>Ga0114977_10000202_pt1 | contig 39189 bp, 36 predicted proteins | sample S_130805_MF_Meta_FD_87026 | JGI IMG/M metagenome (GOLD analysis project Ga0114977, IMG submission 87026) | Freshwater microbial communities from Lake Simoncouche, Canada to study carbon cycling - S_130805_MF_MetaG | ecosystem: Environmental > Aquatic > Freshwater > Lake | place: Lake...
AAGAAGCAATGCCGGAAATTGTTGATTATTTAAAAAACAGCAACATGGTTTTCATCACAGCCGGAATGGGTGGTGGTACTGGAACTGGCGCTGCGCCAGTAATTGCAAGGGCTGCGCGTGAGCATGGCATCCTAACTGTTGGTGTTGTAACTAAACCTTTCCATTTTGAAGGGCCAAGAAGAATGCGCCTTGCTGAAGAAGGCCTAAAAGATTTGCAGAAATATGTAGACACGCTAATCATAATCCCTAACCAGAATTTATTCCGCATCGCTAATGAGAAAACTACTTTTGCTGATGCATTCAAGTTAGCGGATGATGTGCTTTATTCTGGCGTGCGTGGCATCACTGATTTGATGATTATGCCGGGTTTGATTAACCTCGACTTTGCAGACGTGAAAGCTGTAATGAGCGAAATGGGCAAAGCAATGATGGGTACTGGCGAAGCAGAGGGCGACCGCAGGGCTTTAGAAGCAGCAGAAGCTGCTATTTCAAACCCGCTGCTTGATAATGTTTCAATGAAAGGCGCACGTGGCGTGCTTATAAATATCACAGGCGGTGCTGATATGACGTTGTTTGAAGTTGATGAAGCGGCAAACCGCGTTCGCGAGGAAGTTGACCCTGATGCGAATATTATTTTCGGCTCAACCTTTAACGCACAACTGGAAGGCAAAATAAGAGTGTCTGTTGTTGCAACCGGTATTGATGCGCCATCTGTTACACGTTCATATTATGGCTCTGCTTCTATAGACGAAATTCAACAGCTACAGGCTGATAATGAATCTGTTGAGGAGCAGGAAGATTTATATGAAAGGTTGGAAGAGGAAGTTGAAGAGGCAGAGGAAGTAACTAATGAAGAAGGTTATGCCAGCGCAATTCGCAACCTAAATGATGAATATGAAATCAGGAGAAATCTTGAGGGCGCTAATGATGAAATCGGCGGCAAAAAAACTTTTATACCTTCAGCGCCAACACACCCTAGCAACTACACTGAAGGCGGCAGGCCGCTAACACAGTCTACATGGCCCGAAAGTGATAGTAATGCAAAGAAACAACCTGCAAAACCATCAGGTATTTTTAGTAAAGTAATGAAGGCTGCGCGCTCTTTCCAAGGCGGTGGTGAGCGTTATGAAAGGGAGTTAGAACAAGAAGTGCAACAACAGCAATATGAACAACCAACTGCAAAAGTAAAAGTTGGACAAGCAGTTGAAGCACAGGAAGAATCTCTTGATATACCTGCATTTCTAAGAAGAAAAAATTAAGAGAAATATTAAAACATAAGATTGTCTGCATCGGAGGCGAGTTCATCTTACCTCCGATTGTAGTTTTTAGTTGCATTTTTAGTGATTAATACTCGCCATCGCTCTTGATTATTTAAGTTATTTGGGTTAAGTTGCGTTACTGTGTTATAAAGTCCTGAAGGAACATATGTTAACAAAACATCGTAGTCTTAAAATTTTAGCTGCATTTACTGCAATTTCTAGCAGCATTTTCCCTGTATATGCACAAGCCCAATTGAAGGGACTCCCTTCGATTGAATTAAATTTTGACGTTTTGCAGAAGTTAGACAAAAATGAAGAGGCAGATTCTGCTGTTCATATTGATAATAATCCGCAGCCAGCAGTGATTGAGGCACCTAAGCATGAACCAGCGCCAGCGCAGCAAGAGACTAAACAAAAAACAAAGAAAAAGAATATTGCCAAAGATGCAGTTACCGCTGAACCTGCAATAGCTCCAGCCCCAGTAATAGCTCCAGCTCCAGCACCTGTTGCAAAGACTGTAGAGAGCCCTGTTATAATAAATAAAGAGGCTACGCCTGAAGAGCCAAAGCAAACACAAGAAACAGTTTCTACTGATCAGGATGCGCCTAAAGAAACAAAAACTCAGCAGGTAAAAAAAGCTTTTGGTAATGTTGGTGAGTTTTTTAAAAAAATCCCCTCTTTTGTTGCGAATAAGAATGAGCAAACAAGTGGCGAATCTGGCAATGTTGTAGAGGAACCTAAATCTGATTCCTCTGTTGTACCTGCTGAAGAAAAAAATGATAATATTTCTGAAGCAACTAAAGCAGTAGTTAATAAAAAAGAAAAAGTTTCTAGCGAAGCCGAAGAGCCAAACCCTTTTTCTCCTGAAGATAAAGCAGCTAAGAAACAAAGACTTGCTTTAGAGAAGCTTAATAAAAAAACTTCCAAAGAAAAGGAAGAAACAAAAAACATACCAATGCCGCGTTTAAAAAATATGCAGGATGTTCCAAGGTCAATAGAAAAGCCTGATGAAAAAATATCCAAGAAAATTTTGGCTATGCCGGAAAATAATCAGCCGGTTAATACTGTTATAACAGCTCCAAAGGTAGAAGTTGTTAAGATAGCTCCTGAAAAAATAGAGCAACCAATAACAAAGCCTGAATCTAAGGAAGAAGCGAAAACACCTGAGATAGCTGTTGATGTGAACGCTGCTCCAGCTGAAAAAGCAGAAGGTGCAAGCGATAGCATGTGGAAAAAATTCCTTGATAATGCCAAGATCAAAGCATCTGAGCCTAAAGTTAGTGAAGTTGAAGAAAAACATAATGATGTGCCGCAATCACCAGTTATTGTTGCAAAACCAAATGTGCCCGCACCTGTTGTGCTAAGCCAACCTGAAAATAAAGACAAGCAAGTTAAAGAAATTAAGCAGAAAGCTGAGAATTCAGTGCGCGATGAGATAGCTCCTCAAAAAGTAGTTGAAAAACCACAAAATATTAAACCGGTTATCCCGGCTGTTAATGATAATGAAAAAAGCTCTCCTTCTATTTCTGATAGTAAATCGAATAAAGTAATTACAAACTCTTCCATTGAAAATAAAATGGTAGAAAGTCAGAAAATACTCTCAGAAAAATCAAAAGATACAGCTAAAGTAAAGGATGTTGCTGCACCTATACCTGACGCGGTATCCGAGCCTTTAGAGGTATCAACCCTCACCCCTCCAGCAAACGCACCGGCAATAACCCTTAAGGAACTTGATAAGAAGCCAACAACTCAAGAAAATAATGGTGATAAAGTTTCTCAACCAATTGAAGGTAGTTCTTTACTAAGTTTTGCATTTGAGGGTAATAACATAGAAATACCTGACTCTGATAAAGAAAAAATATCCTCAATCGTAAAGCCACTTCTTAGCTCAAACCACAGGATTAAAGTTATGAGTTATGCAAAGGGAGTTGATGGCGATATAAACTCTTCCCGTAGAATTTCATTGCAACGCGCAATAGCTGTGAGAGCGCAAATGATACAGGTGGGGCTTGATAAAACCAGGATAAATGTTCAGGCTATTGGAAATAATACAACTAGCCCCGATCTTTCAAACAGCGTAAGTATTTATGTTGTTGAGTAAGTAACTACAGAAAAGTACTTGTAGATCTTGAAGATATTAAAGCCCTGTTGGATAGGTTTCCTCCAACTCCTCAGTTTCTAGTTTTGGTATTGCTGTTATTGCTTCTAGTGCGTTTGTGTTATCAATATGGACAAAGAAGTCAAATTGTTTGGTAAGGCTTGCGTGGAAATAATGGCTTAGTAATTCTGTTTCAGGATGATAAATCACGCCCACAAACCTTTGAAGTAAAGGTTGCTTCAGTATTTCTGTAGCTTTGTTTTTTTCTCTTAAATTTAATATAAAATTTCCTAGTTCTGCTCTATGAAATATATCGGAATGGCTGTTGGGTAGCGCAGGAAGAAGATCTTTATTTTCCGGGGTTTCCCCCCAATTTGAGGCTGCGGTCACCTGCCCCTCATATGTTGAAAAGCCAATGAGCAATGCTTCATCTCCATATTTTTGCCGTACCAGTTGCCCAAGGTTTACTTCATGCCGCTGAGACATTTCAGTTGCTCTGGCATCCCCAATATGTGAATTATGTGCCCATAAGACAATTTTAGTAGGATGCCATGACTTTGCGCTTGTGTATTTTATAATGTCATAAAGCGTTTGCGCCATATGTTTATCGCGCAAGTTCCATGATGAATCCTCACCACGATATAATGAGCGGTAATATTCCTCGGCATCTTTTACAAGCTTTGCATTTTGTTCTGCATAGAAGAATTCATCTTCAGCAACAAAACCATCTTTTTTAAGATATTCAAAAGCATTGCGCCTCAAATCAACTAACTGCTGTACTATATTCTCTTCACAGGATTCGATCAGTTTTGCATATGTTGCATATGTGTACATTTGTGGTTTTTTTATAAATGAATCAAGGCAGCTATATCTTAGCATTGCAACTTCAGCGGCCTTTTTATCAACTTTCTTGAGATATGAAATAACTTCATGGATTGATTTATGCATACTATATAAATCAAGCCCATAAAAGCCTATACCGAACTTACCTTTATGCAAATTATTATATGCCCTTAGCCATATTATAAATTGCAGCACTTCGTTATTTTGCCACATCCATGTTGGGAAACGTTCAAATTTTGCTAAAACATCTTCGGCTTTTGTGTTATCAAAATTATTTATATAGCGGTGGATATTATATGCATCGGGCCAATCACCTTCGATTGCAACAGCATTAAATCCATGCTCTATTATAAGGCGGCGGGTGATCTCCGCACGCTCACTATAAAACTCTTTCGTGCCGTGCGTAGAATCACCAATTAAAACAATACGTGCTGTTTTTGCTGCATCGATTATAGGGTCATAATCTTTTGATTTTAAATGTATGACATGTGCATGTTCTTTGATTGCTGAAATCAGTGCATCGTGCATTGCTGAATTACCTAAATTTTAATAGCCTGAATGTTCTCTAAGGTTTCTTTCTTGAAAGCTATGATCTCTTTCCTGAGTTCAATATAATCAAGGCCAATTCTGCACTCATCATTACAAATTGCTGCACTTTCATCATCTTCAGTTTGTTCTGCAAGGGCATCAAGCTGCAACATCTTAACTATTTTCTCCAACATACTTCCGCCCTCACGTATAAATTTCTTTAGTGCCTGTTCATCGCCCAATGAGGCATCCTCCAAACATTCATCAATGTAATGTAATAAAAAAGCCACCTGTTTGTCGCTTGCGATAAGCAATTCATATTTCTGCATAATATTTTTTATCCGAAATGCGGCGCTTATAACTTCAGGATGAAGATTAGCAGATTTATTTTCTAATGCTTTCATGCGGATATCTCCTTAAGATTCTCCAGTATGCTGCAATTAAAATTCTTCTTACAAAATATATTTTCAAGAAGATTTTTAAATGAGATCATGCCTACAATTTTTTCACCCACATTTTTTACAATTAAATGATCAACACGATACTTACGCATTTCATCCATTGCAGTTTCAATATTGTTATGAAGAAAACAGGAATAAATTTCCGGTGAGATTATATCGCCAACTAGCGTTTCGTATGCGTTCTTACCCTGCGCCACAACCCTTAAAGCTATATCCCTTTCAGTGATAAAGCCCTTCACCCGGTATTCACTACCAACTGGCAAGATACCGCAATTATGTAGCTTCGTGATTTTTGCAGCCTCGGAAATACTTATGGCAGCATGGACAAAATGCATTTCTTTTGTCATGATATCCTGAACAAGAATTTCATCAGCGTATTTTTCTTCTACTTTCATCTCCGCTCATTGTTTAGGAATTATCAATTATCATTATAAAATTCCTAGCATCGATATGGCAATTAGGCCTTGATTTATATCAATAAAACTAGGTTGATATTTAACTAAACAAAAAAACGAATATTTCATTTAGTTAAATATATAGCATAAAATTGATATCAAGCTGCAACCGTTACCTGAGAATGTATCACTTTCATTCGGTAGTCAATTCCAGGTTCGGTTACTATTACCTGCGGTGACGCCGGGTCTTCCTCTATTTTCTCGCGAATCTGGCCAATGAACACCCGCAAATATTGTTTATCATCACTATGTGCCGAACCCCAAACTTCCATTAATATTTCCCTGTGGGTAAGCATTTTTCCTCGGTTAACAATAAAATAACGCAGTAAATCATATTCCTTGGGTGTGAAACCAATCAGCCTGTCATTCACAAAAACCTGATGGCTAACCAGATCCATCCTTATGTTGCCGTTATATAACTCAGGCTCACCTGCTTTTTGGATTGCCGATTTCCGAAGGCAAGCGTTTATGCGTGCGGCCAATATCTCGATATTAAATGGCTTTACTATATAATCATCTGCCCCCAAATTAAGCGCGGCGGTAACTTCATTATCATCATCGCGTGCAGAGATAATTATAATTGGCACTTGTGACCATTCCCGCAAAGCTGCTATCACATCCTTGCCGTCAATATCTGGCAGGCTTAGCTCCAATAGTACAATATCTGGCCTTGTGGAAGCGCATAGCCGTATTGCCTGCCGGCCAAAATCGCTATTGATAATTTTAAAATCCGATCCATCAAAGAATACTGTGAGAATTTTTTTTGTGTAAGCTTCGTTATCCACCACCAAAACAGTATTGCGTTTTTTATGCATAATAATAGCCCCTAAACCTATAAAGTTTTGCAAAATATTTGTATATTGTTCTTAGTATGTAGTACTTGAGTATTGTCAAAAATAATCTTCCTACCCGTCATTTCCCGAATTTTTAGAAAGTAAAAACTATAAGGGAAACCAGCTTTTTTCTGGATCATCCTATAATTTTACTATTTAAAATTCGGGATATGGCTATGTCCTCCACCCCTCACACCACCGAAGTATTTGTGGTAATGAAGGTATGGTATGGCAAATTTGATACGTATATTGCGGTTGTAATAGCCGATATAATAAATGTTATAAAACACGAGATAAAATAACCATAACCATAATACTGGAACCCAGCAAAAAGGCTTACTAATGTGAAACCAACATTCATTGCCAAAAATGCCAGCTGTATTTGTAAAGCAGCCTTACGGTTATCAAAATATGACAATAAAATAAGCAGCAATAAAGTAAGGATCTGGAAAAATGCACCGAGCATCCCATAACGTAATATGCCGATTTGCATATAATTCCCATGTAACAATTCGATTATCTTAGGCGCCATTAAAATCCCAAGCATCGCAATCACGCCTTGCAGCAGGAACATATATCCTGAATTAGCCAGTATACTACGCACCACTTCCTTGTGGTTCTTGCGGATTTTTGCAAGGCTGGACTTCTGTTCTATGTCACGGTAGAACCTTACATATTTTTCAAAAAAATGTGTTTCCGTGTTGAAAAGGAACATCGCCATTGCCGGAACGGTTGTAAGGTAAGCCACAAACATTGCGCTGTCGTAATCAGGGTAAATCAACAGGCCACTTTTTAGTTTCATAGCCTCTGGCGCAAACCACATAATCCATTTATCAGACCATATAGCCATGTTATAAATTAAGCCACTTACGGCAATTTCCCAATATTTTTTAAAATATGGCAAGAACGCGAATGGCTGGTTTAAAGAATATGGATATTCTGCCAAAACATTAGCCACTAGAAGTGAAATGATAAGAGCGATGCCTGTGGAAAAACCATTCATCATTCCTGCTGCTCCATATGGCTCAGCAAGCTTTGTGGCTGCTATCACAGAAACCACCATCCCAAGGAAGAAAGTTCGGGTGATAAGCTGGTAATTTTTTAATGCCGAAATAAAAATACTAACCAGCCACACAGCGCTAATCAGAAGAAAATTAATTACTGCGCTTAATGCCATTGATGCATCTAGTTTTGTGAAACCAAAATAAAAAATACTAGCCACAAATAATTCAATTCCCCATAAAATAGAAAGTGATCAGGCTAGCATTCCTGTTGCGGTTGAAACATCGCGCCTGTGTATGCAGTCGGCAAGGTAGCGAGTGGCAATCATGAATATTGGCCCTGAAATTATCAGGGAAAATGAGAAATTATAAATCAGCACTGACCTAAAATCCATTAGCACATCCTGCGGAACCAGGTTCTTACCAATCATGCCGATTGTGGCCAGCGCTAGAACTGTGAATAGCCAAGGCCCAGTTGAAGCCACAACGGAGTGGCAACACGCTTTCACCAATCCTGAAAGATTATCCTGATTATAGAGTTTCCGAAGAACGAATCCAATACCTGCCATCACGCCACCTCTTGCAATAAATGTTTTACTTCGCTCTGAGTTGCCTTGCCTTGCTCACCTTCATCAATAAGGTTATCATACAAATTGGCGTAGGATTTATATTGCTGTTCCTTATTATAATAGCGCTGCACTCGCTTGTTTATGGCTCGGCTGCATTTTGTGTAGTAATCCTGATTTGTGAGAAGTTGCAGCATCGCATCTGCAACAGCCCTTGGGTTTGAAAGCGGCACAACCGCCCCCCCTGCCCCAAGCCTTGGTTTTTCTGAAACATCCCCCATAATCATCTCGCGGCAAGCGCCAACATCGGTTGCAACAGTTGGTATTCCTGCAGCGCCCGCCTCTAATATAACAAGAGGTTGTGCTTCACTTATGCTGGTTAGCACCAGCACATCAATCACCTTTAAATATTGTTCAATATCCACCTTGCCGGTAAATAATAAAGTTTGTTTTAAATCCAGATGCTCAACCAGCTCCATGCACTCTTTTGAATATTCGGGGTCTTCATCGGAAGGGCCAATTATCAGCGCCAGAATTTCCGGTAATGCAGACTTTAGCATCCCAATTGCCTTGATATATGTTTTAATATCTTTTATGGGAACCACACGCCCTATAAGCGCAACAGTCGGTGCATGTGCAACACGTTTTAATGAACCATAGCGTTTAAAATCTATTCCGTTAGGAATCACCATAAGTTTATCATGCTGCGCACCATCAAATCGCTGGAATTCCTGATTACCTTTATATAATGTGACAATCTTGCTGCACGCCTCATAACAAAGCCTTGAATAATTACCGAATGTGTCAATCCAGAAATCCTTGATTTCGCGCTCTATATAGGATTTATTTACGGATAAACTAAAGGCACCATTATCATGCAGCCAGTCGGCGCTGGCAATTTCTATACGGCGCTCATTTGTATAAATTCCATGTTCAGTCACAATACATGGCTTCCCGGTTTCTAACCTGGCCCTTGCCAGAAAAACCCCTGCATAGCCTGTGCATAGAGCATGGTATGCTTTTGCAGGAGGAAGGGGGGGGGGGGCAAGAAGTATGCTGAACAAGCCGCCAAATAGCCCACGCCAAGACCAAAAATAATCAATGAATGATGTTTTTGGCATGGTGTTTTGATACATCCTAAGCAGCATATCCCACGCCACTTTTGAATTAAAAAGAATGTGCTTGCCAAGTTTTTCCCTATAAGGCTCTATGGCATCAATAATTGTAGCCAAATCATTTAAATTCGCCTGAGACTGGAGTCTAAGAAGTGGCGCTTCCAATTCTTCCATTAATGCAATTTCTTCTTTCTTAGGCAGTGATGTTGCGCCACTGGGTAATTTCTGCAAACGCACTGTTGCAAGGCTTATTACATTTTCCGGTAGTTTATATGCTAATTCTAACTTTGCATCGGCACTTACAAGCGCTACCAATGAAAATGTCAAATGGCTTTGCATTATTATTAAATCATGCGTCCAGCTGGCAACTCCACCCATTGTATATGGGTATGTACCCTCTAATATCAGGCAGATATCCAATCTGAAGGATGCATTGCCTTTAACGCGCAATATGAAGAAACCACAGCAGTTAACAAACATATGCCAGCGCCAAAAGGCCCTGTTGCTGCTGTCATCACCAAAAGCAAAGTTGCGAAGCGATGATTTTTATTCCTTGCCGTCCTGTAAACCACCCACGAAAATAACGCTCCTGTTACAAATGAATGTATTATTAAAGCTATGATCATGCCATGCGTTTTAGCAGTTGCAGAAAAGGCCAAAAATTCAAATGAGAAAGCAATGGCGGCAATAAGCAGAAACATTATAAGTGATTCTTTGGTTTTATTTTTTTGCATATAAATTTCTCCGTCCACCAACAGTTTTATATTGAACCAACTCCACTTCACTTAACTTGGCCGGATTTTTAAAATCTATCTTGTTATTTGTCTGCGCCTCATTCTCAGCCAAAACAAGGTTACATTTCTCAACATTTGTGAAAACATAAGCAATCCATTCGCACACTAGGAGGAATGTTTCCCGAGTGCGCGAACCTAAATCGCCAAATTTCATTTCTTCAATTTTCAGCATCCCGAATATTTTGCCGCTACGTTTATCAATAATCACTCCGGCCATAATACCCTGCCCCATCAGCAGTTTTTCATCAGCATGGTTTATAATGCTAAGAGGGCCAGAATCCCTATTCAACATTGCCTGTGCTAATGGTGTGTTTGCTGGAAATTGTCTGGAATATGTATCGGATTTCCTCCACCCATAGGCGGCATCAAGTTTGAAAACATTGTTCTTATAACGATATATAGAAAATTTAATCGGGTTGAGCGCAAGGTTAACAAGTCTGGCAATAGCCGCTGGCACTTCGGCAGGGTTAGTTGTCTCCATTGATTTTGCTACTTCATAAACAGTTAATATGCTGCATTTTTCTGAGGCCAGACGCATTTCCAATTGTTCTTTTGATTGCTTAACTGCATTATAACCCTCAGTGATTGCTTCAATTGAACGACGTGATTTTTTAAGTTTCTCGCTGATATTATCGCGCTCATTTAACTGGCGTGTGCGTATACCGCCCAGCACAAGCGCTGTTATAATCCACAAGAAGGGCTGCGATAGAACCCTTAGCATATAGCCATACATTGTTTCTGTGAGTGATTGTTCCGGCAAATTGAGGACAAGCAAGAAAAAGCTGGAAAGTATCGCCGCCATGATTGCTTCATTAGCCCCATATTGCAGGGTTATAAGCAGCACAATAATCCAGAATGGATGAGGTGACATATTAATGAAGCGGTCACCATCACCTGCAAAATCACTTATTAAAACAGTAGTACAAAGGAATATTAATGTTTCAATAACTGCAGCATGTTTCACACCGTGCCTCATTGTAAATAATATATATTGGAAAAGCTTTGTATTCCTTACATTATCGCCCGACAATACCCCAAACTTCGTGCCACTTAACATGCTGTAATCCTTATATTAAACTAATAAAAACATGGCTGTTTTTATAATATTGTAATTTCGGTAAGGCTAATATTTGCAAAAATAAGATATGGAAGCTATATGCCCTTATAAGTTTGTTTATAAGGATTCCGTAAACGGTAGTTTTAAGATTTTTTATATGAGGAAGATATTCATGAATCTAAGTTTTGTCACCATTAGTGATAAAACTACGTCATGTTATAAATAAATGAATTTGTCTTTGCTAAGATGCCTAGTTATTTAACCTGCTGCAACTTCTCAAAAAGATCTGTAATATCAGAGGAATTCCATTCTGGACGGAGTTTCGCAAAAGCCATTCCGTTTTTATCAACCGCTAGAAAGGTTGGGTATCCGGCAACGCCAAGCTGTTTATATAGCGCAGGTGTTGAGGCAATAACGCTTTCCAAATTTTTTATATTGCCGCGTTTAAAAAACTGATCGATTTTTTCCGGTGCATCATCACCCCGTGCAATTGGCAAGAACTTAACACCATGACTGGAAAGCTCAGGCACCGTGCTATCCATTTGAGGAAATTCTCTGGCGCAATAACCACACCATGTTGCCCAAAATGCTAGTATTGTTATATCATCTCCCAGCAAACTGGTTAGCTGCATAGTATTACCAGATAAATCTGCAACCATATAATCTTCAGGAATTTTTATGGGATTTTCTAACATCACCACATCATGCTGCTTATAAAGCGGCGGCCTTAAATCGTCTAGATGCAGAACTTTTACAGCCAGCAGAAGGATCATAATTATGATAGCAATTCTGACATGTTTAGGGCTATCACATTTTTTATCCTGATTGGCAGGCCGCGGAAATTTTAGAAGAGGGTTTTGCATATTATCCTGCCACTAGCTCAAGTGCCCTGCCCTTATCGGCCTGGCTTGATTCATCCTCAGTCACTGTTTCAGCCTCTATAAGCTGCTGTGAATGAGTGATAATTTCAAAGCTTTCAAGCCTTGCAGGAAGCGGTTTATTGCTTGGCAAAGGCATACCAAGTTTCGTAATTTTCTCCGCTTTGGAAAGCAGGTTACTATTGATTGATGCAGCAAGTTTTTCATAATTTTGCGCCGCAGATTTGATTCCGCTGCCAACTTTCAAAGCATGGCCAACAACAGTGCTGATGCTACCAAGCAAATTGCGGATTTCATTAATTAGCACTTCGCGGTTTTTATCACGCTTCTGCCGTTCAATAGAATAACGTGCGAACGCAAGCAAACCTTGAAGCCCTGTCGGCCCTGAAATGACTATATTCTTTGCGATTGCTTTGCTAATAAATTCAGGATCAGCCTGCGCTATTTTATTTACATGCGCTTCATTGCATAGGAACATTACAGTTTGTACATTGCCAATTTCAAAATCACCATGAGTTTTCCTGATTTCATCAATCACCGCCTCGCGGTATCCCTTGCTGGCAAGGTCGCCTAAGTGCTTGTTCATGCTACGTTTTATATTTTCTATAACTTCCTGCTCTCGGCCAGTGCCTTCCGCTTCGGCAAGATCCAGGAAAAATTTCGAGGCTTTGCTATCGATTATAAAAATATTATCGCGAACAAAAAGAACTGCGTCAGGACGTTTCGCGCCCTCACCTGTGGCTACAGAATATTGCACCACAAAATCCTGCCCTTCAATAAGACCATATTCTTTTAGAATGTTTGCCAGACCAATTTCCGAAAATTGACCAACTGCAGCAGGTGATGACATTGATTTAAAAAGTAAGTTAATGCCTTTATCGTGATTATCAACACTGCCGGAAAGCACATTAACTTTCTGAATAATAGTGTCAAAATGCTCTTTGGTTTTTTTGCTTATTTCTTCTGATTCTTTTAAGGTTTTCTTATTCAGCTCTTCGGCTTCTTTATTGAAAACTTCTTTGCCAGTTGCAAACATGGCTGCTTGTGTATCCCGGAAGATGCGCTCTTTATCTAACTCCCACGCCTGCATTTTTGCTTCATTATCAGCGATGCGCTGATTAACAAGGGAGATTGTGTTTTTAGCTTCATAATAATTTTTTTCTGCAATTTGCTGCGCGTTTATAGCGTCAATTTTTTCGCCCTCAACGCGGGCAAACTGCTCCTGCAACATATGGATTTTAGTTTCAGCTTCAATTGTGCGGTCACGCAGTTTTACATTCTCATGCTCAAAACTATGTACAATGCCCTGCAAGCGGCTTTCTTCCTGGCTGGATATGGCATATTGTATTTTCATTTCATCGAACCTGCGCCGCGCTTCAAAACATTTATATGTTGCAAAACAGGCAGCAACGGCAAAAATCAAGATCAGGCTAGAAATAATGTATAATTCCATAACAATCTCATTGGCATTTTTTAAGGTTTAGTTTAATTTACCCTACTTCAAATATAAAAAAAAGGAATAGGTTTCAATGACAGCTAAAAATACAGCAATCATCATACTAGCTGCCGGTAAAGGTACAAGGATGAAATCAAAAACCCCAAAAGTTTTGCACGAAATCTGTGGAAAAACTATGATTGGACATGTTATTGATACAGCGCTATCAATCGATTCTTCAAAAATTATTACCGTTGTAAGCCACGGCATGGAAGATGTTGCAGGCGCTATAAAACATGCATCAAGTGTGGTAATCCAGGAAAACCAGCATGGCACAGGAGATGCTGTAAAACCGGCGCTAAAAGAGCTGAAATCATTCGATGGAAATATTTTAATATTATATGCCGACACTCCGCTCATCACCCATGAAACTTTGGCGCAGATGATGGATAGCCTTAAAAGTTCAGATATTGTGGTGCTTGGTTTCCGCCCCGAAGATCCGGCAGAATATGGCCGTTTGGTAGTTAATGAGGCGGGAGAATTAATTAAAATTGTTGAGTTTAAGGATGCATCACCCTCAGAGAAAAAAATCCATTTGTGCAATTCAGGAGTGATTGCCGCTAAAGCTAATTTATTACAGGAGCTTGTGGCCAAAATTAATAACAAAAATGCTAAAGGTGAATATTACCTGACCGACATAATTGGCCTTGCACAAAATGCCGGCAAAAAATGCACATATGTTGAAGGCGATGAGGATGAAGTTTTGGGAGTAAATAACCGTGTTCAGTTAAGTGAGGCGGAATATATTTACCAAAACCGTTTGCGTGCAACCGCAATGGTTGAAGGCGCAACTTTAATTGACCCCGAAACAGTTTATTTATGCCATGATACAAGGATTGACTCAGATGTTATAATCTATCCAAATGTAACATTCGGTAAGAATGTTTGGGTTGAAAGTGGCGTGGTAATTAAATCATTCTGCCATATTGAAGGCGCAAGAATAAAATCAGGCGCTGTGGTTGGCCCGTTTGCAAGGCTGCGCCCGGGAACTGAAATTGGCGAGGAAGCGCATATCGGTAATTTCGTAGAAATCAAAAAATCAAAAATTGGTAAGGAAGTTAAAATTGGCCATTTGAGCTATATTGGCGATGCGACAGTTGGCAGCAATAGTAATATTGGCGCGGGCACGGTAACTTGTAATTATGATGGCTATAATAAATATGAGACTACCATAGGCAAAGGGGTGTTTGTGGGTTCTAATTCTGCACTTGTTGCGCCTGTTAAAATAGGTGATAAAGCATTCATAGGCGCGGGAAGTACAATCACAAAAAACATTGAGGCTGATTCTTTAGCTGTTGCACGTAACAAGCAGCTAAATAAGGAAAATTGGGCGAAACATTTCAGGAAGAAGAATGAGAAAAATAAGCTATAGTGGTTTAACTTAGTGTTTCCTCTCCCAGCAAGGGGAGAGGAAATACTAGTAATTAAAAAGTCGATATATTTTTACTTAAAAACTATAGCCTTTGGTTCAATTCCTGTTCCATTGCCTTAATGGTAGAAATGAGGGTTGCGTTAGCGTTATAGTTTGCCTGAATACTAATTGTTTTAGTAAGTTCAGATGCTATATCGGCAGTTGATCCTTCCAGAGAGTTCGGTACTATAACACCTGAACCACCAAAACCTGCTTGCTTTAAATTTGCATCACCTGATGCTTGAGTGAGGGCAAATACGTTACCAGTTTTCTGAAATAGCGCATTTTCATTGGCAACAGTCACAATCGGTAATTGGTAAATTGATTTTATCTGCCCATTACTGAATTTTGCCGAAACAACACCCTTATCATCAATTACAATACCACTAAATTGCCCCGCAGCAACACCATTTTGTTGTACAAAGTCAACGTTATATGTTGTATCAAACTGCCTTAAACCATCCGTTAGTCCAATTACAGTTGCGCCAGAAGTACCACTCGGTAAACCTGCCGTACCCAGGTTAAAACTGAATGTTGTTGCTGTTGATCCACCTGTCCATCCTATGCTAATGCTATTTGAAAGGCCTGCAGAAACCGTAGCTAAACTTCCATCTCCGTTAAATGTAATCGTTCCTGAAGAAAGAAGTCCTTGGCCATTTGCGTCATTTGAAATATCAGTAGGTTTTACAGCATACATTTCCACTGCCCAAGTATTTGTACCTGTTTTTAGGAATGCAAGAGTGAAGCTATGGCCAGTTCCAAGAGAGTCATACATTTCTATATTTCGTGAGAAGTGAGGGTCTATATTGCCTCCAGCCATATTTTTTGTCTTAGAACTGGCACTATAAGTGATTGCGATAGTTGCATCATTACTTATTGTTCCTGAATTTGCAGAAAAAGTAGATGCTATTCCCATCTCTGTAAAGAAACCATCACCAACTGCACCAGATGAAATACCAAGCTCTTTAAGCAGTTGTGCATTATTTGACCCGCCTATTGTAAGTTGGGTTCCTGAATCTGTAGTGATAGGTATAGTACAATTGCTGCCAGTTGGCGTTGTTGTTGTAAAGCCTGTTGTTCCACTTATATAGCCATTAAGTTGTGATAGTGTGTTGAACCTACTTAATCCTGTGGATACTACGGTAACCAGTCCGGCTGCAGCGGCGCCGGCCACTGCAGAATCACTCCAACTTCCACCAAGAGCAGTTTCCAACTGCGCTCCTGTAATACCAACCCCGGTAACACTAAGTGCCGCATTGGGCAGCGCAACTGAAGCTATGTATAATATACCATTTTCAACTCTTGCATTAATAGTGCCGGTATTAGAAATGGCTGTTGCCAGAGTAGATAAACTACTAAATTCTCCAGTAGCCAGAGTACCTGATGTTTGGTATGTAACAGTTACAGAGCTTGTACCGTCAGTAAAAGTCAAAGTATCACCATCATCAAGGCCGCCTGTAGCATTGGTAAAGTCTGTAGTTGAATCTGATGCCCCGAATATAGTGTTTGTAGAGGAAATAGCATCGCTATAACCTATTCCACCATAAACAAAACTTCCTGTGTTTGTGCCATCAGTTAAGGTAAGAATAGCAGCATTTTCTCCATTGGCCGCTACTGTAGCTGTTCCATTAGTACTAGGAATCATTGTGCTGGTAACTGTTGAATCAGTTGGAACAGGCACAATAAGCGCAGTTGGTGTGTTGGTACCGTTTAAATCAGACTGCAAATCTATTGTTGCCACATTAGGAACTTTTGTAAGTTTCAATGTTTGCAAAGGACTGCTGGCATATATATCAAGTGAAGCGCCACTTGTTGGATTAAGTATAGTTGAATAAAGTTGTGCATGAGTATTAACAAGCGCAGAAAGACCCGACATTGTGTTAAACCTGTTAACCCCAGTTGTTGCTGCTGCAACATTACTAAGTCCAAGTCCTTCCACCAAAGTGCCAGTTGTATCTGCAAATGTTATTGCGTCTGTTGCAGTTTTTGAAGAAATATATAAGTTAGTATCATCCGTTCTTGCTGTTAAGCCTGATGTTGCATTGATAGCTGTTGCAAGGGTTGCAAGGGAGTTGAATTGTCCGTTATTTGTATCCGGGTTACTTTGTACAAATTTAAATGTTATAGTTCCACTTGTGAGTGTTGTGATAGTAAATTTATCACCTTCGTCCAAAGTAGTGCCTGTAGCAAATGTGGTAGTAGAGGAACTTGCTTCATAAGCAGCATTAACGCTTAAGTCTTTTGTTTTTGCAAATCCGCCATATAAGAATGTTGTTGATGCACTGTTAGATGTAAAGGTAAACTGATCACCCTCTTGCATGCCTGTGGCTGGAATTAGTATGTCACCAGATGCCACAGAACTATTTGCACTTGAAGCCGGAGAGATAGTTACAGTTGCGCCCTGGAAAGTGGTTTCTGAAGCATTTAAGTTCATACCAATTTTTACATTTGTTGTAGGAGAGGCATTACCGCTTGCTGAGTTTGTATTAATTGATGTCAAACTACCAGTTGAGTCGGCAGATGTAGTGTTAATATTACCAACAGCACCAGGCAACCTTCCATCATTATCAAGTGGCCAGCCAAGAAGTGTATAACCTGCTGAATTTGTCAATTCACCCTTATTGTTAACAGTAAATGAGCCGGCACGTGTAAGGAGTAAGTTTCCAGCGCTATCCTCTACTGAAAAGAATCCTTTGCCTGATATTGCAAGGTCTGTCCCACTGTTAGTTGATTGTATTAGTCCTTGCTGGTCAACAAGGGTCTGCGGGGTAATGCTAACACCACCACTTGAGAATGATGTTGAACCCTCTGAGGTGGTTACAAGTGTTGAAAATACACCCTGCACGTTTTTATAGCCATTAGTCGAAGCGTTTGCGATGTTATCTGAGGTGATGGCGATATTAGTACTTTGCGCCTGTAAACCTGTTACCGCTGAATTAACTGCACCTGCGAGTCCCATATGCTTTCTCCTAAATTTAATTTAACTTCTTACTTACTATTCAAATTTATTTATTAACTTACAATTCTATTATCCACCGCTCTCCGAACTAGCCACATTGCTGCCACCATTAAGCTTACGAACCGCAGTAAGAGGTATGGCTATATTCCCAACATTAAGAACTGGGGTAGTGCCTGTAAAATCTGCACCAGTTACAACACCGGTTGTGTATGTAGGCAAGGATATTGATGCTGGGTTTGCAGAATTTGCAGTTTTTGGATCTGGATATGTAACTGAAGCTGTGTATAGCCCATCTGGCAACTGATTACCCGCACCGTCTTTGCCGTTCCAGTTAAAAGCATTTTCTCCCGGGTTAGTGCTCCCAGCCTTAGTAAGAACTGTATTTCCGTTTGCATCTTTTACAACTACAGTTACGTTATTTGGCGTTCCGGTTGCTGGAAGTGTGTAGTCTAAAGTGCCTGAGCCATTAGTCAGTGCAAATTGCGAAGAATTGAATTCTATTGATTTATTAATATAAGATATCGGGCTGCCAAGCTGGCTATTACTAGATTTCAGAATATTTGCAATATTATTAAGGTTTGTATTAACATTAATATTTTGTTCAACATCTGAAAGCCTGGCGATACTATCAATAAACTCCGTTCCTTTCATCGGCTGTGTTGGATCCTGATACTTAAGCTGCGCTAAAAGGATGTTAAGGAACTGCGTTGTTGTTCCAAGTAATTTATTTGCATCCGTTTGGGTTGAACCTGTAGAGCTGCTGCTAGTAGTGCCGTTCAGACCTGAAGCAATTAATGCCGCATTAGCTGATGCAACACTTGCTGCCGAAGTGCCAGATGAGCCAGTGCCGAGTGTATTGTTAAGCTGAGTTGTTAAGCTGCTCATAATTATACCCTTATATCAAGACCTTGTGTTGCTATCATTCTATATGCATAACTTTGTGCAGAAAGATAGTCGTTGTTTAAACCGCTTAAATCGCTATCAGTAATCTTTTGGTTCCCAAATTGATTATCTGCGAATTGCTGTTTCCAGGCATCAGAACCACTTTGCTGGAATGAAAAATTCAGGTTTCCAGAATCGGTTTTTAGTGCATCAGTGAGCATACCACGCAAAGATGAGGATTCCTTTTGCAACATATTTAGCGTGTCAGTTTTTTCAGCCATTACCATCACATGGGTTTTTCCGTCACTGGCAACCTGTATGCTTATATCCACTTTTCCAAGCTCTTTTGGGCGTAGCTGTACAGAAATATTGCTTGTTGTACTACCTCCAACGCCTGCACCCATACCGAATTTTATCTGCGCCATCACATCTTCAGGGCTTCCTGCACCTGCTGGCATTTTTGATGAGGTACCTGCAGGCATTGTCTGGGCATCACCAAGCATATTCTGGAACTTCACAAAATTTTCTGATGACATACCCGAAAGGAGGTTTGCACCAGAAGAACCAATCTCACCAACTGCTGCCACATCAACCCTGGAATCGCTATTTTGACTTACAACCTGTTTTAAAGCATCAATAGCAGACGTGTTGAATGGATTCACCTGCGGTATGTTGTTAATTATATTATTCGCAGGATTCGCCGAGTCATTAGGATCAATATTTATATTTGCAGCCAAATTACCATTCAGCTGTTGCTGATTTGCAGGATTTTGAATTGCGTTGTGTACTGGAGCCGGATTTACAGTTGGGCTTATATCTATTGGCGTACCAGATGTCACAATTAGTGCAGCATTAGAATCAAGCTGTGTATTATTCAAAACAATAGCTGATAAAACATTGGTGTTTTCTGCCTGTGCATTTTTATTATTATCTTCAGAATTACTATCAACCAATTGTGCCTTGATATCTGACGCCGTAACCTGTGGTCTTGCCGCTTCATTTTTAGCTGCCGCGATAACATTTTTTGCAACGCCGCTAATATCAGTACCATTTGGCTGATTTGCTAACACTAGAGTAGCCAATTGTGCAGCGCTTGGATTTTGTGACAACCCGGCATTTGTCAAATTTATCTTCTGCAATATATCATCAACAGTGACGCTGAAATCTGACTTTGCATCTTTTAGCTGTGCAACAACCTGAGCGATAACATCATTGGCAGATAATCCAGTAGGAACACCGTTCTCAGCAATTCTGCTTAGAACAGAATTAAGTATTTTTAATTGCGAACTGGAAAGACCCGCAATATCTACCTGAAGCTTATTGCTTGAGGAAGAATCACCCGTCGTTTGGCTGCCTGCTGAATTTTGTAGCTGGCTTAGAGCATTCAGCAAATCATCTTTTGTTATAGCTTGCTGAACTGGTGTTGTGGTTGCGGATAAAGGTGTTGAAACATTTGCATTGCTTACAAAATTATTTATAACAGCTGCCAAAGCCTTAGATGCAGAGGGCTGAAGAGCAAGTTGCGCTGCAATTTGATCACCTGATACCCCGGCTGGAACATTAACACCAAGCAACTCTGGGAAGAACTTCTGCAAAGTTTTAATATTTGCGTCTGAAAGTTTTTCTCCATCTTGAAGGGAGTGATACAAGTCAGTTAGTGCAGCCTTGTCGTCTGAAGATAAATTCTGTGCAGAAGAATTTGAATCCTGAGTGTATGATCTGGGCGAATCATCATAACGCTGTATATTATTATTAAAGCTAGAAACCACATCACTATCTTGTCTTCTGCTAATATCTCTATTGAGCGGTTCGCTTGCTGTATAAATAATATCTCTGGATGATTGGTTGGAATTATTTGAAAGCTGAGTGTTAGTACTGTGCTTAACAGCGTTAGGCAGATTATCTTGCTGAGTGTTTAGATAATCACTAAAGCTCTGGGTGCTACCAGAAAAATTAGGCAAAGAACTAGCAGCTTGGCTTTGTGGCCTCTCCACCGCTTGCGTTGCTAATATATCTGATAAACCTAAAAGCATTTCGATCACTTTTATAAATTAACTCAAGTGATGATATGCAAGAGTCGTGCCAAGTTCTAAAATTTTCTGATTCTCTTTGTAAGTGCCTGGAATGGAAGGTTTTATAGTTTTATTTTTATATTAAGTAAAAGTGATTGGAGATAAATAAACGTATAAAGGAAAATTTTACCTAGCAATAATGGGCAGGTTTGCACCTGCATTCCTTAAAAATTAATCGTTGCTGTTTTCTTTATAATAACCTTCATGGCGTTTTATAAAGAAACCTAGGACTTTAGAAAATAATACAAAAATTATGCATATTACAAAACCAAACCAAGCATGAAAAAACATCCTTCCTTCAATACCCAAAACTGGCTTAACCTGAATAAATTTCTCCGCAATGAGGCTTGTGGTAAGCGCAATAAAGAAAACTGCCCAAGCGATGATTATCTTCTTTTTTGCTGATTTTTTAGTTTCTTTTGCCATAATTATTATTTACCCACCATGCCTGCCAAAGCAATTAACTTTTCTGGCCAAATAAATAACGCCACAACCATAATTGCCGTGGAGCAAATTGAGATTATCATTAAAACAGGGGCTTCGCCATGCTTCCTGTTTATAACAATACCATTGCCAGCTTTTTCCTTTTCAAAAAACGCTTTATATATTATTGGCAGGAAATATGCTGCATTAAGCATAGTTCCCAATGCTATAACCACCACCACAATAAATTGTTCGCCTTCAACCGCCCCTTCTAACATATCCCATTTGGCAAGAAAACCGAGTGTTGGTGGCAAGCCAATAATTGAGATTGCCGCCACAGAGAATGCAGCAAAAGTATATGGCATAACCCTGCCCATGCCAGATAACTCGCTAATTTTTTTCTTATGTGAAACGGCATAAACCGAGCCTTGGGTAAAAAACATAATAATTTTTGCAAGGGAGTGTGCAACCATTTGTAATATTGCGGCTATCAACCCCTTTGGCGAAAACATTGCTAATGCCATCAATGCATAACTCAGTTGGCTTATTGTTGAATAGGCGAGCAATTCTTTAAATTTATTCCTTGTTAAAGCAATTATTGATCCAATAATTAGGGTGAATGCGCTAAGGTATAATAACCAATCCCCGTATTGACCAAATTCACTGGTAATTTTTGTTAGATTATTAATACTGAAAATATAAACCGTAACTTTTATAATAGTAAATATACCTGCATTTACCACTGCAACCGCATGAAGTAGCGCACTAACCGGAGTTGGTGCCACCATTGCTGCAGGCAACCATTTATGCAGCGGAATTAATGCCGCTTTTGCAGTTCCAAGAATATAAAGTACAAAAATAAACATAGCAAAATCAGATGCAATTTTACCTGTCAAGATTCCTCCAACTGTAAAATCCGTAGTGCCTGCTGCATTAAAGGTGAGAATTATTGCGGGGAGTAAAAATATTGCTGAAGTTGCCGTCAAAACCCCGAGATAAAGCCTGCCAGCTTTTTTTGATTCAGCAGATCGGTTGTGTATTACCAATGGATATGTTGCCAGGGTAATTAACTCATAGAAAATAAATAATGTAACCAGGTTAGCAGAAAATGCCAACCCTAATGATGCAAATATCGAAATGCAGAAAAACGCAAAAAACCGGCATAAATTTCCTTCATTATTCTTGCGCATATAGCCTATTGAATAAACGAGGCTAACCACCCAAAGAGCAGCAAGGACTATCGCAAATATCAACCCAAGTGGCTCTATCTTAAAATGCAGGAAAATGCCTGGGATTATTTCATATAATTTCCACTCTAAAACCCCATTTCCAACAACCATAAACTGATATATTTTGAAAACAAAAAATGGCAACGCTAATGATGTTGTAACCATAAACGAATCGCGCACATTCCTATATGGAATAATAGCAGCAAAAAATGCTGCTAAAAGCGGCACGCTAAGCGCAAACTGGATTAAGAATGAGTTATCAAATTGCATCAACTAACCACCAAATAAAGCCGTAACGATTTGCGAAACATATCCGGTCATATAAACCGGCCAAACACCAAAAATAATTGTTATAAATGACAAGCCAAGCATAGGAATTAGCATTATAAGAGGTGCTTCATTAACACTTCCTCGTCCTGCATCCATATGTTCAAAAAAAGCTACCTCAATAATTTTCCATACATATGTTAATGTTAACAGTGAGCTGATAATTATAACCGCAAAAACTGTCCACATACCAGAAGCTATAGCTGCCTGCAATAAATACCATTTCGCAATAAAACCGGCAGTTCCTGGTATACCAACAAGGCTTAGTCCACTGATTATAAACGCCGTAATGGTAAGTGGCATACGCCTGCCAATGCCTTCAAAATGTTCCAGCCTAACTCCCTTAACACTTAACATAATTGCACCAGCGGCCATAAACATTGCCGCTTTTGAAACTCCATGAAAAATTGCCTGTATAATTGCTCCTGATGCGCCAGGCACGTTTGCCATCCCGATACCAAGGATGATATAACCAATTTGAGCTACGGAAGAATAGGCAAGCATCCGTTTAACATTATTCTGCAAAATTGCTGCTGTAGACGCCACCAGAATCCCCACAGAGCCAAGTAAAATAAGAATTTGACCAAGTGGTAAATCTATGTAAGAAAAGTCATGGCCGAAAACGCCGTAAGTTATTCTTATGAGTATATAAACTCCAACTTTTGTAGTCGTGCCACTAAGGAAACTTGAGACAAATGTAGGAGCATTGGTATATGAGTTTGTAAGCCATAAATGCAGTGGAAAAATCCCTATTTTAAGTGCAAGCCCAACGGTAAAAAACGCGCATGCCATTTTTATCGGTATAGTATTCACCACAGGCCTAATTTTTATTGCAATATCGCTTATATTCAAACTTCCCGTCATACTATAAACCAGCCCTATAGCAATCAGGAAAAAAGTTGCGCCAATTGTTCCAAGAATTAGGTATTCAAATGATGCAACTAAGGCCCGCCTGTCCTTACCCATTGCTACCAAAGCATATGTTGCAATTGATGAAATCTCTAGAAAAACATAGATATTGAAAATATCATTTGTTGCCAAAACACCCAGCAAACCAGAAAAACATAGTAAATAAATCGCGTAGAAAAATTTCTGTTTATTTTCAGCAACTTCCTTTTGTGTAGCTGGCATTCCATAAACTATAGCAAATGATGCAACTCCTGAAATAAGCAGCAGAAATATTGCGCTTAATTTATCAATCCTATATTCAATGCCATAAGGTGCAAGCCACCCTCCCATAGGATAAATTATTGTACTACCAGCATAAATCTGTACTACAATTTTACAGATACATAAAAAACTAGCAAATGTAGCAAATGTAGCAAGCGCCCATGGGGAATGCTTCCAGGGTAGTACTGTGCATATTGCAGCAGCAATAAGTGGTATTATCACCAAAAGCACGGGCAGATTAGCAAATATCATTTCTTTTTGCTCTCCCGCTTATGCTTTTTAAAATCTAGCTCTGCTATTTCATCTTCCTCAATCGTTCCATACTCTTCTTTTATACGCACGGTAATGGCAAGGCCAACAGCCATACTTGCTACACCAACAACAATTGCAGTAAGCATAAGAACATGCGGCAGCGGGTTCACATAATCTATTATCACATCTTTAATAATTGGAGCGGCAGCTCCTTTTACATAGCCAACCGATATATAAAAAAGCAGCGCTGAAACCTGGAAGATAGTGAGGCAAATTAGCTTCTTCAGAAGATTTCCGCTTGAGACAATCCCAAAAAAACCAATCATCATCAGAATGAAACTGACCCAATAATTAAGTGCGTCAAGAGTCATCGCCAGACCTCTCGCCAAATGAATAAAAAACCAGCATTATCACTGAAAAAACTACCATACCAATTCCAACCTCTACCAGCATGATGCCTAATTTCTGGCCGTCCGCAGGCAACACCCGAAATGCTGAAAAACCAAGGAATCTTCCGCCCATAAACATAGTTGTAACCCCAACCCCAGCATATATAAGCACGCCTAGAGCATTTATTATGCGCACCACAAAATGTGGAAGGATTTTTTGCAGCGAGGCAAGGTCATTCACTAAGCTATAGGCAATGAAGCCTGCGGCAAAAATAACACCAGCTTGGAATCCACCGCCAGGGCTAACTTCGCCATGAAAAAGAATATACAGCGCATACATAAGTATGAACGGCAGCAACAGCCTGACAACCACTCTGAGTACTACTATTTCCTGCATTTTATTCTCTTATTATTTTTTATCACCCCAAATTCAGTGAAGGATTTATTTTTTATTAGATCCTTCGCTTATCTCAAAATGACAAGATTCTAAGTCTTATTTTTATTTTTTCCAAACTTGCCTAGCAGCATTAATACAGCAATGCCAGCAGTGAAAATCACCAAGGTTTCGCCAAATGTATCATAGCCTCTATAGCTAGCCAATACAGCTGTTACAACATTTGGAACCCCAGTTTCTATAACACTATTTTTAGTGTAATAAGATGCAACCCCACTTTGCGCCGGAGAGCTGCCGGATCCGAAAACAGGTAAACCGCCACTTGCATAAACCAGCATAGCAGCAATAGAAACAACCATTATAAATGGCAACAACTTCCTGCCTTTAACACGCTTTTCCTTTTCGCCAACAAGGAATATCCCAAGCAGTAATAAAACAGTGCTTATGCCAGCGCCAACGGATGCCTCGGTGATAGCTACGTCAGGCGCTGCCAGCACAAGATATTCGGTTGCCATTAATATACTAAAAATACCAAGCAAAACACTTGCCACCAATAAATTGCGTGCACGAACCACCGACACACCTATGCAAAGCAGAAAAACCAGTATTAAAATATTGGCAACTAAATTAATATTATGAAGTATATCAATCATTTCTTATCCCTTATCAATGGTTTGAGCTTGCCTATTAAGGCTGATTGGGAAAGTACGTGGGTTGCTGTTGGATTGGTGATCAGCAACAGCAATATCAGCAATATTATTTTTAAGGTTACAAATGAAAAACCATAATGTATAGCAGCGCCAATCAAAATAAGCGGTGCACCGAAGGAATCTATAACCCCTGATGGATGTATACGCGTAAAAAAATCAGGCATCCGCAAAATGCCCAGCGCACCACTGAGCATAAAAAATGTGCCCGATATCATAAATGCCAATGATATTATATTAAATATACTTTCCAAAATATTACTCATCTTGTGGCCTATATTTAAAATACATCAAAAATGCAATTGAAGTTACAAAGCTTATAAGCCCGTAAATTATTGCAATATCAACAAAGAATTCGCTGCCACTCCACAAGCCTAGTAGAATAATAAAAACAATCACGTGTGTGGTAAGGCTATTCATGCCCAAAATCCTATCGAAAATGGAAGGCCCCATCACTGCCCTCAGCAGCACCATGCCCATACTAACCAAAATCACTGTTATAATAATGGCCAGCATTATTTTTTCTCCAGTTTAGTTGCCCGATAGACTTTGTCTAGCATAACGCCACGCTTTAAATCGTTCGTAATTTCTTCAGTTAGGGAATGAACATAAATCATGCCATCGCGCGTTCCAATGGTAACAGTTCCGGGAGTCAGGGTAATTGAATTCGCAAAAACAGCTACCGCCACATCATCACGCAAATTAACAGGAATCCATAAAACTTGTGGGGATATTTCAGGCTCAAGCTGCCACATCTTCAAACTTAAATCAAAACTTGATTTCGCAATTTCTTTGAAAAGCCATAGTAAATATCCTGCCATTCGTACTACAATAAAAAACAGTCCGCTAATTTTATCTTTATATATCAAGTGGCAGAAGACAAGAGCTAATAAACTACTTAAAGCGCCAATAATTAAATATTGCACCGTAAAAATACCCGATAGCATTATCCATGCGGAAAATAATAAGAAAAATAGGGTAATTAGGTTTAGCAATTTATAATCTCCCTGATTGTGCCTGAAGAATTTAAAACAATAAAATGCCATAATCAAGCAAACTATTATTTTTAACATCCGAAAAATGGGAAGTTGAATAGATATATAATTGATTTTATTTAGTAGCAAACCGAAGGTATGAATTCAATATTTACCTTGCGCTGGCTTTATTTATATTTGTTGCCAGTTTATATTTACTGGTATAGAAATTCTCTGAATTTAATAATAGCAAACGGCAAAAAGTTAGATGCATATTGTAAACGCAATGTTCAGCAAGGGTTTAGGCGGGATTGAGCAGGCTCTTGTAGACTACTCAGAGGCTCTCAAAATCCAAGGCCACAAGGTTTCTGTTATAATTTCTCCAAAGGCTAAAATTAAGGCAGCGTTATTACCCATTGGTGTAAACATAATCGAGGTAAAAAACTTTGCTGCCTGGGATTTTTTTGCTAAAGCTTACATAAAAAAAATAATGAAGCAGCTTGCGCCAGATGCAGTGATTGCCCATGGAAATAGGGCAATTTCGCTAACAGGCCGCTCAAACAATTTTCCAATTATTGGAGTTACGCATAATTATAGCATAAAACACCTGATAGGGCTTGATGCAATTTTAGCTACCACCAATGATTTGCGGGCAAATGTGATTTCTGGCGGTCAGCCGGAAAACAGTGTCTATAAGCTACCAAATATGGTTAGAGCAGTTAGTGGTAGCTCACAAAGTTCTGATAATTCAGACAAATCACCCCGCCCCATTACAATAGGAACCATGGGCAGGTTTGTGAAGAAAAAGGGGTTTGATGTTTTTATCCGCGCGATAGCTGATTTAAAAGCCCGTGGCCTTGAATTTAAAGCTTTAATAGGTGGCGGTGGCGAGGAAGAGGAAAACCTTAAGAAACTGGCAAGTGATTTAGGGATTGGGGAAAGTTTGGAGTTCATAGGCTGGGTTAATAATAAAGCACAATTCTTTGATAATATTGATATTTTCTGTCTGCCATCCCTGCATGAGCCATTTGGGATTATATTGCTTGAAGCCTTTGCTTATAAAAAACCAGTAGTTGCGGCCGATTCTGAAGGTCCATCGGAAATTATCAGTAATAATGAAGATGCCCTGCTTGTTCCAAAGGGCGATGCAAAGTCTATGGCCGATGCAATATTACGCCTATGCGATGATACTGAATTAGCTAAAAAAATATCGCAAAACGCTTTTGCAAAAGCCGAGGGTTATGATATAAAGCATTTTGCAGCATCCTTAAGCGATGTGCTGTCAAAAATACTAAAAAACAAAAAGATATAGGGTTTTCATGAATAAAAAATATATTATCCTTATCGCATCAACCGTAGTTATTTTACTGCTTGCTTATACTTCATCACAAAATGTTGTAAAAGATACAGCTAAAGCAGAAAAAAACGAAGCACTGCTAATACCTGACCTTGAAAAGAACATTGATAATGTTGCAGCTGTAGTGATCCGCAGCAAGGGTAAGTCTTTTAAGGTGCATCTTGAAGATGGCAAATGGGTAATGCCTAATAAATATAACTATCCAGTATCTTCTGAAAAAATCCGTGATTTGGTACAAAATTCTTCCAAAATTAAAATATTAGAGAAGAAAACAGCTAAAGAAGAAAATCTTGCCGCTCTTGGACTTGATGATCCTGAAAAAGCTGAAAGCAGCGCTGTGCGTATTGTGCTACTAAGTGCTGATGGAACAACAACTTACGCTGATTATATAAGGGGCATTAACCGCAAGGGTGTTGCTGCAAATACACGAAACGAGCTTTATGCGCGTTTATCTAATTCTAATCAGGCATATCTTGTTCGTGGAGAGCTTAATTTTGACCTTGGTGCACATACTCTTTTGGGCGGCGAAACTTTCGCTATCAAATATGATAAACTAAAGAGCATAGCTTTTAATTATCCAAAAAATAGTAATGATAATTTCACTCTCGGCAAAGGTTTGCCAACAGATTTAGATTTTGCGATAACTGAGCCAAAAGGCAGTGTAATTAAGAATTTTGGTAAGTCTGGTGCAATTTCCACTTCTCTTGAATATATGGATTTGGCCGATATTGTTAAGCATGAGGAATTTCCTGTAAAAGAGCCCGAGGCAATAATTACATACAAAACCTTTAACGGTTTAACATTGGTAGTGAATCTATTTAAGCTGGCAAATGACAACTGGATGACCTTCACCGCCAGCGCTAATGAAACAAATAAACAGGCTGTTGAGGATGCCGCGAAGATAAACACCCTCGCCTCCCCTTGGGTTTATAAGGTAGACTTTAAAAGCACTGGCGGATTTTATTATAAATTGGCAGATTTAATTAAGGAATAAAATGGAAACTTTCGTAGACACAAAAACCATCCCGGCAGATATCCGCCCGCTGATAAATCTGGAAGTTCCCGGCGGAGAAAAAAAGGTGCTAATTCATAGCTGCTGCGCCCCTTGCTCTGGAGAGCTGATGGAATTAATGTTGGAAAACGGTATTGAACTAACCATATTTTTCTATAATCCGAATATTCATCCGAAACGCGAGTATGATATACGCAAAAATGAAAATATCCGTTTTGCTGAAAAGCTGAACATACCATTTGTAGATGCAGATTATAACGTGCAGGATTGGTTTTATAATGCAAAAGGTATGGAACGTGAACCTGAACGCGGAGTGCGTTGCACAATGTGTTTCGATATGCGCTTTGTGAAAACCGCAGAATATGCCGCTAGCCATGGCTTTAAAGTTATAACCAGCTCACTGGGTATTTCGCGCTGGAAAAATATGGACCAGATTAACGATTGCGGTATACGCGCTGCCAGCCTTTATGATGGTGTGGAATATTGGACATATAACTGGCGCAAAGAAGGTGGTGGCGAGCGCATGTACAAAATAGCTAAACGCGAGAAGTTCTATAAACAGGAATATTGCGGCTGTATTTATAGCCTGCGCGATAGCAACGAATGGCGCGAATCCAAAGGCCGTGAAAAAATCGTGATAGGCGAAGAATATTACGAGGAAAAGATTTCTTAGAGTTTTCTTACCCTCAGGGAGTGGTAAGGTTGAGGGGAAAATATATTCTTAAGTTACACCCACTCATCTAATTTCCATAAGAAAATTGGAATAAAGCCAATCCACATAAATAACTGTGCACATATTGGTATTAATTTCTAATATATGATGATTCCTTCAAGGTCTTATTTAACTCTATTGCTGCAGAAGTTGCTGCTGTAAACACGCCCATTTGTAAGCCACGAACAGATGCTCCCCTGAAAGCTGCTTTTGGTCCATCCTTTATTATTTCTTTTACAGAATTTTTTATAGATTTTTCAGCAAAAGCTTTTGTAGCTACAACATCAAGAGGTAGCGATGCAATGCCTGAAACAAATCCTGTAGCTGTTCCTAAGCTAGCACGTTGATTAATAGTAAGGTTATGTTTATCTGCATATTCTGTTGTAGCCGCAGTACCTAGCCAGTAAATTGAATTACGCCCAAATAAAAGTGGTGAAATTTTTGCTGTGTTACGAGATGTATGAATAATTGAAGAAACTGACTTTGATGAATTCTTAACAGGTGGATAAGAAATATTCTTAGTTTTTGTTAATTCCACGCCTTCCATATAAGCAGTACCAGCGGTTTCAGCTGCTCCAGCAATGATAGCATTTAATGCTGCGGTAGCTCCTTTCCCATATCCAAGATTTTTAGTTTGTTTTTCTGCCTGTTCAAGTGCAACACCTCCTAATGCAGATACCCCGGCATTGCGTGCTGTATATGGCAAGAAGCCATGATAAAACCTTTTACTTTTACCCTCTTTATATAGATCTTTTATTGCCGTTGTATGTGAACCACCACTAGTTTGCAGCGCTACCTTAATATTCTGTAAGGGAGTGGTAAAAGGAGTTACAAATAGTGCTGAACCACCATATAATACCGCATCTTGCGCTGTTGATTGAACTGTTTCTTTTAATGATTTCTCTTGAGACATTTTATATGAACTCTATAAATTTGGGCCAAGCACTATTTCTCTTGCTAGAAACACCTTCCAGAGTAATAGTATGGCTAATCTGGAGTTGTTATATATAAAACTGCTTGAGCCGCTCGCCAACATCTTTTTCAACTAAGCCAAAGAGTTTGCTATAAACCTCTTCATGGTAAGTATTAAGCCAGTTTTTTTCTTTTTCATTAAGTATGGAGAAGTCTATAAGCTTTTGGTCGATTGGTGCGCAGGTTAAGGTTTTGAATTTCAAGAATTTTCTACCCTCAAAACTACCCGCTTCCTCCACCACAACCAAATTTTCAATTCTTATACCATATTCGCCGTTTTTATAATATCCCGGCTCGTTTGAAATTATCATACCAGGCATTAATGCAACATCACTATAAGCCTTGCTGATGCGCTGGGGTCCCTCATGCACACCAAGGAAACTGCCAACTCCGTGGCCTGTGCCATGGTCATAATCAAGCCCATTTTGCCATAAAAATTGCCGAGCGAGTATATCCAGCTGGTGGCCTGTTGTACCTTCAGGGAAAACGGCTGTGGCTATGGCGATATGACCCTTTAGCACCAATGTAAAGTTACGTTTTTGCTCGGGTGTTGGCTTACCAATTGCGATTGTGCGGGTGATATCAGTAGTGCCGCCAAAATATTGCCCGCCAGAATCTAGCAGGAAAATCCCATCGCCTTTAATCTTCTTATTGCTAAATTCCGTAGCTTTATAATGCACAATTGCACCATTGCTAGCAAAGCCAGCAATAGTATCGAAGCTTGGTTCTACAAAATCGGTGTTATTTGTGCGGAATTCGAATAGCTTTTCTGCGGCCGAAATTTCAGTAACTGGCTGTTTATTATAGTTATTCTCAAGCCAGAAAAGAAATGATGCAACGGCTGCGCCATCCTTAATATGAGCATCAACGCTACCCTCTACTTCAACGTTATTTTTACAAGCTTTGGGCATTATGCATGGGTCTGAACCTGCAATAATGGTGTTCTTTTCAGCTAATATATTGAAGAAAATGCATGGTGCAGAATTTTTATCCAATAATATCGTTTTTCCAGAAATATTCTGTAAATATTCTGGCAAAGCGTTAAGAGGTTGGATTTTAATTTTATCGCCTAAATGTTTTTGAATGGTTCCAGTCTCTTCCAAATCAACAAAAAGATTGCCATCACCAGCAACATTTAAAACCAGCCTGGCCAGAACCAAAGGCGTGTTTGGAACGTCGTTACCCCTTATATTTAGTAACCAGCAAATTGAATCTGGCGCTGTTATTAGCAACTTATCAGCCACAAGGTGTTTTATTTTTATTGTTATTTCAGAAATTTTATCGGGATGACTTTTGCCAGTATATTTTTCCGGATGGATTATAACAACAGATAAGCGTTTAGTAGGCTTGTCATGCCAAATTAAATCTATTAATTCTTTACATAAGCTTACCTTAGCAACCTGCTGATATTTTGATATAATGTCCTTTGAATGCAGCATTGGATTAATGCCAATAACACCGTCCTTGGGTAAATTTTCAACTAGCCATTGGCTAGGTTTTACATTAGCAGTATTAAATATTTGATACTGCCCCTCTGGCAATTGGCTAGAGGCCTGTAGTGTATATCTTCCATCTGTAAAAAAAGCGGCTTTATCAGCAATTACTATAGCCATACCTGCTGAGCCAGTAAAGCCAGTAAGCCACTCAAGACGCCGTGCGTACGGCGGAACATATTCATTCATAAATTCGTCGCCAGAAGGGATAATGTAAGCATCAAGCCCACATTTTTCCATTTCAGCACGCAGAAGTGATATTCTATGTGTTTTATCCACCATATCCGAAATAGTAGGATATTTTGACTCTGTATTGCAAGCTAATTAAGCTGGCTCATTAGTATTATTTGGCTTTGCAGTACGTAGTTTGGTTCTTGGACGTTTAGTCCTGTGGCCTGAGTTCGCTCTCTCAAAACGACCTTTGTTATTGTTCCAGACATACTTATATGTAACAGTTTTTACTTCTGTTACAGCAATATCCCCATTTGCTAACTGCATAATATCAGAGCCTTTTTGCAGTGCATCCGAAACAAGAACTGACGATCTCTTTATATAATTCAAATCCTTAGCAAGGTTACTAACAACATCCCCGTTAACTTCTCCAGACTGCTCAGCGGTTTCTTTTATAACATTAAGTAAAGTTGGCATTCTTTAATCTCCTAACTATTGAATCTGTATTTAGTAATACCTATTGCATCTATTGGTTACCATATACTTATTAACAAATTATTAAGAAAACATCAAATAATAAATAATATTTTCTTAGCCAATAAGTTATATAAAATAGCTTGTAGATAATTAATATGGATATTGATATAATAAATTCAAGTACTTGTGAAGGACTTAAATGCATGGCACACATGAAAAACAACAAAGGCGTATCACTTTTGGAACTTTCGGCGTCAATTGCCGTAATAGGAGTGTTGCTTGGCGTTATAGTTGAGGGAGTTAGCATTCGGAAAGCTTCTGAAATTCGTGGTTTTATGATGGATGTATCAAGCTTCCAAGTTGCAGTACAAGGATTTACTGCTAAATATACTGATTGGCCAGGGGATATGTCTAATGCCAATACTTACTGGACAACAACTGCAAATGGCGACGGCAATGGTCAGGTGGATGTATCAAACTCCGCCAGCAACAATGAAACTTTCACTGCCTGGCAACAGCTTTCTTTATCGCAATTTATAGGCGGAAGTTATTCTGGTACCGCAACAGGAGTTCAAGCAGATATCGGCATTAATGTTCCGGCTGCAAATCGCGCAGCCGTTGGATATTATATAGTTTATGCGAATACAGGTGATGGGATAAGGAACGAGATTGGCCTTGGGAAATTTTGGGCAACGCACACTAACTCTAATGCAGCCCTTACTCAAGCGGAAGCTTTTGCAATAGATAAAAAAATGGATGATGGCACACCACAAACCGGACTAATCCATGGACTCGATGGAAGTGATGTTACCGCTGGAACTTGCTTAAGCGGCTCAGGAAGTAGCAGCACATATAACACATCTTCAAAGACTTTCTCATGCATACAGACCTTTAATGCAATACCTTAGGTTTTAAGTGCGCTGGGTTGCTATATTAATCAAGATTGTTGTTTAAACCTATAATATTGCAATATGCTTAATGGCAGCGTTAAGAGATATGAAATACCCAGTAATGGCAGAGTAATCCAAGGCTCAACAATGAGTGAGATGATAAATAAAGCCGCACCTGCCATAAATAATGAAGCATATTCTTTAGGAATCTTTATTTTCTTAACTGATATGGTTGGAATGCTGCTAACCATGAACACAGCGATCAAAATCATATACAGTACCAACGTTATTGCAGTAATTTCAAATGGCTGGTAGCCAAGTTTATCTTCAAATAAAAAAGTAAATATCATTGGCAATAAGCTGATAGCACCGCCACAAGGTGCAGGAATTCCCTGAAAAAACTTATCGCGAACTTTTATATCGAATTCATCTCCATCATCATTTAAGCCCACATTAAACCTGGAAAGTCGCAGGGCCATACTGATAATAAAAAATAAAGATACAGCCCAGCCAAAACCTTTTATTTCATGGCCTTTCCAAAGATATAGAGTTAGCGCCGGAGCTACTCCAAAATTTACAAAGTCAGTAAAAGAATCAAGTTGTGCACCAAAATCGCTGGAAGCATTTAACATACGCGCTAAACGGCCATCAATACCATCCACAAATGCAGCAATAATTATTAGCATAACTGCAGTTTGCCATTGCTCCACCATCGCATATTTAAGCGCAAATAAACCAAGGCAAAGCCCCATTATTGTAACAATATTAGGTAATAAGCGTATCAGAGGAAATCCGCCCCTAACAGAATCAATACTTTCCTTGAAATCCTTATTCTTTGACATAAATTACCTTGTTTCCCCAACGAATGCAGGAGCACTGCTGTTCAAATCAGCAAGGATAGTTTCGCCGCCAATAGCAGTTTGGCCAACCACTACCATTGGGTTAACACCTTCAGGAAGGTAAATATCGGCGCGGCTACCAAACCTTATAATACCAAAACGCTCGCCACCAACAACTTTCTGGCCTTCAGAAAGATCGCAAACAATACGCCTTGCAACAAGTCCAGCTATCTGAACACAAACAACTTGTTTGCCATCTTCAGTTTTAATAACCACAATCTGGCGTTCGTTTTCTTCACTGGCTTTATCTAGGTTGGCGCTCAGGAATTTACCAGGACGATAATTTAGCTCAGAAATCTCGCCGCTCACGGGAACCCTGTTAACATGCACGTTAAATACGTTTAAGAAAATGCTTATTCGTGTTAACTCTGCATCGCCTAGCCCAAGCTCAGCAGGAGGAGTCACTTTTTCAATTTTTTGTATGAATCCATCAGCAGGGCTTATTACAAGACCTTCCTTAACCGGCGTAACGCGAGCAGGGTCGCGGAAAAAATATACACACCAGATGGCTGCAATTCCGCAAATCCAACCTAATGTAGAAGAAATGAGCGCGGCAATCAGAAAAATGGCTGCAAATATAAATATAAACGGATGTCCTTCCTTGTGTATAGGAGGGATGGTTTTCTGTAAAAGTTCAACCAGGTTCTTAATAAAATCCATGTTTTCCTCATTAGGTTTAAGCGAAAAATCGCAAATGTTTTTGTATCGGTCAAGAATTAATAACCTATTGTTGCTATAAAATAAATAAAATATTGCTAAAAACGGAAATTAGGGTATAGAAGTTAGCCCAGAAGTGGGGTTTAGCCTTGCAACATGTTCTAGTTGCGCCCTATTTCCTAACCCATATACTGTATAAAATATTATTTATGAAAAAAGTTAAATCTGTATGCGTGTTTTGCGGCGCTAGTAATAATGTCGCTAAAGAATTTTTGGATGAAGGAAAGCGCCTGGGCAAAATGCTTGCTGAAAAAGGTTATCACATGGTTTTCGGAGCTGGCGATTGTGGAATGATGGGAGCTGTAGCAAACGCTTCGTTAGCAAATGGCGGCACTGTAACCGGTGTTTACCCAAGGGTTTTAGAAGGCCTTGAAAAAGAACATATTGGCCTTACTGAGCTTATTATAGTTGATGATATGCACACGCGCAAACACACTATGTTTGATAAATCGGATGCATTTATAATTCTTCCTGGCGGTTTTGGCACAATGGATGAAACTTTTGAGGTTATCACTTGGAAACAGCTAAACACGCATAATAAACCGGTAATACTTTATGATTATAAAGGTTTCTGGCAAAACTGGGTTGCCCTAACTAATCAGTTTATTGACATGGGTTTCGCTTCACAGCGAACGAGGTCAATGTATGATGTAGTTGATAATGTTGAGGCGGTTTTTGCAAAATTAGAACAGTAATTCAAGGGTAACCTATGAATAATGTTGCATATTCAGAATCAGTTTTAAGACAAGGTGCTTCTATGGCGCAGCCAATTTTAGATATTGAAAAGTTTAAATCAAAAACTTTACAAACTGACCCATATGAATATGTAATCATAAATAATTTTATCCATGATTATGCGATAGAGGGAACACTTGCTGATTACCCAGCATTAAAGACTCCTGGCAGCACCCCATTACAATTGTTAAAATATGGTAAGAATTTCAGTAACTTGATTGATGAATTAAATGGCGAAGAATTCCGCAAGGCTGTTGAGGAAAAGTTTTCTATAAATTTGAGTGGTAAACCAACCATGTTCACAGCGCGTGGCATGTGCCGTGCCCGCGATGGCAAAATCCATACCGACACAGAAAGCAAAATCATAACTGTTTTACTTTATATGAACCCTGCATGGTATGACCAGGGCGTACAGCTGAAAATCCTCCGTAGTAATAATATCGAAGATATTGCAGCTGAAGTTCCGCCCTTAGCTGGCACATTGCTTGTGTTCAAACGCAGTGACAAATCACTCCATGGCCACCTGCCTTTTAAAGGCAAGCGTCAGGCAATCCAAATGAACTGGGTTACCCATCAAAAATTTGTCGACCATGAAGTTAAGCGCCACAAACGCTCATTCCTTCTCAAAAAGCTAGGCCTTTTTTCTTATTAGTTTTAACCGGTTCTTCTTTGGTCTATTTCAGTAAAATTTCCAAGCATTGTTGCTAGACCCTCTTTAAGTGTTGTATCAAGGCGAACTTTCAGACGAGTTGCTAAATTCGATGGATCGCCTATTGAAACCTTTATATCACCCATTCGTAAGCCTTCATTGATTCGGTTAACCTTACAGCCATATATATCAGCAATTATTTCTATAAGTTTATTTATTGAAGTTGCGATTCCGGTACATAAATTAATTTCCTCATGACCATAACGCAGGTTAGCATCTTGCAAATTATCCATTGCCGCGCTGAAGGCTTTTACTGCATCGCCTACATACACAAAATCACGAACCTGTTCACCATCGCCAAAAACTTTAATATTTTTGCCGCTTAAGATGTTATTTGTGAAAATTGAAATCACACCTGAATATGGAGAAAGTGGATCTTGCCTTGGGCCATAAACATTAAATGGCCTAAGGCCAATATTATGAACTCTATGAACATTCCAGGCCACCCCGCCATGTAAATCACAGGAATATTTATCAACTCCATATGCCGTAAGCGGGTTAGGATCTGTATTTTCAGAAATAGGCATAATTTTGCAATCGCCATAAACTGCGGCAGAAGATGTATAAACCACTGGTACTCTTGGGTTGCTCCGGCTGGCTGCCTGAAAAATATTGACTGTGCCAGTCACATTAACCATGTGGGTTTTTGCCCACTCTATTGTGGATTTTTCAACTGATGCAATGGCGGCAAGATGAAAACAACCATCAATATTCAGGAAGCATTTTTCAACGGCTTCATAATCTGTAATATCGCCAACTATAAGGGAGACTTTTGGGTTAAGGTTTTCACGCTTGCCAGTTGATAAATTATCCAGCACTAAAACTTTATGCCCTTGATTAATAAGGGAATCCACAAGATGTGAGCCAATAAATCCGCAGCCGCCGGTTACTAAATAACACTTTTTATTTTCATTTATTTTGGTCATATTTGTTTCCTTTTTTTGGAAAAATAATTTTGTTGTCATTCCAGAAGTTAGTGAGCCTTAAAAAATCTATGACTTTGTTAGGCAAACTTATCTATCTGGCAGTCTAGTCTGCCTTTTATTTTAGATTAGCTGGATCCCGGATATTAAGAAAATCTAAAATTTATAGAATAAATTTCATTTTTTTTCTAAATTCCGGGACAACGATTAAAAAGCCTTTTACTCAACCGTTACAGACTTAGCCAGATTACGCGGCTGGTCAACATCATTTCCACGTGCAACTGCTACATGATAAGCAAGCAATTGTAAAGGAATAGTGTAAAGAATTGGTGATATTAGGGGATGGCTTTCAGGCATCACAATCACATAAGGCGCAATATTTTTAATAAAACCTGCACCTTTTGTATCACAAAATACAATAACTTTACCACCCCTGGCTGAAACCTCATGTATATTAGAACATGTTTTTTCAAATAGAGAATCTGAGGGCGCAATTGCAATAACGGGGATTTTGCTGTCTACAAGAGCAAGTGGGCCATGTTTAAGTTCTCCAGCAGCAATTCCTTCAGCATGTATATAGGTTAATTCTTTTAGCTTCAAAGCCCCTTCCATTGCAATAGGGTATGAAGTGCCACTGCCAATAAATAGTGCACTTTGTGCGAGGGCTATTTCTTGTGCCATTGAATAAATTAGCCTGTCATAACCTAAGATTTTTGTTACCAACGATGGTAGTTGTGCAAGAGCTTGCGTTATTTCAGTGCGCGTCTCTTTGGTTAGAAGCCCCTTGCCATCTGCAATAGAAATTGCAAGGCAAGCCAGAGCTGTTAGTTGCGCTGTGAAAGCTTTAGTGGAGGCAACCCCAATTTCCGGCCCTGCAACTATAGGTAGTACAGCCTCAGATTCCTGAGCCATGGAGCTTTCCATAACATTTACCAAACTTATTATATGCTGCCCTTTGTCTTTCGCTAATTGAAGTGCAGCAAGTGTATCTGCTGTCTCACCTGATTGTGAAATAAACAAAGCAAGACCTCCTGGTTTCAATGGCGATTCTCGGTAACGAAATTCGGATGCAATATCTACAGTAACCGGTATTCCGGCAAATTTTTCAATCCAATATTTACAAACCATACCTGCATAATTTGAAGTTCCACAGGCAACTATGGTAATTTGCGGAACAGAAGACAAATCAATTGAAAGTTCTGGCATGGTAATTTTGCCGGTTGTGGGATGCATATATTGATTAATTGTTGCCGCAATTACATCAGGTTGTTCAAAAATTTCTTTAAGCATGTAATGGCGGTATCCTTCCTTTTCTACATTATTATTTGAATGTTCAGAAATTTTGATTGCACGTGTGGTGAGTTTATTTCGGTAATCCCAAATATTAACAACATTATCCTCTACTTTGGCAACATCACCATCTTTTAAATACGCCGATTCAACAGTGAAGTGCAACATGGATAAAGGAATTGAGGAAAGGAGTCAGGCAGCATAGAATACCTTAAGTTTCAAAAAAGGAAATTCTATGTATACCCACCTGACCCATGAGG
>Ga0114977_10000204_pt1 | contig 39144 bp, 19 predicted proteins | sample S_130805_MF_Meta_FD_87026 | JGI IMG/M metagenome (GOLD analysis project Ga0114977, IMG submission 87026) | Freshwater microbial communities from Lake Simoncouche, Canada to study carbon cycling - S_130805_MF_MetaG | ecosystem: Environmental > Aquatic > Freshwater > Lake | place: Lake...
GTTGGAACGAATAAATAGAATTGCTGGACATAATAGTCTCCTTAGATTATTGTATGAATGTTTAGAGTAGTTAGGAATTCCCGTTCCGTGAACTACATTCTTATTTACCAGTTTAGTTGACAACTATCACTAATTATCGTATAATATACTTTTATCACACTAAAATTAAAAGGCGTAAATGGCACTAAAAAATGGAAAACCAAATCCATTAGATTATTTTAAAATGCGGAGAGTAGATTATGCTTGTCCGCATTTTGAATACTTTACTATTAATAAATCAAGAACGGATTTACTCGAATTTATTAATGAGTGGATTACTAAAAACTTAAATAGCAGGTACTACATTGGAAAAGGAATTTCATTAGATAGTAACAACGCTATTATTTACAACATTACAATTGGGTTTGAATCAGAGAAAGAACTTAGTTTTTTCACAATTGCATGCCCATATTTACATTCAAGATAATTAATTATATTACACTTACAGAGGAAAAAACATGACAGAAGAAACTACACAAGCCGCAGTACAAGAACCAACACAAGACGCAGCTGCACAAGAATCAGCAACCGATCTTACTATTAATGATTTAAATGCATTAAAAACTATCATTGACATTGCTAGTTCAAGAGGTGCATTTAAACCTACTGAAATGGTAGCAGTTGGTCAAACATATACTAAATTAGAAAACTTTTTAACACTTGTATCAAAGCAAGCTGAAGCACAACAAGCTACTCAACCAGGTGCGCAATAATGGCTGACCTTAAACATGTTGGCAGAGTTATTGCATCTGGCAAAAAATGTATCGTAGCATACCGTACATTGCCAGGTGATGCTTACAACTGTTTAATTGTGCCTACTGAAAACTTACCAGATAGTTATCACGATGCACTTATTAATTTAGTTGAAAGCAATGCAGGTCAATCTGCATACGAATTTGCAGAAGCTATGGCTCGTGCAAATTTTCCAGACGGTAGCGTAATGCTTCCTGCATTACATACTCAAAATAGATTAGTTAAGATTTCAACTGATCAAATTGAAATGATACCTTCGTCTTTACAATCGGTTAGATTATCTGAATTGAATCAAATTATCGCAGAACAAAGAGGCACTACAATTGATGAGCTTTCTTTAAAATCTGCAATTAAGGAAGAACCATTTCAAAATAAGAAATCAGTAAAAGAAGAAACTGCTGAATCGAAAGCAGCACTTGTAGAACTTTTAACTCCCGAGCAACAAGCTAAACACTATCGTTCAGAAGCAGATCGTCTTTCAAAAGAAGCAGCTGCACTACGTAGACAAGCTGAAGACTTAGTTCCGACTGCTAAAAAAGCTAAAACTGAAACTGTAGCAGAAGAAGTCGTAACTACAGCTAAAAAGGCAAAAGTTGTTAAAACAGACGAAGCCACTTCCTAAAGACGTAATAGAAGTTTGGCCTGAAGTATTTGAAGAGGTAACGTTACAATCGTTACCTCTTCTTTATTTGCATTCAGTAGTTATTAATTTTAAAGATAATAAGTCTTGGGAAATAAAATTAACAACGAAAATAAAAAAAGACGGATGGTCTAGCTTTCAACAAAGTTTATCAGAATTATTAACTTCATACGAAGAACAAATTGATGACGTAGACTTTAAACTTGATGCAGTAAAAGTAAAAAAAGATGTAGAAAAACTAACTAATAAATTTTTAAAGAAACAAAAATTATGAACATTAAATTAGTATCGTATTCTCAACCAACTGAAGAATTTGCTGAATTAGGAATTACTGATGCACAAGAACTTATAGCATTTTGCGCTAGAGTAAGTAATCCGTCAAATCAATTTAATACAGAAACTTCAGAAAAATTAATTAACTATTTAATTAAGCATGCGCATTGGTCACCACTTGAAATGGTCAATGTATGTTTAGAAGTAAATACCACTCGCGACATTGCTCGTCAATTATTACGTCACGCTTCATTTAGATTCCAAGAGTTTAGTCAACGATATGCAGATCCAACTCAGGATTTGTCTTTTGAAATACGTGATGCTAGATTTCAAGATCCTAAAAATCGTCAAAATTCAATTACAATTAATACTGCAGAAGAAGAGGCGATTAATGACGAATGGCATCTAAGACAAGAAGCTCATATTAATTCAGCAAAAGCACAATACGAATGGGCCATTAGCAACGGCATTGCTAGAGAACAAGCTCGTGTCGTTCTTCCAGAAGGCAATACTAAGAGTCGTGTGTATGTTAACGGGACGTTGCGCTCATGGATTCACTATATACAAGTGCGTAGTAACGTGGATACACAGCTTGAACACAAACAAGTTGCAATAGCGTGTGCGCAAGCAATTAGCGCAGTATTTCCAATGGTAAATGGCTTTGTTTACAAGGAAGAACCAGTTCCAGAACCTATTAAAGAAGAAATTGTTGAACCTAAGAAGCTTAAATGGCATCAACACTTTTTTAATTTTTACAAACACTAATCACAACAAAGCCGGCATATGCCGGCTTTATCATTTATAACAGTTGCGTTATTACCAAGTAATAGATACAAATCCAGCTGTTCCTGGTTTTCCAGAATTAACAACGTTATCTTCACTAGTTATACCGCCGTTGCCGCCTTGGCCGTAAATAGATCCATTGTTTGCACCTTGGCCGCCTGGTGTGTAAGCATGATTAACTAATTTACCTGTAAGTAAATCAATATAGGCGTCACGCAAGCCAGTTTGTCCAGGTATTAACGGGCTAGTTACTCTAGTTGTGCCAGGACCTGTAAGATATGCACTGCCGGCGCTGCCGCCTGTTGTAATATAATCGTTACCACTGGCGCTACCACCAGTATCATTGAATCCTTTACCACCGTTGCCTGCGCCGGCAAAAATCGTACTAACAGTAGTTGCACCGTTTTTTATTACAACTTGAGAGCGAACACCTGAACCTCCAGTTCGATATGCTGCTTGAAGAACTGTATCACCCTTGGCTCCAAATCCTGCTATGCCGCCGCCGCCAACATTAATAGTAGCTGTCCACCCGGCTTGTACAGGAACATCAACACCAATTAATCTCCCGGCTCCGCCGCCGCCGCCGGCTGCGCCGTTATAGTCTCCTGTATCCCAGCCAGCACCACCGCCACCACCACCGCCAATTACTAACACGTATAGCGAAGTAACTCCTTCAGGTACAGTAAATGTATTATTAACGGTTGTATTAGTACCGGATTTATACTCTAAATATCCAAAACTAACTTCATTTGACATAGGTAATACTGTAAATTCAATATATGCTTCGCCGCCAATTTCTCCAGACTGTGTTAACGGTACGCCTTCTACCCCACCAAGATACGGAGTTCCGCCGGTATCAACAGTTGTAGATGCAACCCCACGACCGCCTACACCTCCGGCTGCGTAATATCGGGTTAATTCTGGAAAACCAGGATCTATGTACGAATATCCGCCGCTTCCTGCACCCCCATACACTTTACCGCTAACTGTTCTACTTATACCATACATACCCGACGGTGCTCCGCCTGCACCTGTTCCGGGCGTAATGGTAGGATTACCTGCTGGATCTACTGCACTAGCGCCGTCGGTTTTATAACGAGTAGTTAACGAATTATTTGCTGCACCACCAACTACTGTAGCTTCTACAGTTGGTGTAGTTCTACTTGGAACAGGTATCGGTCCGCCGCCTGCGCCACCACCACCGCCTGCTACAGTTGCTATATATGTGTCATCTGCAAATAATTCAAACGCATCGCCGCCGTTACCGCCTAGGCCTACTTGTGAGTTAATAGTTGAAGACGCTTTTCCGCCTTTTATTAACTTAAATCTTAACTTTGAGGCACCTGATGGAATAGTTACTATTCCAGATATTTTATCGCCAGCACCTCCGTTTCCGCCAAATGCAACTGCCATGCCGCCACCACCACCACCACCGCCGACCATAGTAACAGCTACTGTAGGGTTGTCTGATGACAACAATAATTCACCCGATTTATAAAATCTACGCGTAATCATTGTCTTAGATACTGTAATATCCGATGTTGATTTAGTTACTTGTGTACCGTTAACACCAGTTGCAGTGTACGTTACTTTAAACTTATTATTAGACTTTGCTGTAGTATTTGCCGAAATTGATAGTTTAGCGTATCCGGTATTTGCAGCTGCAGTTACATAAGTTGGAGTTAATGTTGTAGATAACCCGCCAGAGCGGGTTGACGAGTTATTAACCATAATACCATCACCATTTCCTTCAATTGCAAAGTTAATAGTTGCAACACTAGGAGAAACTGATACTACAAAGTCTGTTGCAGGTGCACCTATTATTATACCAGTTGGTTCTTTAACTGATGTAATTACTACATTTGGTACTACTGGAGAAATTACTGGCACTGCTGGAGTAGTAAAATCGTATCCAACTTCCATCTTACCATTTGCTGCTTCTGATATAATTACTTTAAATTTCTTACCTAATCCTGCAGGATCAGTTGGAATAAGTACAGGCAATTGATACCCGCTATTTACATCAGTAATTGATCCTGAAATAGCACCTGATTGGAACCAGTTAGCATTAACATTACTACTAATACCTTCTATTCTCCACCAAATAGTAGTAACTGATTTTGGAGATGTAACTGCAATTGATACACCGGTAGTTTTATTAACAGGTCCGCCAGCTGGCGTCATTTTATAACCGGCACTTAACACCACTTGTGGACTTGTTACGTTAATAGTAGTTCCAGATTGGTTAGTTTCTTTAATAGTAATTGTAAATGGTGTATCTGTAGTTAACGGAGTTGTATATGTTGTTTTAGATGATACATTAATATCAAATGATTTAGTAGTAGATATTACAGTTCCCGTAGTTGCTGTAAAATAACCACTTAGTGCAGAATCATTAATTTGCCAAAATATAGTTCCTACAGTCGACGTTGCTGGTAATTTAAGGGTGTATTTTACAATTTCATTTGGCAAAATACTTGCCTTATCACTATTAAGTGTAGCAACACCAATATCGTTAAACGTAACAGCATTAGATAAACCGCCAGTTACTGTAGGTCCACCGTCTGTTAAACTAACTGCTAACTTAAATGATTTGGCTGCTTCAGAAATTAAATCTGTTGCAAGTGTAAGAGCTACGGTTGTAGTACCACCAGTAGTAGTTAATCCTGTTTTAGTACCTGTTAATTCAGGTAAAGACGGATTAAAATCACTAGCATCTACACCACCTGTTGTTTCTACAAGTTGCCAATAGAATGTATTATTTGGAATACCTGGATATGTAACAGTAAATGTTACAGTGTTACCTTCAACTAATGGAGTATTTGGTACAATAACTGAGAATGTTTGATTCTGTGTTACACGGATAGTAGGTGCAACTACATCAGTTTTAAATCCAGCTGACTCAGATACTTCACTTATTTGTATTGTATATGATTTAAGATCAGCTAAATGAGTCGGAGTTAACGATACACTAAATTTATTATCTTTAACTTTTTCAACACCAGTTAATTTATTTGCAGACGCAGTTTCTTTAAAATCGGCAACTGTTACTGTTGCTGATGAACCACTTTCAAGTACTTCCCAGTATATGCTAGTGTTTGCAGCTAAAAACGGTGTTGATACATAGAACGTAGAACGAGTGTCTTTTACTATTGACTGCGATCCAGCAACACCTGTGATTGGATTAATTAATGATATGCTCCATGTTCCTACTTCTTTAATAGTTATAATTGGAGACGAAGCTGCAAGTTGAATTGGAATGTTATCACTAGTAAACAACTTAATACTAAATTTATCAGCATTTCCTTCTGGTAAATTATCAGGATTAGCAGTTAATGTAAATGTTCCAGTAAATTTACCAGAAACTACATTTTTAGTAACAGTAAATGATCCAGTAATTGGACTACCTGCAGAATCTTTATGTTCTACAAAATCAGTGTATACTACTGTTCCGTCTTCTGAAACAATTTGATATTTTAAACTTGTAGACGATACACTCATTGCAGGCGTTGTAACAGTAAATACCACGTTGCTAGACTGGCCACCGGACACTGGGTTTTCATAGATCTCTAACGTGCTTGCTGCGATGTTATACCCAACATTTTCTGTTATAGTAATAGTTGGACACGGACTAATTGGTGTAATTAGTGCATTTGCACTGTCTCTCAAAGTTATTGTAAACTGTTCATCACCTTCAGTTGAATCAGTACTAACCGGTGTTAATGTAAAATAGCCTGTACCAGTTGAACCAATAGTTATATCACCAGTAAGTGACCCTGACCCAAAATCAGGTGCAGTTACTCCTGTTCCTACAATAGTATAATGAATAACAGTTGGCGCTACTGATAACGGAGTAGTTACGTCAAATCTTACAGTTCCGCCTTCTACAACTGATAATTTGTCAGCAACAATCGAATAAGGTTGAGCTTTTGTAATTTCAACTGCAGACGATTTAGCTGCAGACTGTGTTGCAAGGCTGTTATCGTCTAACCGAATGTCTAACAAAAATGCCTTTGTACCTGTTCTAACATTTGCAACAGTAGTAATTGTTATGTCTAGGTGTCCTTGACTGTTTACATACACTGGACCGCCTGCAAATCCTTCTGCAATTTCATTTTCGTTTACTGATGTTGAAAGAATTCTCCAGTAAATTGGTTGAGTAGTAGGGACATTTTCTGTAGTTAACGAGAACGTAACAGATTGACCTTCAATAACTGAATTATGATTAGGCACAACTGATTTAACCATAGCAGGCGGCACTTCAACCGGCTCAGGAGTTCCTGACGTATCGTTAATCATAATTGGCACTAACGTTCTTGCTGCAAATGGGCCATTTAACGAAAGATATGATTCAGAAGCAACATAATCATTAAGTTCACTTTCAAGTAAATCTGGAAATTCACGAAGTTCAATATAGAAATTCATGTTGCCTTCAGTTAAGTTATCCGCATTTGCTGTTAATAAAATTTCAGAGGAGTTGTTATCATCTACATGAATAATACCGTACATTTGTGTCAATTCAGACATAGTAGACAGAGTCGATGTATAATTAAAATTCTGACTACCCATACCAGCCGATACTGCTTTCCAGTATAACGAAGTTCCTTTAGTACGTTTTGGAGTACGTACAGTTAACGTCATGCTATCACCTTCGTTAACATTAGTTACATCAATTCCGTTAACTTGCGGTAATAAAATACGGAATGGAACAAGTTCTGTTACTGAATAAATATCACTTACTTTTATAGGATCTGTATTTTCGCTAAGACGTAGCTCAATTTGAAAGGTTTCTGTTCCTTCAGTAAGTGCATCATTTATTGCAGTTAATGTAAATGATGCCACCGAAACAGTTTGTGTACCAGTAGTAATTAATTGAGTCCTAACAGTACCATATAATCTGTTAGTAGTACCTGATGTTGTATCAGCATCAACTACAGAAAAATCAGCAGACGTAATATTTCCTTGAACTGGTCGTATTCTCCAAAACATTGGCGTATTATTTGCCATCCATGGTGTAACAAATCTAACTGTTGTACTAGATCCTTCTCCCATAGTTGATGCATTGTTTGATAATTTAATCGTATAATCAACAAGTTCTTTAATTAACACTGTATTAGTTTGTGTATGTACAATTGCACCAGTTGAACTTGATGAACGTAACACTATTCTAAATTCTTCATCGCCCTCTGTTGAATTATCAGCAATAGGAGTTAACGTAAGTGTTCCAACACTGTCATTAATTGGAATAGCAGTCGATTGTTGTAAAAAATCTGCAGCAGTTACAGTACTAATACCGTTTGTTACTGACGAAATTGACCAATACACTGTTCCGCTTACTGTATACGGAGTTGTAATGGTGTATGTTACTGAATTAATGCCTTCAGTAACTGTAGTTATTGATGTAGTAATTGTATATACTGGTAATTCAGTAATTGTTTCACCAGGGCTTGAAATTAATACAGCGCCCGCCCCGCCGGCTGCAGTTCTAATATCAACACGGAATGTTTGATTACCTTCAGTAATACCTTCATCTCGTGGATAAACATCAAAATAACCAGTGCTGTTAGTAATGTTAAAACTAGCACCAAGTGCTTCAAAATCACTAGAAGTTATAAGTGAAGTAGTTGAGATATTCCAAAATAAAGTATCAGTTGGCGTATACGGAGTTGTAACAGTATAACGAATACCGGTTGTACTACCTTCAACTACTTGTGATGTTGGAACACTAGAAATTGTATACCCAACTGTTTCAGTAATACTAACAGACGGACTTGTTACTATCCAATTTTCCGGAGTTAATGGATACGCTTTATAAAATTCAACTTTAAAGCTTTCAGTTCCTTCAGTTACTCCGTCATTTCTTGCATATCGTTTTAATGCTGCTGCTTTAGATTTTACAGTAATAAAGTCGTTTGAAGTTCCGCCAATGCCTGCACCGCCTACTGAATACGTACTACTAAAATCAGCTGACGTTATTTCTCCAACTGAATCTTGAACTATTCTCCAATATACCTTAGTTGAATCAGCTAGCGCCGGCACGGATAATGAAAATTCTACACCTGCAGTAGGAGAGTTTTCACTAAGTGAAGTAATGCCACTAGTTGAAACAGACGGAGGTACTATTGGTACATTAACATAATCATCTGTGATTTCAATTGTATCGCTGGTATCTGATAATTCTTCTATCCCATTAACTGTAATATACAGTTCAATTCTAAAAAATTCTGTACCTTCTTGTCCATCTTTAGGTTTCAACGCACGTTTTAATATGTAAGTAGATGCGCTACTAATTGAAAAAGTTCCAGTATCTGCACCATCTGTAAAATCAGCTGCAGATATGTCAGTACCCCCATCGGATACAGCAACCCATCTTACTTTTAATGGAGTTTTTGCATTTAATGCTCCAATACTAAACAACGCAGTTGCACCTTCTTTATATTTTGAAGTTGTTTGTGTTTTAAAATACACTGATGGTGCAGGTGGAGGTGGTGAAGCAATTGATGTATCTTGAATTACTTCATATGCAGTTGTTAACAACTCTGCTACTTTATTAGTTGCAGATGGCACAGCGTCAGTTCTGACTATAAAGTTAAACTTTTCAGTTCCTTCTTTTGTTGATAAATCAGCAGATGCCTTTAGTGTAATTGGACCAGATGTATTATTAGTAATGGTAATAGGTATATTTACAATTGAATCGAGTTCAATTCCATCAGCATCAAGAAAATCTGCAAAAGTAACACCTGCACCAATTATTGACCAATATACCTGAGTGTCATCGTCAACATTAGTAGTTACAATTTCAAAATCTACACCAGTTATCCCATCTTCTCGCATTATAGTTGCAGACCTTGTAATAGAATATCCAGGTGCTGCTTGTCCTGCTTCAATTACATTTGAATCAGTTACAATGGTAGGTAATGGAACTGCAACATTAATGCCAGTTGCTCTATAAGATTTTGCTATACTAACTAGTGTACCCGATACATTTAGTTCTAGGGTTGCATTTGCTGCATCTACAAACTCAATTGTAAATTCAATAGCGCAATCCGTTTCCTCGTCAACGTTAACAATTTTTGCAGAAATTGAATAATAATTTAATAAGAATGCGTTATCTGTTGAATATTTGCGGAAAACTTCTTTTTTCTCTAATAATGGTCCGTTAACATCAAACAATGACGCATACCCAAAACTTGTATTACCAATTTTTGATGTAGATTTTGTAGCTGTTCTAGTAAAACTAAGTGTACCTAAACCTTTTAATAGCGAAGTCCAAGATGTATTTTTTGCAGCAGATGAACTTTTTGGAATTGCACCTACTGTAGTACGCGATGCTAGTAATTGAATTTCACTTCCAGTGTTGAAGTAAAATCTCATATCTTCTGCCGTACCAAAATTTACTTGAAATGTATGAGTAGTAGTTCCATTCCATTCAGATGTTAGTTGTTGTCGTGCAATCTCAGTGTTAGTTGCATTTGCTGGTGACGGCGGAGTTCTTAATCGATCAGTTTCTGCTAAATTAACTGCACTTACTAACTGTCTAACATAACCTAATGATATTGCCTGACTGCCAGCTAATCCTGGTATAATAGCAGCTGAAGCTAATCCTGTTTGGTGAATTCTTGCTTTTTTTATGTCATCTGCTAACAAATTATACAATGTATTTGTTAAACTTGTGTTTGGTGCTAATGGAGCATTTTCATCAGTTAGTAATGTTTGACCATATCCATAATTGCCTTCACCTGTTCCTAATATCCAACTTATGTTACTTTGAATATTATTATATTCATCAACAGTTAAGGTTGCTGCTGAATTAGCAGCTGCTCCAGACGAGCCTGATAATGCCGCAATTGTTAGTTTTTGTATTGCCATTTATATTCCTTTATAAAATTACTGATTCGACAATTTTAATAGTGTCGTTACTATTATCTTCAAGTGCAACTGCAAATACTAGCCATGAATCTAACGAATTTTTAAGAACTTTAGCTACTCCTGTATCAGCTGCAACTAAATGATCGCCTTTTTTTACACTTCCGATAACTTTAACTGGTACTCTTCCTTTTAATGCAACTAGTGTACCGTTAACAAGCTCACTGTTCATTATAACCGCTGGATTTATTGATATTGCACCTAATGCTCGTTTGCCATATGTAGCAGCAGTTACTTCGTGTTCTCCGCCAATCATTAATACAGTGCCTTCATCATAGGTGTCATCTGCTAAGTATTTTTCAGCAACGTCACCATTAGCAGTAGTTGATGTTCCTACAAAATAATTTGCAACAATTGATCCAGTTGGCATTGTTAAATAACCAAATTGTCCGCCAGTTGAAAATGAACTCGTTTGCGTTATTTGTCCACCTGTTTCAAATCCAGTTGTAGTGCCCAAAGTTAACAACACTGTAGTAGATCCTTGGGTTAATGTTGCTGCAAATGGGCCTGCTAAACTAGTACCATCTTTTTGTTTAAATGTAAACGTTACGGACCCAGTTGCAACATGCTGATTACTTACTGTAAATGTAGTAGTGTTATCTCCACTAATTGACGACACTTTTAAATATTTAGACGTTGCAGATGTGCGTGCTACAATTGTTCCCGAAGTTGGTGTATCACTTGCTGATACATAACTTGTACCAACTTTAAGTTGATCTGCAGAATCAGCAGTACCTTTAAATGAAGTTGCATGTACTTGATTAAATACACTGGTACTTGCGCCAATATTTGACGTGCTAGGCGTTCCTGGCAAAATATCTGCACCGTTAATTTCTAATGCAGTTTTAGTTGCGTTAGATTTAAAAGTTTTAAATACTATTTTTTCAGATAATTTATTTTCAATAGTTGGAGTTACTGCATTACCAGTAGTATCATTATAAATGTATAATTTTTTCTTAGCAGTTTCATTACCAATAGTAAGACCAATATCAGCAAAAAACGGACTACTTGTGCTGATATAAGTTTCTGCTAAATTTCCACCTAATCTATCAGAATTAGTTGCTGTACCCCAAAATTTATATGTACTAGTTACAAACGTTGATTGATTAACGTCTTTTGATGTAATACCAGGTTTAATTGAAGTAAATCCTGTAATAGGAGTGCTAGCATTTAATGTAAATGCAGATGTGCCTTCGTACATAACATAAACAGTAACATCATTAACAATAACTTCAATGATATCACGATCAACCGGAGTTACTGCATTATCTCTTACTACACTACTTTTTATTTTAGTTTTAATACCAGTCAACGAACCGCCAATAAACTGTAAATTAGCAGTGTTAGTTTTACAATATAAATTATTAGTAGTAGTATCCCACCAAAAATTACCAGTTGATAAATTAGTTGGTTTGTTGTCAGTTTCAGTTGATTCAGTAATACCTAATACGTGCCATTCTTTTAAATCTGAAGTACCTGTATTAACTTTTAATCGTTTAGTTGATGTTTCATACCATAACTGCCCAGTAGTTGCTTTTGACGGAAAGGTATCATTTGCAAAATTTTCCAATAAATGAAGAAAATTTGAATTTTGTGGTATTCCATAACCGGCATAATTCTTACCAATTAATGTAATATCAAATGTTGTATTTAATGATCCATCTAGTACAGTTGCTGCTAGATTACCATTAGATTTTTTAATGTCATAAGCCATTTGTATATTCCTTATTTTATTGTATTTATTTTAAAAAGTGTTAAAGTTGCGATTGATACGTCCAGACACTGTTTACTACCATAAACGATTTGATAGTTGATCCATCAAGCGATACAACTTTGCAGATTGGGCCAGTGCCATTGCCATCAATCGTGTCAACTGCATAATCGGCAGCTGGAAAGATAACCTCTAATTTTTCACAGATGACTGTAGTATCAGTAATATTTAATGTTATAGTAAGAGGAGCTAACTTTAGTTTGTTATTTAATGATCTTAAATTAACTGCATCTGCATCTTGTTCCGGATCACTTATATTTGATAGCGTTGCAAATTCTGGTGTTAAAAAGTTAAATCCGGCTCTAATATTTTCAAACCCGCCAACTCCACCGATTGGATCTTTTAAGTTAAACGTGTCAGCACTAATAATTCCAACCGTTACCGAATCAACGATTGAACCCGATATAGGCGAAATGGAAATTATTATAATGTTATGTGCTAGCCCTTCTTCATCAAGAACTGCTTCAACTGCAACACCGTTATTTGGTGAATTAATTGGACCAGCTAATGTATTTGATACGCCATCATTAAAATACAACTGTTTGTTTCTACTGTCAATCCAAAGATCGCCTTTAGAGATTGAACTAGGCATTGAATCTGAAACAATAGTACTGCTGCTTAATTTAAACGCAGTACCGTCGTACACTTTTAAACGACTTTCATTTATATCAAACCAAAGTTGACCTCGAATTGGGTTAGCAGGAGCAGCGCCCGATGAAAAATTTTCTAATAGTCTAACAAAATTTTCATTTAAATTTTCACCGTACGAACTTGCGTTTTTTCCAATTAATGTTAAACTTGTTGATAGTTGATCCAGTGTACCGTCAACTATTTCTGTTAGTAACGTTCCGTCTGTGTTGTTTATTAAATAACTCATTATAATTTACCTGTAAATATTATGTAATTAATAGTTAAAAATGGATTCATTGCTGAATATCTTGCAGTACTATTAGTTAACGGTGTTATAGACGCCGTATCTAACGCGTTGGGTTGTGCAGCTGTTATATTTTCGCTTCCTGATGCTAACCCAATTATTTTACTACTAGCATCGTGAACCCGATTAGCAGGGCCATTAGGATCCCCAGTACCGTTTCGAGTACCACGTGGATTTACTGTACCGGAACCATTTTTATTAGGAACATTACCTAAAGATGCGTTATCCATACTATCAAGACCTAATGGAAATCTGCCTCTTAAATCTGGTAATGCAAAGGTCGCATTACCAACTAACTTAGATTCAATTCGATACGAATAAGAAATAACACTAAACAACTCAGAATAGACAGCTGTTAAAATTTCACTGCCATCACATAATAGATATCCAAGCGGAACAACTGTACCTGCAAATGGAAGAATTGTGCCAACCGGTATTGACGGAACAGATGCTAAGAAATCAGATTTAGCAATACTTTTTAAATCTGAAGAAGTACCTTCATTACGAAATACTAATAATAAATCTGTATTAAACGCACTAGTAATTGGCGGCTTGCCTGTTATTAATCCTGAACTAATTGTCGTTTTAATTTCGATATTGTCTTTACCATTATACGGAACTGCATCGCTAGTAAAATCACCAATTAATTTAATTGATGCAGCCGATTGTAGAAACCCTGCCGAGCCCGATACATTTCCATCTACGTTTCCTGTTACGTTTCCTGTTATTATTCCATGTAATCTAGTAGCATAAATGTCTTTAAATCTTAAAGAAGCTGTTCCAATGTCATATACATCATCAAGCGTTGGTTTAATTGCTGGTTGGCCGGTTAATACTGATACTGTTAACCCTTTAGTTGTCTTTACTTCGTCATTAAATGTTGATATTTTATTAACAGTTAACGTACCATTTGAAGTAATTCCTCCAGGAGTACTATCAGTAGACACTCCAACTACTAAATTTTTGCTAATTTTTGCTTCACCATCTACATCAAAATCTACTGATGGGTTAGTTTGATTGATACCAATTCGTTGTCTTGTATCAATATGTAAAATGTTTAAAATATCATTTGAACTATTTTTAACTCTAAACTGTATATTTTTGTTTAACGACGTTTGTGTAATAACTGAGCTATCGATGCCAATATTAAAACTTAAATCTCCACCTATCGTTAATCCGGAATTTGATTTAACTTCAAATACATTATTAGTAGTTGATTTTACGTCAGATCTTAAAAAATTTGATGCGTTTACTGCAACATTACTAACATTTAGACTGTCAGCAGCAGTTGCAGTACCTACTAACTTAGCAGCAACAGTACTCGATACTTCAGTAGTTAATGTAATGCCTCTATTTACAGTAGCAAACCCTTTAATAAATGATTTTGGTACAAAAGTATCTGAACTAAGGATTGCAATTCTTTCATTATTTGAATAAAATGAAATTATATTGTGCGGTGCATCATTAACACTTGCAACTGTGTCACTAACTGAATCAACAATTGCACCTGTTTTTAACCCGCCACTAAATTGTGGCCCAATTAATGACCACGAAATTCCAGAAAAAATGTACAATTGTTGCGTAATTGGATTAACCCACAAATCACCGTTACTAGAATTTGATGTAGGTTCTGTAGCAGATTTTGTTACTGCGCCAGTCGGTACCCAATTTGATCCGTCGTACACTTTAAGTAATGAATCAGATGTGGTATTATCATACCATATTTGCCCTTCAACCGGGTTGTTAGGTGCTGTACTTTTAGCAAAATTTTCTAATAAATGTAAAAAATTTTCTGCAATAATTGATGCATACCCTGTGTAATTTTGCCCAACAAATGATAGAGACGTTTGCTTATTAACATTTTTGTCTTCAACAGTAATTGCAGGTTTTGCAGAATTAGTGCTTTCGGAATACTTAACTTGATATGTCATATTACGCTCCGATACTTGTTAAACTTTGTATACGAACAGTATAGTCAATCTGAATTAATCGGTTTAATGACTTTTGCACAGGATGAAAAATAACATGGGTTAATAACATGCTGTTACCATCATTACTAAATGATTTTAACCCTAATTCATCAAATACAAACTCACTGTTATTGTTGTTTGCCGTATCAAATGCACTTTGTCCATATGGTTCTGTATAATCCAATAGACATGAAACAAATACATCTGTATAATTTACACCAGTTACATGACGTGTTTGAATGTAATTTCGTGTTGGATCAATGTTATTAGTTGATCGATCATTAACAACTTTTGTAAAAGTTTGGTTGTATAAACTTGCATTTGTTCCTGAACTATTAGGAGTTAAGTATGTAATAATACCAGTAGGATCAACCGCAGTACCGCCGTTTCCAAACGCCAGTTGATATATAAAACCTTCGCCGTTATCTGCAATACTTTTTGCCAATGCAATGCTTATATTTTCATAGTGTATAGCATTTCGTTTGTTTACATACACTTCTTTACTAGAAGGATCAAAAATTTTAATATGTCCTTCTATATGTAGTCCTGTAATATCTTTATTCTGCATAGTGTTCTCTCGTTATCGTATATTTATCAAGTAATAATAAGTGTTACTTTTAAATGTTTCCTGGGTACTGACTTCCTGGCATTGCATTTAAGAAGGAAGTAATTGCTATTTTAACTGCATTTGATTTAACAGTTTCATTCCAATCAGTTCCTACACGCTTAATAACTGTAATAATTGTTCCTGCAGGCACTGCAGTTTCTAATCGAATTTGTTTAGATTTTCCATTTACTGAAAATTCTGCATTATACTGCACATCACCTAATGGACTTGCAATATTAATATTAGCATCATGTATCTGATAAGGTACTTTTTTCAATAATTTACCATCAATAACTACTTCAATATTATTACATTGCCCATAATCAGCAGTACTATTGTTGTATACAATTGAATTTTGATCATGTGTGTCTAAAATTACTGTATTTTTAGTTCCTCGTTTTAACTGGCTTAAAATATTACCTGTAATTTCATTAAATTCAATACGTTCGCCATTTATCGTAACTACTCCGGGCTTATTTGGTTCAAGTTTAAAACTACTTGCATCAGTAACTGTTATTGAGGTGTCTTCTCTTAACAATGTAACTGCTAACATAGTTGTTTTCAATACCCAGTTACTTGATTTTATAGGAAATACTGAAATATCTACATACTGTGATCCATCAGACTCAACCTCAGTAATCAATATATTATCTTGATATGGCATCGTTTCATTAGTACCAATTTCTTGTACCGATGCACTAACTTCATGTACTGCTAAAATACCAGTACCTAAGGTTCCTCTACGAAGTTGTCCTAATACATTTCCGTTAATAGTAAAAAATTCAATACGCTCGCCATTTATATCAATTACTCCTGGTTTATTTAATTCAGGAGACGGTATATCAAATGTACTTGCATCAGTAACTGTAATTGTAGTATCAGTTAGTAACAATGCAACCGTTAATTGGGTCTGTTTATCTGCACGTAATCGTTTAATATGAGTGCGATTTAACATATCTTTAAACTGCATGTATGACCCAGTTGGATATTTTGCAGTAGCATCAACTTCTGTAGTGCGATCATATACTTTAATTGCAAGTGCATCAACTACTTGGCCAGGTACCACTTCTTCTGGTCCTGCATCAGTATCTTGATTTATTAAACTAGAACCATCAATGATTATTTCAGACGCTGCAATACCTGCTGCTGAATGTTCTGCAAAACTTCCGCCGCTAATTGCAGTATCGATATTATATTCAGATTCGGAACCAGCACTAGTTGAATTACGGATAATAAACATATCACCGTCATTTATTTGAAAATCTACAACTTCTCCCGATTTATTAGTATACGTCGACGGAATAGTAACTATTTTTGAAACTCCATCTGCAACATATGATGACATTATTGCATGATCGTTCTTTATAGAAGTATTTCCATAATTATCATCATCTATACGCACTACTTCGCGCTTTCCGCTCAACTCTAGGTTTACGCCTAATGGAAATGCACGTTTTAATGTAATAGAAGTTCTGCTAATCTTTAAAAAATCACGATATTTAACTAGTTGTCTTTTAATTTTCAACTCAGTGGTTGCAGCTACTAATGTACTCAACATATTAGAAAGCGTAACAACCTTAGTAGTTGTATTAATATCAATAATTGTTGTGTTATAGTTAAATTCACCTGCAACTATTGTCATTGCACCTAAACTATCAGTAACTCCAACTTTACTTCCGCTAACAGTTAAGCTAATAGTAAATTGTGTACTACTAATAATTTCACAAACATAATATGTATGTTCCAATAGTAATCCGCCAACTGATGTTTTACCTGTAAAAAATAACGGCATATTTACATATAATACCAATGTACTATTAACCGTTAAGTAATTATAGGTACTAGACGTTGATATTAATCGTAACGTAGTAGTTGTTACAGGATGGATGTTATTTGAAACAACATCACCTATTTTAATCTGGTCAACTGAATCAAGATGTATTTCATTAGTATTAAAATTTGCATCTGTTAATACTTTTGCTAGTTTATACACTGCTACACTTGGTATATGTTCGTATTTTGAAAAATAATACGTTAATGTTCTACCATCAGTTGACAGCAATTTTGTATAATTAAAAGAATAATATACATTTAATACTGATCCAATTGTTGGTATATACGGTAATTCTATATTGTACGTATTTGCAGCAACAGTTACTTGATAATCATCAATTGTTGGTTTAAAACTATCCCACGATTCAGTATAGTACGGATTACTATCCCATCCAACTGAACTGTTAACATTTACTCCAGACAGCACTACTCCGGCATATTCAATACCAGTCATTAATTGTGCTAAATCTTTTCCTAAATTACCCGGTCTTGGAGTATAATAAAATTGAATTCGATCAACTGCAGTCATTAACGATACATCTTTTATATAAGTTACAACTATATTGCCGTTAGGTGCAGAATCGAATGTAATCAAACCTACGTACGATTCATACCCATTTGCAGTTGTTATAGTATCAACTTTAATAGTATAAGTATCACGTAACTGCAACAATCCGTTAACGGTTACTGACGAATACCCAACACGAATATCAGGAGCCCACGTTAATCTAAATTGTACTAATCTAGTTCCTATAAATGTATCGGTACAATCTAAAGATGACATTGCATAATTGCTGTTAATTCTATCAAATTTTAATTTAATTAAATTAGATCTAACTACACCATTACCTAATATTGCAATTGCAGTTGCAGCAACTCCGTTACTTGCAAGACCATTTTCAATCTTAATTTCAGGAACTGACAGGTATTTTGATCCAGCTGTTACTACAGTAATACGAGATAGTTTGCCGCTAGAAATATACGCTTTTGCAGTTGCATTGTGTCCAGTACTACTTACTACAGTAACTGTTGGTTCTGATATATAACCTGATCCACTGTTAAGTACTTTTATAGATACTACTGAATATCCTGCATTATCATACCAACTTTGTGTAGTATACGGTGCATTACTAGCTGCAGTAATTTTTCCATTTTTAAATTTATAAAACGATGTAGATTCAGCCGGTACATCAAAATCAGTAGTTAATAAATTGCTAGTGTCAGTTGCATCATACAAACTAACATATTCTCTTACTTGTGTTCTATAAGGCTTAACTTCATTAACATAATCTTCAAAATTACTTAAATTGTCATTTTGATATGTAACTGTTTGATGCAATGCTCCAACATTATGCATTACATTAACAAAACTAGTCTTAAATATCCAATCAATATATGTCTGTTCGCTCAATGCAGCACGCACACAAGTAAAGAACAATTGCAAATATTCTGACTTTAAGTCATCTATAAACAATTTATCTTTTATTAGATTTAAAATTATACGTAATTCAATTACTGCACCGTTATCGTAAACTCCTTGATCATAAAAATACCCATCATACCCAATTGTTGTATCTGCAAAGTTATATAACAATGAACTAAATTGAATAGTACCATTTTGACTGCCAATAACTTTATAAGATTGTGTCCAATCAGAAGATTTTACATTTTTATATTTTTTTAATAACACCCAGCGGTTTGAATTAGTTGTTCTTACATTAACAACCTCACCAACTGCTGCATCCAAATCATACAAATCAGAATAGGTATTAACTGAATGCGATACTGCTGTATACTGCGTATAACTGACGTCATACCAATCTACATAACTCCAGTATTTACGAGTATCATAAGATTGCATTAACACTTTATTCCACTCTTCTGTAGTTCTATCGTAATCATATATGCTCCACACACTATTTGAAGACAAATCACTCTTAACTAACACAGAATAATTTCTAACTGTAATTATAGTATTATCGTCATATCCTTCGCCGGAATTAATAATTTCACAACTATTAATTGCGCCTGTATTACTAATTGTAAATCTTACAACTGCACCAATACCGGTTCCTATAACATTTGCATACGGTGCATTTAAATAACCTCTTCCTGGATTAATAATATCAATACCTGTAATTTTTCCGTTAACAATTACCGGATTAATCACTGGTTTAATATATGATTTTGCAACAGTTAATCGTAATTCTGCATCAGTATCAATATCATCATCGTATAATCCGCGGTTACTGTTTGGTATTGGATCATACATAAATAAATCAGATAAGTCACGAGTATCTACCATTGCATAAGTTAACATTACTAAATTAGTTTGTTCAATAAACTGCTTTAACGTTTCACATCTGTTAATAAACATACTTTGGCGTGGACGATTATCTATACCATACTGCAATTTAACTGGTAATAAGTTATCAGGAACGTTGCGGTGTTGCATATCATATCCGCATAAACTGTCAAACCATTTTTGTTCAATACTTGCAGGTAATACAGTACGTTCATTTGCGCTAATTAATTTCCATTGAGAATGAATATTTTGAGTAATTTTATCATTTGTCCAATATTCTACTGATAAAACTACGTCATCATGCGATAACATCGGTTTAACATTAACTAAACTAAACGAATTAGTTCCTGTTAACGCTAAAAACGCATAGCCATCGCCTCGCGGATTTGCAATTAAACTTGCCACATTTGACGCTGACAAATTTCTGCCAGCAACATTAGGTATCGTTATTTTATTTTTAACCCAAAAATAGTAAGTGTAAGAATAGCGTTGGCTTATTTTATCATACCTGCGGCGTTGACAATAATACAAATTTCCATATAATGATTTACCACTTATTCCATTGGCTAATCCTGCATCAGTGTCTGCAGTTTCGTCCCAACTTTCTGGCAATAATTTTGATTCTACCCATTCATATACATCTATAGTAGCACCGTATGCAAGTGTACTCCACGTTGAGTTTCTATACGCAACATCTTCAGCATAACTACTAATAAACTTAGCAGTTCTTAAATCCCACCATAATGTGCCAACTTGTTCTGTATTCCATGCAATGTCAGCATCAACGTTAACACCATTAACTACTGTTGTAGTAGTATGAATACTATATATTGCAGGATCATAAAACGATTTAAACTTAATTTCACGATCTGCAATGATTGGATTTTTGCCATATAATGAATCTACTACATCTAAATATGTTACTACCTGGTTAGAAACTTTGTTATATAAAAATGCTTGTTTGATTTTTGTTACATCAGGATGAGATATTGCTTGATGTTTTACACTCCATTCAGCTAACTTCCATTCCCAAGTTATCCACTGTCCGTCAGATCCTGCATAATTGTCAGTCCAAATTAACTCACCTAGTGCAGCACTAGATGGTATGTTGTTATCATCTTTGTTAATGTACCGACGAGACACTAATATATTAACATGTAACTTAGCAACTTCTTCGTTACTTAAAGATGGTCCAGATGCTAATGCAATACTAAACTCAGTACTTGTTACACTAACAACTTTAAAAAATTTATTATTATATAACGGTTTTGGTGTACTATTTGTATCAATAAGTTTAATGTACTGACCTTCTGTTAGCGTATTATCGCACACAAATCTAACAGTAGTTGCTGTTACATGACATTCTTTAAATGTTGTTTCTGCTAACTCAAGTTGGTATACATTCCAACTTGTTCCTTCAAACGTACACCATACATATTGTCCAACTGAAAGACTAGTTGAAGATGTTAATAATTCACTAAGTGATTTTACTACTAATGAAACTTCACTTTCTCTAACATGGCCACATGGTCTTAGTACTTGTGCTTGTTTTGTATTCTCAGGCCAAATAGATGGTGTATATCCAAGAGGTTTTACATACACCTCTGTAGGTAAAACGTGAATAATATAATCATTACTTACAACATCGTTAGTATTTAATAGCTGAAATCCTTGTGGATTTGATCTAAATGAAGATTCGTCTAGTTTAAATTCAACAGTATTAAATGCCAAAGATGCACCGTAGCTCCCTGTACGGATTGCCCATTCTTCATAAAATGTTAAACTTTCTTTATTAGACGAGCTTAATACATCAAATAATTTATTAAGAACATTTTGTGTGCCTTTCTCAATAATCATACCTTGATAAAATTTAAATTCACTCACGTCATCTTGAATAATGTTTTCTAAATATTGACGTTTTTGATATCCTATTAAGTGCTGCGACATTTTTTGTTGTGCAATATCAAAATTATCACTATCTAAACTATAAAAATCAGTAAACTGAGTTGCTTTATAGTTCCAGTTTGGTAACAATTTTGCAGAAGGTGCATTCCTTAATTTAATCCAATTTGAGTTATTAAATGTTTCAGTACCCGGAATTGATTCATTTGCACTATAATAGAATGTACGATGTTTAACAACGTCACCTAATGCATAATCCTGCCAAGGTGTCCATTCAGAAATAATTGCGTTATCTATAATAAATCCCGGTACATTTACTGAGCCATTCCAGTCGGCACTTACGTATCCTGCTACTTTAATTTTATCTTGTTTATAGCCACTTTCTGGATTATAAATAGTGTCATTAAACATTGTAGTGTTGTTAATTACTATTACATGTTCTTGCTGTACTAAGTAAAAACTAGCGCAATAAATATAGGTATCTTTCTTAGTTGTATAACTTACTGCGTTGTCTGTTCTAAATGAATTAACATACTGAGGTAAAATTGGGTTTCCATTCACATCAAACATTTCATACACATAATTTGATTTAGTAATATCATCAACTACACTCAAATATGTACTAAAGACTAATGTAGTTGCTGCAGGACTTAATGTTAATACTGAATTTCCGTCAACGCTAAGTCCAGGTAGCAACACGTAATCATCTTCAGTAAATGTTAGCTCAGTCATTGTCCGCAATGCTCTATAATAATCTCCAGTATATCGAACAATTTCTCCATTTTGAACAGGTACATTAGGTGTCCATTCAGCCCATACTGGTTGATTATTTCCCCAATTTTGAGTAGTCCAGAATACAAATTCCTTAGCACTAGTTTCCCAATTTGCAACTGCACCTAATGCACGATTAAACTCGTTAAAGTTAAACCCTTGATTAGATAGCCATCTTCCATACCCAAGTAAAAAATCTACTACTAATTGGATAGATGTAAGTTTAGATCCGTAAAGTAACTGTTGTTCTTCAGTATCCCACCGTTGTTTAAATTCAATTCTTTCTCCGCCAACTACTGGCAAATCTGATAATAATGTAAAATTGTTTGGTTCAAAGAAATCAGTTGAAACATGAGATACGTTTGTATTATAATACCGTTCATTAAATTTTACATATCTGTCTTTTAAGTAATATTGATTAGCCGACCATAATGAATACGCAGCCGACACACCGCCAATTGTTATATGAGATCCACTAACACTACTAGAATAATATTTAAAATACGGTTGGGTAATACTATAACCTTTAATTTCATACCCGCCTTCTACTTTTGTAATAATTACGCCACTATATACTAGCACGCTAATTGGAGACGACGTATTCATAACTACTTTGTAATCTTCTTGAGGTATAAAAATATTACCAGTTGACGCCGGAGATCTCGATTCTAATAATAAATTAAACTTTTCTTTACTAGTAAATCCGCTAACTCTATAACATAATTGCGATGTTAATGATAACAAATCAGATTTATAGTGGTTGTAATTTGCAATATCAGCACAATCGATATAGCTAATCAAATAATTTATAAGACCTGCAGTTTGAATACGATTAGTACTTAAATAAATGCTTGGTACCTTAATATCTGATAAATTAATTCGTTTTTTAGTATCAGTATACACAAGTTGATTAGTTAAATTTCTAGAAATTCTTGATCTATCAAGTAAAACTCCAATTGTGTTAGCTGGTTTTAACAACATTGCAGTTTTTATTACACTAAACGGATAATACGAACTACGACGCCATGCTGCTTCAACTGGAGAAATATCACCAAATTTAAAATCACCTTGTTGTGCATCTATCAAACGACCACGTACTATATTGTTTTCATACGGACTAACTAAATCTCCATTTTCGTTAACTGGCAAATGATCTAACAAAAATGGTTTAACAAATTTAGATAATACAACCGGTGTAGTTGGATCTTTTACTAAACCGTTGCTTATATCTGACCACATAACAATATTGTTACTTGTATACGGTAACGGTCCATATACTTCAGTCCACCAAACCGGTTCTTCTGTTATTCCTAGCATTTCCCATGGACAAATATGAGGCCGATCTGTTCCATACATCCATTGATATATCCCTCTCCAGCATCCCGGAGACTGTTGATTATCTAAAGTGTAGTGTTTACTATAATTGTATAAAAAGAAATTAGTTCTATCTTGTGTAAGTATAGTTGAAAAATCTTGTTTTATATTAACTGCCCATTGATAGTAATTTGAGATCAGCACTTCATTAAATTCCTGTAATGAATAATCACTAGGAATGCCATATCTAGGAATAACATCGTTAATATCAAATATATTAGAATCGTATTGTACCTTAATATTATTATAAATTCGTTTTTCTAACTCTAATGATAACTCATCTCTGTAATCTAACGTTAACTCTTGTGTAGTTTCATTATAGTATCCATACAATAACGTTAAACTTCCGTCATGTCCCTGAAGCACCCATCTTGGAGTTACTAACGTAGTATCTCTATATATTGTTGGAGTGTATTTTGGCCACATACCTAACTTAGTTGGTGTTTCTGGTATTAAGCAACCATCAGTATTTTTGTATTCGTAAATTGAAACTTCGTCCTTAGCAGTTAACCTAACTAATAATTCTACAAATCCTTGGGTGTTAAAAATATACTCACTTCCGTGCAACAATTGAACGTCATTTAAGTACACTAATACTGCAGAGGTTGATAATGTATCTAATGTAAACACTTTAGATAAAGAAAATATAGTAACTTCTGGATCACGTACAATAAAATCAGTTTTATTATATGCACCATATGGTATCATATCACTAAAATAATACGGTGAAGTTGACGGTGTATCGGCATTTAATGCATTTAAAACTAAATCTACGTGTCTTTTAGTGTCTGTATCAACACCTAGAGTTGATGCAACATTCATAAACGCACGTTTAAATTTACAATAATCATTTCGAGATTTATCAATTGCACGAATAAGATTGTTATCAGATGTAACATGATACATCGATAAGCTTAACGGGCCGCTATGTTGAACAAATTTAGTACCAAACTGTGATAAATTCACTAAATCTCTCAAATTACTAATTCCAGGGTAAGTACCTGTAAATTGATAATTTTGTTGTCCTAGGTATATGTTATCAACAATACTATCAACATGGTCAACAACTTCACCTAGTGTAAACTCTGTTAATGCACCATTTAACGGATTATGTTGTAAATTAATAGGAATTTCATAATAACCGTTTACATTAATCGGTAACAACGAAAATACTTTAATAGTTAAGATATCAGATAATAATATAGGATTAGTAAAAACAATTTGATGATATAGTAACGGACTTCCGTCATCTAATGTAGATTTAATTGTCCAAGTATTAGTAGTTAAACTCCGTATACCATTTACATATATTCTCACTTCAATATCAGAAAGTGACGGAAGATTATCAAATATATCAATATCAAAATTATTTGTTTTATTTGAATTTCTGTATACTCTTACTGCAGGCTGGGTATATTGACACGTACAAGTTACCCAACCATTTTCATAACTTGTAATATTATTATGAGTAGATATTAAAAATCCAGTATCAATGGTTTTTGTTTGAGTAACGTTTGATGTTTCATATTGGAATGTATCATTAATTAGTGTAAAATTAAATACAATATCACCAATGTTATTGATATTTTTATAAGATAAAGGAAATCCTAAATTAGTATCATTTGTACCAGTAGTTCCTACTTTATAAGAAAATATACTAGTCCCTTTAAATGTCGATCCACTGTATTCACTAGTATCACCAAAACTAATACCATTATCGTCTACTACATCAAACAACGGTGGCTGGTTAACATCTGTTTTTTGTTGTGCTAGTTTCCAAGTAATGCCATTAAACCAATACATTAAACCTTGAGAAATTCTACCATGCTTTACAGCTACTACCTGATCAATAACAGGTGATGACTCTTTTATTAATCGTAGTTGACGACTACTGTCCCTAGTAATCTTAATATTAGAAATTGTACCTAGAACTGGTTTAATTCCGCCTTTTACTACATATTTTAAACTAGTTAAACTAATAACTTCTATTACTTGCACTTCAGTATCAATAGTGCTATTGTATAACTTTCCAGTTTTAGATGTTGCAGTTAATGTTGATCCAACTACTACTCCTTCTGTAGAATCTAACCCGGTAATTATTGCAGTCCAATCTGATTCAACTTTTTGTAAATTAGTAATTGTTCCGCTGCTGCTTATTTTTTTTGAATTAATTTCATGCAACACGTCAATAAATTCAACACGATATATGTTATTTGTTACTAACGGATCAGGATCTGCTGTAAAAATTACACGTTGCCCGGATGATAATGGAATATTGTCAACTGAATAACCTAACGATCCTTCAATATTTGAAAATACATCAGTAGTATACGTGTCAATTAAATCAACATCAACCTCTGCAAACGTGCCAAAATTAAATAACTTTAAATTTGTATCAAATTCAATAATTGGCCTAACTGCACGATAATTTTGATCAAGATTTGGTGATACTTTATTAATAGCTGCACTATCTTCAATTACACTTTTGTGAATCCATTTATTATAACGACTCCACGGATTTTTATCATTACTACCTAGGTCAATTACCATGTAATCAATTTTAGATGCATAAGAAGTTGCAGTGTCAAACGGTGATACGTCAAATGGGTTAACTTCAAACTGAATAGACTGCGATGTAGTATATGTAGATATAAGCTGTAAATCATTATCAGCTATTAACTTAATTGCATCACCTACACCAGTAACATGAAATTTTCCAGTTGCATATTTTGCAGGAACAACAGTACCTCTAAACGTTACACACATGCCATTACTTAAATTAATGCCACTTGATAACGCATACGTTTTTTTACCTATGATTTCATGTTCAACATTAATATAACTATGATCAGTATCATCTAAAATACTAATTACGCCGCCTGCATTAACGTCATTTTCACTTACATAGTATAAAATATCAGGTGCATTATCTAATACTTCAAATGTTACAGTACCTGATGTTATTCCGTTATTACTTACAGTATTATAACGGTTTGAGATACCAATGCTTTTAATTGTTTTAATACTAAACGGATGATTAGGCGAATTAACATCAAACTGATAAGTATATCCTCTGTATAATGTAATTGTTGGATTACGTGTTAGCCCGTCGGGTGTAAGTATAAATGCAGCATCGCCTTTGATTACTTCAAGATCAACTGTAAACTTACTGTCAACCGCTAACATCGGATTGCTAATAGTAACAACATCCGGGCCGTTGGGCATCCAATAGTAATTTTGAAAATTTACAAACTTATCCCAGTTAATATGAGGATTCCAACTATAAACTTCTTGTGAATTTAATCTAGGATGATTTGATACGTTTGCACCAAATGCTCTTAACTGATTAACATAATCTAAATAATCTTTCAAAAAGACAGTATTATCCATATCATCATTAATAACCATTGCAGGTTCTAATTGATAGTTTTGTCTATTTTTACTTGGGGCATTAATAAAGATATCAGACGACGATGTTGATTTTGCAGATAATCTACCAATATATCCGTTGACTTTTTTTACTACGCCCGGTTGCGTTAATTGATTTATCGTTGCATGTAAAAACTTTTTATTTGAGTCAGATCTGTAATATGCAGGTAAAAAATTTGCAGTGTTATCACTATCACTTGTATCTAGAGTTACGCCTCTAGGTATATTTGTGTCGTTTTTAGCCATTAAATACTCCCATACGATGAGCTAGATATAGTTTGTCGATTAATTGTGTTGTCAAGAGTTAAAATATTTGATGTTTTAATATTACTTGCCGTAATGCCTGAAATTATTTCAATGTCATTAACAGTTACACCATTTATTAATATTTCATTACTAGTTGATTTAATTTCATACAAACTACCAAAATTAAGTCCTTGCTTGCGAGGCACTATTACAAAATTTGAAATATACGGTGTTAATTCGTTCATTACATAAGTCGATAACTCAGTAAAGAAGAACGTGTCACCAAAATCCCAATTATCTAAATTAAAAAATGTATTAATTGCTGTAATAACACGAGACTTAACATCATTATCAGAAACTACTAATCCCGGTGTTTTTGTAATTTTAAATACTGCTTGTAATTCAGGATCTGCCGATGCTCCAAATAAGATTTTATAATTTACCGAATGATATATTACTTCATCTGATATAGATTTAATTAAATTTAAAGTAGGTGCAACTATATTGTATAATTCTGCAGAACTTGGTGGTAACGGTTTAGAACTTACTGAACCAACTACCCATTTTCTAAATTCAGTATCATAACTTTTAGTTAAAATATATACATCAATAATGTTGCTAAGACCTGGATCAATTCTTGATTCATAGTTAGCGTTGTGAATGTATTGAAATTTTAAATTAGAACGCCCTTCGTAAACTTTATAATCTAATGTCGGTTCTAATATTCCAGTAGTTGATGCCTTTTTAACAACAGTTGCAATTGGAAAATAATGATACGATCCAGGATCACCAGTTGTTATAGATTCATTATCTTCTATAGTAATCTTGCTATCTATAACAGTATATCGATAATCATCTTGACCTAACGAAATAGAGTATTTTTCTTGTAATATATACGGGTCTGCTAAATCAATAATATTTGTAAACAATTCAGGATCATCAACTATTCCGTTATCATCTGCATCTGCAAACGATACTACGATTTTTTTATTATCTACATACCCGTCTAATCCAACATACTCTGATACAATTTCCCATTTAAGATCAGTTGTATACGGAACTGTTTGATTAGGAACTCTATTAATACTTAAAATGTTAATCTTATCTCTTATTAATACATTTGATGTGCTGTATGTATGTTCATGCTTATCATAATAGAACCTAAGTTGCGAATCACTTTCAAAAACATAACGAATGTTTCGACTAGTAACTGTATAATATTCGTTGTTTGTAGTAAACAATATCATCCAACTAGCATCAACTCTACCGTTAGTATTGTCTCCTTGATTAAACAATCTAAACGGATCTGTTAAATTTAAATTTGACTCGTATACGATATTCCATGTCTGTGTAGCAATATTAAAACTTAATCCAAATGGTTTATTTTCAAATATCAAATCAATCATTGTAGTAACTACACTAGTGTCTAATGTTGTTCTAAATTTAGGAATAATTTGAGCAATCATTGCTCTTGAATCTACATTTACGTTTAATGTTATTGGTCCGGTTCCGTCAACTACTGCAGTACCATTTGATATAACTGACTTTACTGATGCCCAAATATATGTAACTGCACCTGGAATTTCGTTAACTGATTTATTTTCCGGAATACTAAGCAATTTATTATAATTTGTAGTATCAAAATATGTACCTACAGGGCTTATAAACTTAATCATCGACCCTACTTTAACATATTGCAACTCAGTTGAATCCGTTGATGCTGCACTACCTACACCTTGAATATCAGCAAGTGGTGTATCTGATACGGTTGTATACATATACCCAGTAGAAGAAACTACATCTAATGTTACTGCATTCCATGAAATATTAAGAGTACTTCCTAATTTTGAAAAATTTGTATATTTTAAATAATAAAAATTTTTAAGATCTGGAATAGACATTATATCATTAATTTCATTATTAATAATCCCTTCAATTTCTGTTCTAGTTGAATAAGAAAATTTAATATATGAATCATATTCTTCTTTATATAAAATGCCGTCATCTGCAAATAAATTAGTCGAACTGTATTTTCCAGTTGGATCAACTAAATCAAAATATCTACTAATTCCGCTCGACGCACGATTAATTGCTTTAACTTTTAGTACTTGCTGACTTACACCTAATGGACAGATATTATAATCTTCACCTGTAATCATTCTATTTTGTGTATAATATGTTGCAGGTGCATTTGCTTTAATACTACTATTAGTTTCCGCTGCTTCTGCATTAGATACTGATGTAGCAAGACTTAACGTTACGATTAATGTTTCTTGCTGTCCTACTTGCGAAAGGTACGGGACTAATATAGTTACATTGCGAATGTCTCTAGTATTAATCGTGTATGACAGCCCGTTGCTTAGCCGATAATACGCATTAAAAGTTCCATATGGTAGATTGCCAAATGTACCGTCACTAAATGTTAAACTAACTGCATCATTTGTTCTAGTAGAAACACCATATATGTTTTTAATATCTTTACTAATACTGTTATAAATGATGTTGTTACCTTCAAGATTAGGAACTTGCACCCATTCTTCAGACTCATTTCCGTTTTTATCTAACCGATATAACCATACATCAGTATTGTTAATTCCGGTTGATCCAATATTAACAATTTCATTTTTTCTAGGTTGTGTAACTGTAAACTGCGATGACCCTAATGTACCTTGTGTAAAGTTTAAGAAAAATCCTGAACCTGCACTACCATAGCCATGACCGTCATTTCTATAAATGCAAGACAGATTTCTACCTAATTTAGGAGTTTCTTCATAGATGTAATCTTGTCCTAAAAATGTTGTACTAGTTACTTCAAAATTCATCACACGACCGGATATAGTCTTATTAAACGAAAAAATTGGAACATCTGTATTAGTACTTTGGATTAGATATTGATCAGTAGGTATTCCATATATAACTCCGCTGTTTGACGGATTACCAAACTGTTGAGATGCAGGCATTGCTGCATTCATTACTTTAATAAATTGGTCATACCAGCTAGCATTTGAAGAATCATTCCAACTAATGTTTTGACCTGATAAATTTCGTCCATTACTATCATATACATTCTCAGATGTTTGTATTGATGTAAATTTTAATAGCCCGTGTGCTGCAATAGATCGTTTTGCATTATAACTTACTAACTTAGCTAATCGTAACACACTATCGCGACGTTCTGCTAATTCTAAAAAGTTTTCACGTGCATTTAAATCAACACGAAACGCTACACTTTGTCCTAAAAACGCAATTACATCTATTAATGCTAAGTATTCTGAACTTTCAATGTAATCGTTAAAATCTTCTGGGTAATTTTGGCGAATATAATCAACCATTGTGCGTCTTAAATTTTCAAAATCATAACTTTGAAAATCTGCACTTTTAAAAGATTGATATACTTTCTTCCAATCTTCAGCTACTAATAATCTATTCTGTCTGTCGGTTGCACTCATGATGTTGTCCTAATAATGGTATTTATTGTTTATATTAACTGCGCAGTTATTATATTAAGCCATTGTCTTGATCAAATCTTAATTTTATTTGCTCTGTAATCTTATACGGTTTATAATTTAATGCAAACTCAATTTGAATACCGCTATCATAAGAACCAATAGATGCATTTTGAATTTCCACACGAGGATCGTAATTAATAATCCGATTAACATCTTGTAAAACGATAGCTTTAACTTCGTCAGTCATTGGCTCAAATAGAATATCCCATATAATTGTTCCAAACGACGGTTGCATTAATCGCTCACCTTGCCTAACATGGAAATGATTCATAATATCTTGCTTTATTAATTCAAAATCATACAAGCTAAACGTATCTACAGAATCGTTTACTGTACTAAATCCGCTATAAGTTTTAGGTGGAACAATTTCAGTTTTTGTTGGATTAGCAGGTAATGTAATCCGATGATATAAATTTTCGCTCATTAAGATGATCCTTTTATTTTCTTAAATGTATCTGTTGACGTGGTATATTTTTTCCACATTGTTGGCTCTTGTCCTTCTTTAGGTTGCACAACTAACGTAGGCGGATTCTTTGGCGGATCATCAGTATTTGCAACTGCTTTAGTTTTATCTTTAGTAAACATAGTCGGGTCTAAATTCTCATGGCCTGCCCATGGTTCTACACTAGGTACTCGTACTGGAAGAAACGCAGGAACTGCAGATGCTGCAGCTGGTCCGTTCATGTGAATTTGTGCTGCAGATTCAACATGATTGCCACCTGCTTTAATGTTACTAGTGCCACCGCACATTAATTTGCCATCGGCGCCGGCTCTAATTTCATAATTAGCCATTGCAGTACAATTAAAATTTGCACCAGCCGTTAAATTAATACTGCCAGCAGCTTGAAAATTAATGTCTCTATCAGCTATAAAATTAAAATCGTTCTCAGTATGAAAACTAATGCTATCCTTAGCATATACATCAATCTTACCGTTAGCAGTCATTTCAATCCAAGAATTACCACTACCGTGTGAAATGTAAATCAAATCTTCACTATTATGTAATAAAATTTGATGTCCTGATCGTGTTCTAATCCTAACTAATTCGTTATGAGGAATGTTAACATTACCATCTTTTTCGTCTTGCTCAGGTGATACATACTCAGGACCGGCTTCGCTTGCTTTCTTTTTACGAAGAAATTTATCGTCACCGTCATCCATTACAAAAGTCGATCCTCCTAATCTACTCACATACGTATTTTTAATAGCGTGTTCTTTTTTACCAATTGTGCCTTTTGCAGAACCGGAACCTTTGTCTAACGGTCCTGGGGTTGATATTCCAAAAACTGCACTAGGTGTTTCTCGTCTTGCACTACTTGTAGTAGTACCGCGAATGTCATCTACGTCTAATCCACTGTTAATTAAAATTTTAGCAAACGGATGTGACGGTTTTTTATTCTGTGTTGTATCGCCGGTAGAATTGTTATTTTTCTTATTATACTCTGCAACTGGTAATCTTTTTGATGTCTTGCCATCAAGAAATCCATCTGCATCAAGTACTCGTTCAGTACCTGCCATTCCAGGTACCATAAAATTCATATGCTCATCTTGTACGCATCCTATCCAAAATCCACGCTTTGGATCACCATCTATAAAGATAATAATTACAGTAGTTCCTGGATCGGGAGGAATCATCCACATACCGTAACTTTTTTGTGTATCACTAAATGTATCAGAATCTTTACGAGTGTAATCAAATCCTGTTACACCGTAAAATGGAGACATGTATTTTACTTGATGCAATTGTCCTTCTGAATTAGTGCCGCCAACTGGTCTTAGAATTTCAACTTCTAATCCTCCCATATAGTTTGGATCTAAATGACCTACTACTTTAGCTAAAAACGGACCAGGCGTTGCAGCTGGTTGTGAAATACTTGAGGTTTCTACATTCTTAGCCATTTAAAATCCTCCAGTAATGCCTTTAAAGGCTGCTAATCCATTTTTTGTAAAATTAGACAAACTAAACGACGATTCTTTTGTACTAGCTGATTCTTGCATAGAAGCACGTTTTCCTGATAATTGTTGTTCAAATGCACCTTTACTAAATGTACTAACTACTTGGCGAACTGTATATACTCCACTAAATTGTAACAATGGCGATGTTGGAAATGTTCCGTCAAATTTATATACGCCAGTTGCTTGGTTAATATCAACCGGAACCCTAAAATTAACTACAATATTAACCTCACCTGCTTGATAATTTATAGTACCATCATTGTTTAAATTTGGATATTGTGTAGGTGCCGATGTGTAATTACCAAAACCACTATGATGTAAAAATGCAGGATCGCCTACAATTTTCATCTCTAAATCAATCATATCACTCCCTTTGGTAATAGCATCGTGAAACAACCTAGCTGCCCTAGTCCCTGCAGTTTCTTTTCCTCCGCCACCGTGAAAATCAGTAGACAAAAATGTAGCAATATATCCAGCCGACGTTGGTGTTGTTCCTAATTCAGGTGAATTTCCTTTAAGGGCAACAGTGTTAGCAGACTCTTCATTACTTGCAGACCCTTGTTCTCCCGATGTTTTTACATCTTGAGATCCTTTTACATAATCAGCTTGCATTAATCCCTTAAATGTATTCTCCATTTTAATCTCAAATGTTATTACATCTGTGTTTTTACCAGTATAAATGTAATTGTACTCTTTTACAATCATTGATGTTAGTAAATCAAACCCTGGAGCTTTTTCATTTGGTGCTAGTAATCCAGAACTAGCATGCGCATTATACGGAATTACTCGATACACAATTACTTTAGGTTTAGTTCCTGTAGTTGTATAGTTTGCATCAGTAGACACGTTAAACACTTGTATATCAATTCTCCACCATTTCTTATATCCCATCGGTGATGTTCCTTTTGGATCTAAAGATTGTGTTGGAAAATTACTTTGTAAAATTACTTGGTTGATAGCATTTGGAATGTCAGTATCTTGTCTAAATTTAAAATCACATTCTGTAGGTTTTGGTGTATTATTAGCTCTAATAAAGCATCCAGTATCTTCATTATATACTTGATTTTCTTTTCCATATGACGGATCAGGTGTTTTGTCGTTACCAAACCCTAACGATGCTTTACCAATAATATTACATTTTTCAGCTTCTTGAACATGAGTTTCGTTAACTTTGCTCTTAGTTACGCCTAACTTTTCGTACAGTGTACTTGACGTTGCACTTCCAGCAGTAGCTCCTGCACTGTCTGACGAATCACCTTTATCTGACGCAATTTCTTGCGGAAATAATATTATTATTTCATCTGGTACTTCTATAATTTTATCTTCTTTATATTGTTGTAATCGTTTGTTCCATACTGCTTGCAAACTTTTTTCTCCAGTTTGTAAGATTTCTTGAACAGTTGACCCTTTAATTGACATGTCAGTTGCTAACTTAGCAACAGAATCTGTTAATCCAATTTCATTCCAAACAAATGCACTTATTTCATAATGCGACCCTGTAGTATCAACTTTCATATTAATGTCTCTAAACTTAAACGGTATATGTCTAGTAGCTGCAGTAATAGGTAACATCATTCCATTTTCAGAATTTCCTCGAAATTCTATAGTTAATAAAAACGGTGCATCGTTCCAATTACGGTGATCTGCTTCCCAGGCTGCTTGCTGACATGACATTGTAAATAATCCCATACTAAATGGTTCATAGATTGAAAACGATATTTGTGTCGATGTAGTATTATTGCCTTGTATAAACCCAACATTACCTTCAATTTTTAAGTCGTCAATAAAGAAATCAAACTTTCCGTAATCAAGTTTTACACGGTTATCTGGATCAGCATTCCCTGATTTACAAATAATCTGTGGTGGGTTTCCATATCGATTACCAGGCTGTAATGTTTTATTTTTAAAATATGAATTGTCCGGATCTTTAATATCATTGTCATGCAACGCACTAATTGATAAAATATAATCGTACGTTGCATAACCATGAAGTAAGTTAGGAACTGGCAATTTTATATCAGGTATTTTTTTAATTTTTAGCCCAAAATCTGATGCAATTTCCGACATACTAGTTGCAATAACTTTAGACGTGTCTTCAATGAATGTTGTTGCTGAATCTATAAGTGACATGTTATATTCCTAATGAAACTTTTAATTTACTGTACTGCGGTATATATATTTGCTTTCCTGGAACAAAATCAAAAATAGGATCTTGAATTACGTTTAAGTTTCGTTGTGTAAACACCCACCATAACGCAGGATCTCCATATAGATCATACGCTAACAAATCAGGACGATGCTTATACTGTGCTTCAATTAAATATAAAAAATCCGAAACATCTGATGCTACTGGTCTAATCCGCAATACATCTAAATAATCTTGAACAACTGGCGTAGTAAACCACGGACTAGTATTGTTATATTTTGCTGTCATTACACATATCCAAAACTATTATTTAAATAAGAACCTGATACAAAATTGTCTAAACTAAACTTACGAGCACTTGTTCTACTATATGCAGGTGCTAATGTTATTTGAAATTGGCTTTTTGTCGGTACATGCGCAATACCACCGGATGCTGTTCCACCTATACCTAACGAGTTTGCTAGGGTTGCAGTACTACCAATAAAATCTGTTATTTCAGTTAATGAATCAAACCCTAATGCGCCTGCTACTGCTCCAGCTCCACCTGCTACTGATCCAATAACACCGGCAAAACTAGTATCAGTTTTAACTGAAATGTAATCGCACTCTGCAGTTAAACTTGTACTAAACGACTTAACTACTACTGGTACATTATTAAACACATAACTACCGTATCCGTTTAACATAACAATTGGTGGGGGATTTCCTGCTTTTGGATCGTACCCCGAAAACATTTTAGTAACAGCTCTAAAATAATGCATTGCTGCAATCCAATACAATGCTTGCTCTGTATCTTCAACATTCATTGGCGCGGTTATTGTAATTTCACCTGGATCACTGTGCTGATACGTCTGAAACGAAAAGTTTGAATGTATTGGAGACATTTTTTGATATGCTGCACTGCTTGCAATATTAATAGTTGGCGTATACGGGAAAATCATTCCGCCTGCATCTTTTAATGGTTTTAAAACCGGACTACCTCTAAAACTTGGCCATGTTGGTAACGACAATCTAACTCGCCAATCGTCAATCATCATGTCTTCAACTATTGCATATACACTCATTAAATCGCCAGCAACTTCTCCCGCTCGTGGTAGAGAAAACGATCGTCTCCCACTTACAAAATCCATTGCACTACCTAATGCACCTATGCCTGCGCCAGCTGCTGCGCCTAATCCTGCTATTGACATTTTTATACTCCTTTTATTGTATTATTTATTTGACTTTATTAACTGCAGAGTTTATAATATACATGTAAATGGAGATACACAAAAATGCTTACACCAAAAGTAAATTACTTAAACAATAAAGATATGCTGTTAGAAATACATAGATCAAAAAGTTCTTACTGTGTTTTTACAAACCCATCATACCATCAATACGACATTATTTTACCTAGCCTTGATAAAATAAACATCCGCACTATCGCTACTGCAAAACGGAATCAAGCAAAGCGTATAGGGGACTTAGCGTATTTAACTAGAAAGAGTGAAGGCGAAAAAATTAAACAAGCAGAATGCGAAGTTAACTACAAAACTATTCCAAAAGAAGGTTTAGTATTTAGAATTATGTCGTACGAACATATTCCACTAAACGCAACAAGAAAGAAAAATCCAAAAACAGAAGCAGATAAAAGAGAAAAAGTTAACTTTCCGCCGTTTCAACACTGGAAATTTATAGACAACGAATTAGTATGTGTTGGTAGAAGCCATTGGAACGGCAGTTTAGAAGACGGGCATTTTGATAAAAATGCAGGACAAATTACCGATACGTTAGCTCGTATGATGATTAAATTATGTGAACGTTATGCTACTAGAGGTAATGTTAGAGGTTATACCTACAACGATGAAATGCGTGGACAAGCAATATTACAATTAACACAGATTGGATTACAGTTTGATGAATCTAAATCAGATAACCCATTTGCTTATTTTACAGCAGCAGTTACCAATTCGTTCGTAAGAGTTATAAATATAGAGAAGCGCAATCAGAATATTAGAGATGATATTTTAGAAATGAACGGAATGAATCCATCTTATACTAGAACAGGATCTGAAGAATATGAAACCGCAATGCGAAGATCAGAGGATTACGAGTGATTGAATATCAAAAAATTTTAACTACATTAACAGAATTAGACAGGCGAGGTCGCCTGTCTTACACTGCATTATTAAAAACACCGTATGCTGAACAAATATCACAAATTGCTATATTGTTATCAAGTACAAATGCTAGACAAATAATTTATCATATTAAACAACAATCACTTGTGATCCCATGCTGTAAATGTAGTAACCAATTAAAATGGCATCCGGATTTACAACAATATCGATTATACTGTAGTGCAAGATGCACTGCAACTTATTCTACTGTTATTAAAAAGAAAAAGAATTTAGAACTTCTAGGAGTCGAATGGCATACTCAAACTGACAATTGGAAAACTAAAGTAAAGTCTACTAGTTTAGAGAAATACGGTGTTGAACATTATTCACAAACTGCCGAATACAAACAACGAGTTATTACTTCTAATTTAGAAAAATATAATGTATCACATGTTATGCATTTATCAGCGACTAAGCAAAAAATTAAAAATACTAATTTAATTAAATACGGCGTTGATAATCCTGCAAAAAATTATAATGTTCAATCTAAAATTAAAGAAACGAATCTTATTAGATACGGCTGCACTAATCCGTTACTAAATTTAGATATTCAACAACAAATTAAAGATACTAATATTATTAAATACGGTTATATTAATCCTCTAAGTAATGCCAGTATACGAGAAAAAAGCGTTGCTACTAAACGAGAACACTATTTTTCTGCAGATACATTAGAAAAACTTACAAACGCATCTTGGCTAGAAAATGAACAGCATTCAGGTAAAACTGTACACGAGATTGCTAATGATATAGGTATTAGTTCTAGTCAACTATGCAAAATTTTTCATTCATTAAATATTAATATCGTCCGGCATTCTGCAAGTGAATTAGAACGAAGATTATACTTGCATTATGATCAAAAAGGTGTTAAAATAATTAAGAATAATAGAACTATAATTTCACCTAAAGAATTAGATTTATATTTTCCAGACTATAATTTAGCAATAGAAATTAACGGATGTTATTTTCATTCAGAACAGTATAACAAAACACAGATGTATCATTTACAAAAAACTAATGCATGTATATCACAAAACATTGCATTATTACAATTTTGGGATACAGAAATTAATGAAAAATGGGAACAAACTATTAATTTAATTGATAGTAGATTAGGGCTACATTCTAAATTATACGCAAGGCACACTAACCTGCAAGTAGTTAATTCAGCTGAGAAGGCACAGTTTATATCAACTCATCACCTGCAGGGAGACGTTAACAGTTTAATTAACCTAGGTCTGTACGATACTACTAATAGATTAATTATGGTTGCAACGTTTGGTAAGCCAAGATTTACTAAAGCCACTAATACATTTGAACTATTACGATTATGTTCATTCTCGAGGTTGCAAGTAGTAGGCGGCGCAAGTAAACTTATTAAACATTTTGTTAAATGTTATATGGAACCCAATGATGTATTACTGTCGTATTGCAATCGTCGTTATAGCACTGGTAATGTTTATTACAAATTAGGATTTACGTTAGAATCTACATCACCACCAGGATTTTTTTATATTGATAAATCCGGAAAGTATGCAGGTTCACGGTATCAATGGCAAAAACACTTAATGAAACACAAACTATTAACATTTGATAACACATTAACTGCATCACAAAATATGGAAAACAACGGATTTTTTAAAGTTTGGGATTGCGGACAACTAGTATTTAAATTAAAAAAATAATGACTATGAATAATACACTGGATATAGCACATCCTGCACTTGATGATGCTTATCAAATTCTTAAAGAAGAACACTTGGATGCTAAAGCTAGTTATATTGAAAAACTGTTTGAAGAAACTTATAAATGCAA
>Ga0114977_10000205_pt1 | contig 39133 bp, 52 predicted proteins | sample S_130805_MF_Meta_FD_87026 | JGI IMG/M metagenome (GOLD analysis project Ga0114977, IMG submission 87026) | Freshwater microbial communities from Lake Simoncouche, Canada to study carbon cycling - S_130805_MF_MetaG | ecosystem: Environmental > Aquatic > Freshwater > Lake | place: Lake...
AAAGCACCAAAATCTTTACCGAGTGCTGCAGAAAAAACTGGATCAACCACTCCATATATTAAAATCGGAGGACAAATAGTAAAGGACATTGAAACCATGACGATCGATGAGACGGGTTTTATTCCAACTATTCAATTAACATTTGCTGATCAATTTGGCGAATTTGCTGGAGACTATTTTCCAAAGACTGATCTTATACTCAGCGTATATTTAAAAGTAGGTACTGAAAAACTTAAACCAATTCGCTGTGACTTCTTAATTACTGGGGTCAAATCAATTCCACCAAAATACACTGGCGAAAGAAAAGGAGTCTCAATCGGTATAACATATATGATACGTGGTGAATTGTATATTCCAACGATCTATATGAATATTTCAAAAAGCTATCCTAACCTGAATTCAAAAGATGCACTTAAAAAGATCTGTGATAATGTCGGTTTAGGCTTTGCTGAAAATGAAAGCACGCCAAATGATAAGATGACCTGGATTAATACAAATATGGGCACTTTGCAATTTATGCAAACAATTGCAGCACATGCCTATCAAGACGATGATTCATTCTTTATGGCATTCATTGATAAGTATTACTATTTGAATTATATTGAAGTAAATAAGCAATTAAAAGTTGAAGAGGCTCAAAAAACTTTTTTAACTGCAGCAAATCCATTAATGAGCGGAATAAATCAAAATGTGAAAGATTCTGCGACTCGAGATCAACTTGAAGAAGAAACAACGATTAATTATTTGACCACTGAACTAGAATATAAAGGCAAGTCAAATTATATTGTGTCCATGAATTTACTTTCTGACCAGGGACAAATTATTAAAAACCAAGGATATAAAAAACATATTTTTTATTACGATCACTTAAAAGCAACAAAGAAACCCGTTGAGAAGTTAAAAGATTTCTTTATGAGCCCAATTAAAAGTATTGATCGTTCACAAGATCAACATTTGGTCCCAACTGAACTCAGTCTAGCAAATAATGAAATTAAAAAATGGATGAATATCGATTATGGAAATAATCATCCAGAATGGAATGCCGCACGACTTGTCAACTCACATAATTTAAAAGAATTAGATAAAATTCGTCTTAAAGTAACAGTAGATAATATTAATTTTCAAGTGGCTCGAGGATTTACGATTCCAGTAATGGTTTCAATACAGCAGGCAGAGAAAGTGATGAAAGCAACTGAACCTTCTGAAACGCAGAAAGCAAAAGATCCAAATGATGAAAAATTAAATCGACAAACCGTTGATAAACAGCTTAGTGGATATTATTATGTATCGGGAGCAAAATATCACTATGACAAAATGCACCATGCCGGTCTATACACAGAATTATTTTTATCAAGACGCGAATGGGCGCCATCTAAAAAAACTAGTTAACAATGCCACATAATTTTTATGGAATACAAAATAAAGTAGACAATTTTAGAAAAGGAACCTTCATTGATCCATACGATGAACCTACATACTTGACGTTTGCGTTAGATTTTAATTTTGATGATGCAGAAATCGTATATGACTCAACACATCTTGCAGTATCTCCACTATTTGGCGAAAAAGAAGACAGTATGATTACGTTTCTAAAGAATCGAGGTCATGAAGATAAAGCGCATGGCATGAAAGTATTTAAGAATGTCCTACGCTTCCTAACATTTGATGCACCGTGGTATTTTCAAAGTATTAGCGGACTTGGCGCAATGTGGAAAGGCGCAACAGACATGGAAACGGGTTGGAAAGGAAAAACCGCATCATTAACTGTTGAAACACTTGAAGCAGTTGACTTAAGAATAACCGAATTAGCGGATATTTATCGTAATGCCGTGTATGATAAAGTATATATGCGTGAACGCGTTCCGGATAATTTAAGATGGTTCTCAATGGACATATATGTTGCAGAAGCTCGAAATATTCGATACCGAATCCCAGGAGTTGGACAAAATGTCGCGACTCTATTGGGAGTTAATACTGGCGCAATTGGAAATATTGTCGGTGGAGGAAATATTCTATCTAATGTATTAGAACAGTATGGATATATCAAATTCAAGTGTCGCCAGTGCGAATTTGATTTTTCTGATACTTTTGCTGGAGGAAGCAAACTTGATGTTACTCCAAAAAATACTCCAGCGACAAATTCATTTAAAATCAATATTGGTTACTTTGAAGAAGAAAGCAAATATGCAGATGGTAGTAAATTATATGATGATGCTATAAAAGCAAGCATACATAACCCATGGAGTGCACGAAATGTTGGTACTCTTGCACAAAACGCAGTATCATTCCTTTCTGGATTACCAGTAATCGGTAATGATATTCAACAGGAGAGTCAAAAAATACAGAATGCCCTAGCGACCGTTGGCGGATTAATTAATCCAGCATTAGGTGCAGCAAGTAATTTCTTAGAACCGCCAGTAACAGATTTAGGAAATGTTTATGGCAAATAAACCAAATCACCTTTTTAAGATATAATCTAATATGGAAAGTAATCACGATATAAACAGAAGAGCAAGCGATTTAATTGATAAACAATTTCTAGGAATTGTAGAAGATCCAAATGACCCTAGAAAAGAGGGCAGAGCAAAGATTCGTGTGATTAGTATCTTTGATGATATTGCAGTTGAAGATTTACCATGGGCATATCCTAAACAGAAATCTGCATTCTTTGGTAAAGGTGGTCTTGGAGGATCCCTTTCTGTTCCAAAGAAAGGATCGGTCGTTGCAGTTCGGTTTGATAATGGAAATCAATATTCACCAGAATACTATTCCTTACATGAAATCGGAGACGATGTTCGAGAAGAACTTGGAAAAGATGGAGAATATTTAGGTTCACACATTGTTCTATTTGATGGAGATGAAGAGTTAAAAATATGGTTCTCCATCAGTAAAGGCATTACGATGCAACTAAAAGGTTCCAGAGTAAATATTGGTCGTGATAAAGCAATTACAATTGAACATGACCAAACCCAATCAATTATTGAATTACGTGGTGGAAATATTACGATGCATGCCAACTCTAGAATTGAGATGACTTCAGGCAGCGAAATAGAAGCTGCATCAAATGATATTTGGATAAATGGAAATTTCGTAAAAGTAGGTCATAATCCAGTAACTGGACCAGCAGTATTAGGCGATACTTTGTTCCTGTTGCTGACTGCCATGGCCAGCGCAATTGATGGAAAATATCCACCTACTCCGGGTGCGATTTCAGCAGTTGTGAACACCTTTAAAGAAGGTACACTTTCCAAGACAGTAAAAGTATCGTTGTAATTACCGACGGTATAGATTTCCAATATTCTCATATCGGATAACTTTATTTAGGGCAGATGTTGGGTTAACTGAGACCATTTTGTAGCCTAGACTCTTTAGCCTTCTAAAATTATCGAGCATTTTATCGAATCTTGGAGCATACCAATCGTCTCCATGATTATTTCGGGTAGTATGTTCTGCAGTTTTCCAAAAGTGGCTTGGTTCTTGCCAAGTCAGAGAAACACCAGCAATATAGAAGATACAATCGCTCTGTTGTCTGTGTTCTCTAGAAAAAATCTGAAGTCCAGTAGAGATTGAATCTGGAAATTGTAATTTATTTGATCGTTCAAATACTTTCACCCAACTTGGAATATTCGCATTTCTCTTTTTTGCAGCAGGAAGCAACCAGTCACTTGCAAAAATATTGGACTTTTGAATAAGTTTAGATCTTATTTCTGGAGCAACCTCTAATTCTTCAACAATATCATAATCATGGAAGAAAAAATAGTTTGGGATATGTTTTAGCCAAATGCGATTTACGCCAAAGGTAATGACGTCTGGTGCAAGTTTATCAAACGAGATTTGATTAATCTGTGGATCGTTTCCTAAAACGAGAACTCTAGTCTTTGCCATTTAACCAATCCTCAGCATTCATATTTTTATCATCAATGAATACATCATATATTGGCTTTCCGAACTTCAATTCATGATACTGGACACCCCAGGCGAGGAGTTGTGACTCAGTTAATTGTCTCCAATCCAGACCAGACCCAGTGCCTCTAGCAGTCCAGAAAACGATGTAGTGTCCTTCTGCATATAACTTATTAACTTTGGTAATTGCTGCGGGTATTGGCACAGATGATGAATAGTCGAGTGTACCGCCACGCACAGTTAATTTACAAATCGTATCGTCAATATCAATGTAATATATCACCTTCGATTTCGATATTTTTTTCGAGTTTAAATTTCTCCCAGTCCGACGCACTCATAAGATTTGGAAAACGTTCTCCACCATTACATGATTTTTTCACATACATTTTACCTGGAACAGAACATCCACAGTAGACACAATATCCATATTCCATGCAATCATCTTTGCAGACAAGTGAACGATATAGAACCTGTTCACGCTCATGTTTTGGAAGAAGATGCATTTTATCGCCTAGCATTTTTAGGTTGCCTTCAATAAATTGAAAAACTTTCTTTGGTGTGATTTTCATTTTCCTCTAAGTGTTTTTAAAATGTTTAAAAGTAATTGTACTAATTTAAAAGCCATGATATACAAGAAGTGATGGTTTCTTCTTTATTTTTTACATAGTCATTTTCCCAAATGACCTTAACCGAATATCCAATTGACTCGACGTGTTGTATTTTTTTTAAATCTCTATCCCATATTTCTTTACATGTAATTCCATTTAATCTTTTCATTTTTAAGTTAGGATCAGGATATTTTAGTGGATTCGCATGCCATAGATCTCCATTAAACTCTATAATTTTCTTTATTGACGTTATGGTAAAATCATATAGATATGTCGATTCATTAAATTTTCTTATAAATTCAAAATTCAATGATGCATAATACGTTTTTTGCTGAAGAAATGCGGGTAATTTTAAATATATCGAATTAAATAATTCTTGAGATATTTTAGAATATGAATAATTTAATTGACCAATATTTTTGACTCCATATTTATGTAAATTTGTATTTTCCCTCAGCTCCTTAGTTTTTAATTTTTGAGAATCAGTCTTCGATCTCTTTGTTGAATTTGTTTTATTTATTATTTTTTGACGTTCTTCTGGTTTTTTAGAAAACCATGAATTTAATTTTTTATTTTTAATAAGATTAGATTGAGAAACATATTCAACTCCATATCTTTCTAAATTGGTCTTTTTTATTTTGTCTTTAATTTGTGTGGATTGCCACGGATTTTCAACTCCATGTTTTAATAAATTATTTTGCTTCGTTTTTAATTTTACTGAATCTAATTTTTGAGGGAAGGCAGTTCCATATTTTTTCAAATTAGTTTCTTTTCTTTTTTGTTTAGCTTTTTCTATTTTTTCAGTAGAATAGTTTTTACAGGTAGCCAATAGAGAGTCTTTCATCTTTTTTGAATAGCATAATATACAAATATTATAGTATTTTCTACTATTCGTTTTTTTAAAGACTATACTTTTCATTTTAGCCAAGTCGGTTTCATTACATATTTTACAACTAATTTGATTCATATCCTGAATAACCTATTTTAGTTATTTATCCTCTTAAAGTCTTCTTTTTATGTAATTCTGACTCAAATACTTTACGCAATCCATATATGCCTCTAGATGACTCGATTTCGCGAATGTTTTTAATTAACAATGCAAATTCAGGAAGATCTGATGAACTTAACTGATCACTTCCCCAGAAATTTCTATCTAGTGTGATATGTCTCTCTATCCAAGTTGCTCCATATAAAATAGATGAAGCACAAGTAACAATCGATCTTTCATGAGATGAATATCCTACTTCAAATGCATTGTTAAATTCGTGTGATGCATTCAAATGAGAAAGATAACGAATATACTCTAAATTCAATTCTTCAATTGGCGACGGATATGTTGAATTTGTATGAAATACTACGTCTGGCTTGCCAGTTTGAATCGCAAGATCAATTTCATCCTGTGTACTCATGCCGGTTGAAATTAATAGAAAATCAGAATTTTCTCGAGCATATTCAACTAGATCTAAGTCATGAATAAGAGCCGACGGTATTTTTGTCATTACTCCCCATTTACCATTTGGAAGTTTTGTGTTAAATCGACGCATTGCATCAACTGATTTTTTATCCCAAACTGATGCGAACCATGGAATACCCTTAGCTTGACAATAATCATCAAGTATGTCATACTGTGCTTGTGAAAACTCAATATCTAACTTATATTGAAAATAAGTAGTTTCACCATTTCTCCAAGGAACGATCTTTGATTTGCTGCGTTCTTCAATAGGAACACATAATTCAGGATCGCGTCTCTGAAATTTAACATAGTTTGCACCAGCTGCGTGTGCAACATCAATTAGAGCTTTTGCATTTTCTATAAACTTTGAAGAATCTGTTCCATATGCATAATTAATACCGATTTCTGCAATTATTATTGTTTTTTCCATGTTATCCAAGGTGACCATTTTTTAGATTTAGTGTAATTACGAGATAGTCCATTTTTTGATAACCATGATCTACCGATATCTTTTGAAAATTCAAATTGTTGATTTACTAAAACACTTTTATGTAAATGTAAATTATTTTTTTTATTTCTAAAAATAAGCTTCATCTGATATTCTGGATTCAAGTTATCTACCATATGCGGTAAATATTTTTTAATATGAGTTGTTGAAAAGATGCTTGGAACAAATGTCGGCTCTCCGACTTCATTAAGTCCAATTGCCGTCTTTTGTTTATTTAGCACACACTGCAAATTAGATGAGCCGACTGCAGATATTAGTCTAGGTATTTCAACAGGTCGTAAAAGCTCCCAATCATCTTCTAAATGAAAAAAGTATGGGCCGTTCACTTGAGAAAAGCACCAGATAATTGCTTTTGCAAAATTTGCGGTATTTGGAAAATTGACAACAACTGTACCGAAATATTTTTTAGCGACTTTCTCAACAGCGTCTATATTATTTACTGTGGGTGAAGGATCGATGTTAATGTATAGTATGCTCGATTTAAAATCTACACCCTGTAATTTAGAACAGTAACTTGAGTATGTTCTATTTAATATTTCTGATCGATTACATGCAGTTGTTGTAAATTCCAATGCTATTAATTTTTCCATGTGCGGTATGGTATTCCGAATATATTTTCACAAGTAGTCAACGTAACTTGATTTAATCCAGGAAATATTATTTTTTTAAAGTCAACTGATTTACTGTTTTCAGTTACTGATTTTATACTATTTACTAGATCTTGCGTTCTTTCACGTTTAAATATCATTCGAGTAGTCGAGTCATATTTTAATAATATATCCTTACGTACTGTTTCCATATGGTGCATCGTAATAATATTTGGAGTAAATTCATGTCGCTTAGGAGACACTGGAGAAATTCCTCGAGTCGGATCACATTTTACGAAAAATGAGGTACTCATCCTAGACTCATTTGAAATCTTGCAGATAAATGGGACTCGAATTGAATCATACCCACGATGTACAATTGGAATATTTACATAATTAATTAAGCGAACAGCAGTCGACTCAAATCCAGAAGTTTTAATTAGATTTTTAGCGGTTGCAAATTGATCAGAAGTATAGAATTCGTCGACGTCCATACATAAATAGTGAGTACATGAATTACGTAGAGCCGCAGAAAGACCGACCTGTCTCTTAGCCCGTTCATAACTCTTTGCAGTAAGAATTGAAGATTGCGTCTTGTTTCGAAGAGGCACAAATGAACTAAAGAGTATTAGTTCATCAATTTGTCCAGAACGTGCAAGAGATTTAAGTATGATCAGATCAGCAGCAGATAATTTCTTTCCAAACCATGAAAAATTCTGATAAATTACGCTGATGTGGTTAGCATGCTTCCTAATTTGACGAATCGAGTGTTCTAGCAATTCAACTCCATCAAATACAATATATGATACGCTGAGTTTCATCCTTTAACGTTATTAGACTACATCTAATACTATATGGGATACTTCAAGTTTTGTTACTTGATTGTTCTATTGCTTTTAAAAATAGAAAATTCAGTAAGATCACGATAGCCGTTTACTTCTCCCTGATCTGCGACATGTTCTGGATAATTTTGTAATAGGCATAGTCCCTGTGCAGCTTCCTGCGGAGTCATATACATATTCCAGCCAAACGATGTAATATCATCTTCTTTATAGAAGCGTTCGCTTCGGCCTTCATATCGAGCACGCTTAAACCAGTCAACTGCAGCTAAATCATCAGTCAGTATCATTCCACCTTTACCTATTCCTAATTGTTTTTTAATATGAAATGAAAGACACATAAATGATCCTGGAATATACATATTTGATGTAAGTCTTTTAGCTGAATCATATAGTGGATATGGTTTAATTTGATAAATTCCAATCCAGTGATTTGTTTCAGGGCGTGTGTCAAAAATTACTTCTCCTCCAGCTTGAGTTATACTCATCGGCACTGACAAATATGTTTTTGATGGAATAATTGCTTCTTTAACTTTTAAATATGTACAGCAAAGAAATAGTGCATTTGTGCAGCTATCGACTGATATTGCATATTTTGCACCAGTATATAATGCAAGTTCTTCTTCGAACATTTGAACGATCTTGTACGGATTGTGTTGTTTGATTGGCATAATAAATTAATTATTTTTAGGTATGAATTTTGCTTTAGTTGGAAGAAGATATTTCATAAAATTAATTTCATCACTAGTTAATCTTTTAGTATATGTTCTATTACTAACATTAAAATATGAAATATTATCGCTTAGTATTTCAGAATCATCTAAAATTATTTTAATAGATGTAGGCGAACCGTATTCCTGATAATAAGTTATCATTTTTTTATATTTTTCAGCAATTGTCACTTCTTTAAATTGAGAAGGAATTTTTCCAGTTAGGTCTTTAGCTGGTGATCCGCCATATATGTGATTTTCTTCCATATCTTTCGTTATCACACTTCCAACTAATGCCATGGACCGATCCTTTGCAGTTATTGGAGAAATGATACAGTGGCCGACGAACCAACAATCATTTCCAACAATAAGAGACTTTTTTGAATTATAATTACAACCTTCAAGATCGTCGCCATATAAAATATGTGACCATAATTGTGAATGTGCGCCGATTCCACAATTATTACCAATCGTTGTTCCGCCGATACTATCAATAATTGTATATTGCCCTATCCAAGCATTATGACCAATTTTGAGTGGCTTATATCCATGTAAATTGGTATGATGGTGAATTTTACAATAATCGCCAATCTCTAAGTCATCTACTATTATTTGAACATGATCTCCGATATATGTATTATCGCCAAGTTTTACTCTGCGAGCTTTTCCATCGAGTCCTCGAATAATTGCAGTTGGAGAAATAATAACATTTTTTCCAATTTCTAAATTTTCAACTTGTATATTTTCCATTGTATATTTTTTATTTTTTCCAAAAGTTTAAATCAAGCCACTCTCTTCCACAAAAAATATTACGAGTTTCTTCTGAAATATTTGTTTGAATTGAACCAATATATTTAGATTCGTGCTCTATTAATTTAATTAAGTGAGGTATGCTTTTATACTTAATAAAATTAGGAAGATCTGAATGACCGATCCCTATTGTTTTTCTTCCCATATGTCCAAGTTCAAACATTGCAGTACAGCCTCCCTTTGGAGTAGGCTTAACATATACAAAACTTTTTTTGTAAAAATTTTCCATTAGCTCTGGAATTAATAAATTATCGGTATATATGATTTTATTTTCTCCAAAATATTTAATTAATGGAGTTATTACATTATCCCATTGAAAATAATTAGATCGAGTTCCCTTTATTCCACGATAAACATATATTTTATCTCCCAATGGACACGAAGCAAACTCTGAATAGTTCTTTATTTGAAGATATAGTAATTTATGAGGAATTGAATAGTCCTTCAAAATTTTTGAAAATTCTCCAGGATAGGCAAGAGTAAATCCATTTCCGTTGGTTGTAATATTATATACGTAACTCAAAGAATCGTGCCGCATATCTCCGCCGCCCCAAATAATAATTGAATTTGACTTATGTACAGTCAAGACGTCTAAATCGGCTTGAGTGTATAGACCAAAAAAAATTGCAGGAGAAGTAGGATTCGAATATTTTTTTAATTTCCAAAAATTTCTAAAATTTTCTCCAAAGGTAGCCTCAAGAGTAGGAGATATGTAAACTTGAGAAATCATAAATTTTTAAATTTATTTTTTTCAGCACTGCGTCGAATATTATATTCGGAATATAAATATTCTTGTGAAAGTTTCGGAGGAGTTTTTTCAGTACTTCCAGGATTATGGCGATCCATTTGTTCAGAATAAAAAGGGTTTGTTAAATAATGTTTATTTCTACGCAAATTAGTCGATAGTGCTTTTTTACATAATTCTTTTGCAAAATATCCCATTTTAAGTCCATCTGGTAAATTAAATCCTCCAATACCATCAAACAGTTTTCGGTTAATTATTGTGCTTCCCAATCCTGTAACTTGACGATAATATGTATGATTATTTACCATTTTAAGTTGAGTATCTCCTTCTTTAATTGGAAAGTTAAAGAAGGTGACCATTCCGCAATCTTTAAATTCATTTAATATTTGAACACAGGCATTATCCCATCCTCTATGGAACCACATGTCGTCACAAGTCATCACAAAGTATTCAGAAGAAGTTGCTTCAATTACCTTATTAAATGATTTAGCACTACCTAAATTTTCAGAATTAATGATAACTTCATCAATTTTACCGAATGATTTCATTTCGAGAAGCCATTCATTTGTTCCATCATTTGAATTATCTGAAATAATAAAGAGTCGGTATGGTATTTTAGTGGCGGCAATAATTGACCATACACAATTTTTTAAATATGCGAGTCGGTTATATGTTACTACACAAATATCTATCGGTTGTTGCATTTTTTACTTATTTTTTTAGATTTATTATTTCCATGTATTACCCATTTACAATATCCTTCAGGCAATAATATAATATTTTTAGTAATTTCATACATTTGTCCATGTTTTCTTTCGTTAACGTGGTGAATTGAATTTAATTGGCATAGACTTAAAAACATTGAACATCTCTCATCATGGTATTTGGGTAAATGAATTTCAGAGCCAGTCAAATAATCAAATTTAGTGGGTTGAACGTGTATAATAAAGGAATTAAATTTTTTAATATTGTGTAAATATTCAGTCTGTATACGGTCGACATAATTATGTGACATCCAATCATCACAATCATGTCGAGTCTGAATATTAGGTTTGTTATGTGTTACGTATTCAATAAAACCAGTATTATCATATACCGCATCAAATGAAAAATCTAATTGTTCTCTTAAATATTGTTCATCGTTCTTATTAATTATAAGAACCCAAGTAAATTTTTTTTGAGTTTGAGATTTTAATGCCGGAATTAAAACGGATTTTGTAATAATTAAATATTTATTAAGTAAGCAGCGGTCAGTAAAATTTAGTCTCGATATAATAATGTGTTTCATAATTAATTTATTTTTTCGAGTAGAGTTATTTTCTTAGTAATTGGGATGTGCCAATCTCGATTTTGTTTAATCCATGCACAATGCTTATTTCGAATCTTTGATCCATGAGTCGTCTCTGGATTTTGAGTAAGACTTGCTTTGTGAATTCGACGATAAAATAAGTACTGATTAATTTCAATAATATGCAATCTATTTGCTTGACACCGTTTAATAAATTCAGTGTCGGCACCGCATATCCAGGGTTGAAATCCACCGACTCTTTTAAATGATCCTGCAGGTATGAAGAAGACTCCATGTGCAGTTACTGAGTGATTATCAGTGGATTCGACAGGATTTTCATCATTCTTAAAATTTGTGAATTTGAAGCGTATTTGAGAAGATCCATTATTATATGTTGAAAGCATGGTGAATAGTAAGTCTTTCATAATATCATCCGCATCAAAAAACAAGATATTTGAATATTTAATGTAATCAACTAGACTGTTTCTAATAATATACGGCCCGACAGAGTCGGTCGTTCTAAATATTTTTAAATTTGGATATTTTCCTCGAATTTGAATTAATTTAATTAGAGTAGAGTCGCAATTATCAACGCCGACTAATATTTCAGTAGGTATTGTTAAACATCGTATAGAATCTAAGCAAGCTTCAATATATTCACTGGCTTTATATGCAGGAATAATTATACTGATTCCGTCCAATAATACTCTACTTCTAGTTGGAATATCTCGTGGAATTTCAGGTGAAACTATTTCAGTAAATGAACTAGGTTTTAACAGGTTCTGGGAAACTGTGTGGTTTTTATGTAACCATACTTGATTTATCTTAAAATATTTTGTCGAATTTGTGCCAAACGTCTCAAATAATATATGATGTGCGTCTTTTAATTTCCAAGTTAACTGATGAAATTTTGAATCACTAAATTCAGTCGACTTGTATGATATAATAGTCGACGGTATTGCTTGTTCTAAAATATATTTCTCTAACGTGGGTGAATTTATGTATTTTGAAATATCCAGCGGTCGAGCTAGATAAAATAAATTTAGGCCAGGAGTTGCAGTAAATTCATTTGCTGAAAGAATATCAGTTACTTCTTTAAAAAAGAGAGCTGAACTTGAAAAGAATAATACTTTTGATAATCCTAAATTAAATAAGGTAAATCTAAGATTTGAATAAATTTCAGCACCAGTATTTGACCGATTTGAAACAGTTGAATATTTTGCAAATATTGGATCTCCAGTAACATCAATCACCTCAACCTTTGGATAAATTGATCTAACTATCTCAATATTTCGATCTGACACTGGCAAACTCTGATGAGATATGAGATAGAGTGTGCCAGTAAACCACTTGTTCGTTTCAACAAAGCTGAAAACACTGTTTCGCGTAAAATGGAATGATGCGTCGCTAATCTCAGTTGCAACATTAATATTATTATCCATTAAATTGGTCTAGTTCTTTTTGTGTATCGACATCAATGACGTCGGGTATTGGGTAAAATATAGTAGTATCACAGTAAAGATTACTGTTTAGATTATATATACTGCCCGCTTTAAATATTGAAACAAAGTGGCTTATCTCAAAGACCTTTGGATAATCCTGGCGTCGATATAAGTCGTGTGTGACAAGTTGTCTTCCAAATATTCCATCTACTCCATGTTCACGAAGACAAAGGTATGGATGGACCGGTGCTTCTTTTTTGCAAAGCATTGAATCTGTTAGACCATGTTGATAATACTCTAGAAAAAACTGAATAGCCGACTCGACATTCTCCCAAGTACGCTGGGGATAAGTTAAGTATAGTGTCACAATTAATTCTTCCGGCTTAGTATGAATTGAGTTAATTGCGTGCATAAGAACATCTCGAACAGATGTAGTATCTTCTGCCAGTTCATCAGGTCGTCTAATAACTTTAAATCCATAATCTTTTGCCTGTAAACTAACAACTGGATCATTTGTCGTTACAATAACTGAACTTATTATGTTTTCAGGTATGATATTCGCAGTATGTTCGAAAAGAGTACGATTTTTAAAAGGTAAACCCTTTGACCCAAGTCTTGCTGGAATAATTATTTTCATAGCTTATCGAATTGATCGAGAGTTATTTTTGGTAGCTCAACCAGACTTTGCTGGCTAAGATTATAGAGTGAAACTCCACGCTTTCCAAGTTCAATTTTCAAACTAGTATAGGCAGAATTTACCTTGTTAAGATAATTTATTTGAATCACAGGATGGGCTCCATCTTTTGGATTATAGAAGTGTCCATTGGTAAAGTCTACACCAATTAATCCAATATTCTTTGCACCAAGCTTATATGCAAGTCCAATTGCAACATACGGCGAATTAACAAAATGGTCAATTCGATTTGGGTCATCGAGATGCCTGATTGCTTTTGACCCAAGCTCAAAAGTTACTAGATTCTTATGCCGCCAGCCTTTGGAACAAGTAAAAAGGTATTTTGCCGTTGATTCATTGACGAGTTTACGGCGACGCTCTATTGCAAATCGGTTTGGATGATCAGTTACTACTAAATATGTCGGTTGAAATAGAGCAGGAACATCATTTACACCAATCGTAATGTATTTAGAATGAACATCCTTAAATGGAAGTAGTGACATGCCACATCCGCATACTATAATGTTTTCACCTTTATGTATGCCGATAAATTCTCGTAAACTTTTAATTAAAACAGACACGCGTAGAACTTTTTCTTTTTTTTTTATACAATATAGATGACAAAAAGTTTAGACAAATGGATTATTATTCGATATTAGGTGTTTCAAAAACAGCAACGACTGCTGAGATTAAAAAGGCATATCGTTCACTGGCTCTAAAACACCATCCGGACACTAATCCGGATGATAAAACAGCAGAGGATAAATTCAAATCTATTGCAGAAGCATATGAAGTTCTTAGTGATGAAACCAAGAGAAAACAATATGATTCTCCAAAACAAAGCACAAATCCGACATATAATTATGACGAATTTGTTAAATCATATGGTGGACAGTTCTCCACAAGTCAATTTAGACAATCTCGAGAAACAAGTAATAGTCGAGGGCGAGCCTCGCAGGGTAAAACACACGCACCACCACCAAACACCACATATTTAGATATAACTGTGAGCGAAGTAATCTCTCTTTCTGATGCAATGCTTGGAAAGAAGATCGAATTGACATATACTCGAAAAAAGATACGATATACTGGACAGGCAGGCGAAATCATTACGTACACTCGAGATGATGAAGAAAAAGAGATTAGTATTCAATTAAGTTTACGTAAGATGTACCTCCAAATCAAACGTGAAGGCTCTAGATACTTGGCCAAGGTTCGAGTTGCTAAGCTTGGAAACGAAGATGTGCATACTCGCCGAAATATTTGGGGTGATATTGAACAAGTTCCGATCTTTGGAGATCTTTATGTTGAGATCGGATTCGATGTTCCAGAAAAAGTTGAAATCGTTGATAATACTATTGTTCACCGTGTAGAAATTCCGCTCTATAAAGTTGTTACTAAGGACTCAAAAATTCGTATTGAAACAATCCTTAATAAAAAATATGATGCTGAAATAAATCAGCCCAGAAGCTTAACTGATCTTAGGTTTGTATTACCTTCCGAAGGAATACTCAATGACTCAGGTATACTTGGAGACTATCTCATTAAGTTTGACATACTTACTCCAGATCCAACCAAATTAAATAAAGAAGAAAAAGAAACATTCTTATCCTTATTGAGCACTATTTAATATTGCCCATGAATTTTTCAATATAATCCTTAATAAATAATAAAAAAATTTAAGGCTTTGATAAATTTAAACAATAAGTTGAGTGACAACGTTGTCCTCATTATTGAGAATGTCGGTCAGAAACTCCAAGTACAATCCTCTGGACAAAACGGTACCGTTTTAGAAGGTGTTTGTGCAGTATTCGGTGAAATGAATAATAATCGTAGAGTTTATGAAAAGAACGAATACTTGCCACATCTTGGATATCTTAACGAAAAGATTACTAAGAAGCAGTTAGTTGGGACACTCGACCACCCACAACACTTTGAACCAAAGTTAACTGAAGCATCACATATCATTGAAAAATTAAACTATGATGGTGATAATAGAGTCTTCATTAAACTTAGAATCCTAGAAAACACTCCTACTGGAAAAATTGCAAAAGCTCTACTTGATGGTGGAGTACAATTATCAATCTCTTCAAGAGCAGCAGGAACCGTGAATGAAAGCGGCCGTGTTACATTACAAAGAATATTTACATATGACTTAGTTGGTGAACCAGGTTTCACTGAAGCTATTTTAAAACAAACAGTAAGCGAATCGTTGAAAAATGAATTTCAAATGATTACTGAAAGCTATAGCCATCTGAAAGAAGTTTCATTTATTTCTGCTAAAAACTTAGTTGATGTATCTGAAAGTTTAAATTTTGCAGATAATTTTAAAGTCTATAAGATAAATAATTCAAATAAAGAGTTAGGAAGTATCTTCCAATCGACTCAAAAAACACAAAAAAATAGCACAACAATGGCCGATTTTGTAACAAGAGAACAAATGGATCAGTACTCAGAAGTCTTGAAAAATCAGTTTTCTGGTATTAAAAAAGAATTAAGCACTCAAAAAGCAATACTTGAATCTGCTGATTCTGACACTCGTGAATTAAAACTTGCAGGTTTCGTTAATTATTTAGCAGAACAACTTGAAGGAGTTATCAATTATGCTGATTATATCTCTAACAAACTTAATGAGTCAATTAAATATACTGAGCATGTTGCAGAAACTTCGAACAACAGTATTGAATACACTAATTATGTTGGAGAGAAATTAAATCAATCGATTAATCACCAAGATTATATGGCTGAGAAATTAAATCAATCGATTAATTACGCAGAGTATATCAAAGAAAACTTAAACAATTCACTTAAATACCAAAACTACCTAGCTGAAGAGTTAGACAAAGGATTACAATATACTGAGTATGTTGCGATTGGTACAAACAAAGGAATTGAATATGCTGAGCACTTAGCTGAGAATATTAACTTAAATCGTGAGTATCAACAATATGTTGCTGAGAAATTAGGACAAACTATTGGTTACACTGAATATCTTGCGGAATCATTAAACGAAGGCGGCAACACTACTCAAAAACGTAATGTTCTTGGATCAGTTTCTAAAATTGACGAATCAACTACAATTGATTCACTAGTTTCTAAAATTGATAAAGTTATCACTGAAGTAAATGATAAATCTTCAAAAGCAGTTTTAGAAGGTAAATATCCATTCTTAAAAGTAATAACTGAAGCTAAACAAAAAGCATTTTATGCTCTTGATTCTGAGACAAAACACTCAATTGTTGAAACACTTAATGCATCAGTTTGGTTTAACGAAGCAGATGTTGTAAACATCATGGAAGCAGTAATTACTCACAAAAATGCAAATGTTCCAACATACCTTAAGTTTATGCCGGCTGAATACAAGCAAGCCTTCGGATCGATGAATGAAAACGAAAAAGCGAAAATTGCAGCAAAATCAGAGTTATATAACATAAAGACTCCGTATCAAGCTAAATATTTCTGGGACGAATTAGATCTTAGAGGCATGAACGAAAGAATTGAAATAGCAAAAAATAACACAAAAATAAAAGCACAACTCAACGAAAGTCAAAGTACAGAAGGCCTAGTACCTGTAAATCAGGTGGTTGAGATGCAGAGAGGTTACTCTCAAGGTTATATTGAGATGATTCAGCGTCAAGCTGATTATCGCAAATAATCAATAATTCAAAAAAATCAACGTAACACAATGGCACGTACAAAAATTTTCAAACGCTCAAGCGATTCTCGCTTAGCATCAACTTGGAAACCTGTTCTTGAAGGATACGGAGCAGACATGACAAGAACACCATGGTTAGCAGAATATGCACACAACCATGCAATCTTCGATAATGCAACTCCTTTATTTGAACAGTCAACTCCAGGCTTATTCTTCCAACAACCAACTTCTTTAGGTGGTTATATGGGAGCACCAAATGCACCAACTAACGCTATGACTCCGTTTAATGGCGCATCAAAAAACAGTTTTGCACCAGATGCAAACGGTTCTGGTGACAAATTTCCATCATTGCTTCCTGTAGCTATTCAAGTTGCAGCTAAGACAATTGGATTTGATCTTGTTCCAGTTATTCCAATGGATTCTCCAGTAGGATTCCTTCCGTATTTAGATTATCTTTATACTGGCGGTAGACTAGACAGCGAATTCGAACCATTTATGGTTAAAATCACTGGTGTAACTGCAAATGATTTCTTAGGAACCTTAACTCCAGGAGAGGCATTAACCCACGCTACTGCAAATGCAACGTATGACTTTGTTGGATATTCAAGAGTAGATGGTAATCTTATCTTAAGAGTATTAACTGACAATGCTGTAACGTCTGTTGCAAATGACCTAACTGGAACTATCATCGATATCGGCGGTACAGTAACAATCGGTACAGTAACAATTGCAGCAACAGACGTACAATTAGTATCTGCACTTGAAAACCATATTTCTGGTTTCACTTCAATGTCTGATACCGAGTATTCAACTGGTACTCCATTCAATGGCCCATATCTTCCATCAACTGGATCAGTACCGGGATCAATGAAGAGAGAAAAAGCTGAGGTTTCTAAATTCCGTCAAATGGGATTAAGAATGTTCACTAAGTTCGTAGAAGCAGAAGGTGACCAAGTGTCTATCTCTGCAACTGTAGAGCAAATCCAAGATTTAAACCGTGTATGGAACTACGACGTTATCTCTATGTTAGAGAATGTTGCAGTTAACGACATCGCTCAATCAATCAACAAACGTTTAACTGATCGTATCTTCACAATGGGAGACGCTCACACAACTGAAGTTGCTTTGGTAGAAGGTGCTGGAATCACTGATTTAGATCTTAACGGTGGTACAGGTGGATTCGAAAACGTATCTACTTTACAACGTCGTTTAGTAACAAAAATTCTTGAGCTTGCTAACTTAATCTACCACAGAGGTCGTTTTGGTGCTGCTACTTTCATTGTAACAAATGGTCGTATCGCATCTGCACTTGCTGATGTAGCCGGTTATTCAATCGCTCAAGTTCCAACTGATATGGCTGGAACTGCAGGTAACCTTTACCCAGCTGGTAAAGTTTACGGAGTTCAAGTTTATGTAGATCCTAACTTACGTTGGGGAGATACGCGTATTACGCTTGGACGTAAAGGTGGAGACGAAGAGCCAGGAGTAAAATTCATGCCGTATATCATGGCTGAGTCACTTCAAACAATTTCAGAGGGAACATTCTCTCCAAAAATTGGTATGAAGTCTCGTTATGCTATCACAGAAGCTGGATGGCATCCTGAAACTCAATACTTAAGCATGAACATCATCGGAGACGTTGGAGTTCTTACTGGTAGTGTTGCACCAAACAACTTAAGCTAATCAAATTAGTATATAGTTTAAAAAGAGGATCTTCGGATCCTCTTTTTTTGGTTAAGGAGATAAATAATAAAAAATATTAAATATTAAATATTATGGCAACAATTGTGTCAACTTTTTTAGGAATACAAGCTCAGTTTAAAGTATTTCACTGGCAAACAGGTTCATATGCTAAACATAAAGCATTTGACAGTATCTATGGAGAATTCGATGGTTTAATTGATGGTTTCATGGAAACATATATGGGAAAATACGGAAGAGTTGCTCTTGAAGGAGAAGAAGATTCTATTCAATTGAGTAATATCGGCGAGGTTAACATGGGAACCTATCTAGAAACTCTTACTGAGTTCTTATTGTCCTTTAATAACAAATTAAACGAACAACGAGATAGCGATCTATTAAATATTAGGGACGAGATGCTTGGTGAACTTAATAAGCTTAAATACTTGCTTACGTTAAAGTAATTATGAAAAGGTTACGTAGTTTAATTAATCAATTTAATGATTTTATTGCAGATCGAATGTCATATGTCTTATCGATGATGGCAACGTTTTATGTAATCTCATTACTTGTTGCAGTTCCATTATTATACAGTCAGCCAACTTCAATTGTCGCTTGGGCAAGTTATTTATGTTCAGTTGTATTTCAGGGACTTGCACTGCCAGTTCTAGGATATACTGCACGAAAGTCCGGAGATAAGACAGATGAGATGATGAGGGATATGCTTAAGATGACTAAACATATTGAAAAACTCACCGGACTAATTGAAAAGCAGCAAGAACACCTTTCAAAAGATATAGATGATATAATTGATGATTTAGAAACAAAGAAAGAGGACAATTAGTCCTCTTTTTTAGTAATGGTGGGCACCTTCGAAAAGAAAAGATTAAAATATAATATTAAATGATTTTTGATTTCTTAAGTAATAACTTGTTGAGCTCGTGAATCATGAAGGTTGAGAGGTCAAAATCAAAATCGATCGTCGTTTCATATGTACCAGATTTGCGGTCTGAGATATTAATATAATAATCGTCGCTGATCTCCAGCGCCCATATTCTTAAATATTTGTAGTATGATTAAATGCATCCAATTTTTCTTGGATCGAATCAATATGTTTCTCAAGCGCATCTACTTGTGCATCTTTCCACTCGATTCCAAAATGCGCAAGCATTTTGATTGGAGCATCTGAAGAATAACGATCACGATGATTACCAGAAGTAGTGTTTAAGTTACGTACTTGGCCTGCTCTCGACTTTAACTCAGAAAGAGTAAAAATATCTTCTCTTACTGGTGCACTTGCTGCATGAATAGCAGTTTTAAGCCTAACTAGATTTATAGTCTCGTCAGTATGTTCATCCCATAATTTTGCGATGTCATATGGCTGTTCTCCACCTTCAGCAACAGAGTTGTAAGATGCGATTTTGTGCCAAATCTTTTGCAGTTTAGCAGTTACTTTGTTTTTCTCTTTTAGAGCTTGTGCAATTGTCATATTTCTTTATTTTATTATTTTACTACTTCTTCGTATTTTTTCCAAGTGACTTCAATTCCATCATCATTAGTCTCAGCACCAGTCGGTATTGCTAAGAGAATATTACCATCTGCATCTTTTGCGATTGCAGTAAAGCCAAATCCTTCACAAATAATTGCGGTGTAATGTTCGGGCTGTAATCCGTCTGCAACTTCAACGATATCAAAATCGTGTGGAAATCCAATATCATGTAGATCACAGTATTGTTTTGAAAATTCTGCCATTCTTTATTAGTTTTTTTTAAGATAATTATTTGGATTCAATAAGTGTATAAGTGCCTTCAATTAAGCCCCATGAAGATTTCTCAGAAAACTTATATGTCTTAGGAACATATCCAGAGTCCATAGGAGTTGTTAAATACCATAATTGGCTGTCTTTCCAAGTAACATTTACAAGTTTTTCACCAGTCGGCAAATTGAATTTAGCAGTTCCACCAAATATTTTAACTGTTGAATTATCAGTACATGCAGTAAATAGTGTTGCAATTAAAAAGATGGTGATTAGTTTTTTCATATAGCTATTATACTAAGTATTTAATAAAGGTTAATGATTATGCAAAAATTTTATTAAGGAATCGTCGATACCTACTTAACTTTTTACCCAACTGATGTCCGCAATCAAGACAAGTCCAATAATTTCCAGTTAAAGTATGTGCACTAATATGTTCACATTTAGGACAATACATCATTTCGACGTCGATCGTATATTTTAAAGGTGTTTTCATTCACTTAATCTAAGAATTTAAAGGTATTATACTAAATAGACTAATAAGTTTTAATTAGCGCTTTACGAAGTTCCTGAAGATCATCTCTATACATTTGAGTATGTTCCCGCTTCTTGATTTCTTCTAATTCTTTCTCTTTAGCAAAGCAATCACCCAATAAATCTTCATATGTCTCTTTAGTTAGGGTATGAATTGGCATTGAAAGAAGATATGCATATGAACCATTTACTTCGTCAAAATTAGCAACTTGAAGAAATAGGATAATCTCTTTTTTAGGAACATTATTAATTTTTAATTTACCGCTAATTATTGCCTTAATGAATTCTGCTTTATTAGTAAGCACCATCATCTCTTGCGTCAATCGATTAATTAGAAACTCCTTACGTTTAATATAATATGCTAATCTAAATTTGACAAAATATTGAATTATCTCAGTCACACTATTGAAAATCTTAAGATTGCCATTTTCGTCAAGCACTGTAAAATTTTCAGACTGGCGTTCTTCCATTTTTAAAGTTCGATCTAATCGATTAGAATCAAGTAATGATTTAAGATCTTCACGCCTAAACTTAAGAACATAATTAATATTTGAACGACAATTATTGTCATAACTTGCAATACGTCGAGTATCTTCTAGCGAGCTTAATAATGCATCAAATTTTTCATAGGTCGCAGATGGCGGCAATTCGCTGACATCAATAGTTGATGTATTTTTAATCTCGTATTTACCTCTAAATACCCAGGCCAAGTGATTCTCTGGATCCTGTGTACAAATACCATTAAATCCATAGTACCATGGAGCAGGTTCGCGATAGTTCTTTCCATCTAATTCTTTAATACATGCATCAATTAGATCGAGAGGATTTCGATTTAAGATATTTGTTGCAAAGCCTACTGCGATTCCGCTACCGCCATTTAAGAGTACGGTTGGAATAATAGGTAAGAAGAATTGCGGTTCGATTTCATTACCTTCTTCATATCGTGACGTAAGTAGATCAAAATCCATATACAACAACCTAAAGTTCTTATGTAGTTTAGTAGAGATATATCTAGGTGCACCAGCTTCTGGAGAACGAAGAGAACCAAACTGTCCTATTTCTTCGAGAACTGGCATTGAATTTTTAAATTTTTGAGCCATTCCAATAATTGCACCACTCAACGATGAATTATGAGTTACAATCTTTGCAGAAGATCCTATTACAAAGTTATGATATGTATCAACTGTAATATCATAATATTTTTTTGGAGCAGTTAGTTTATTTATTTTTATTGATTTAATTTTCATATTAAAGATTATTAATTATAAATTTTTTACAAAGTTTGATATTTTCTTCCGGTGGAACGTCACTCCAAATTTCCAATAGTTTAAAGCCTTTTCTAAGAGCAGAGTTATTTTTAAGTGTAGTCTTTCTTATATTTTCTTTGCTGGTTTCTCCAGTGAAAGCTGATCGCCATTCATTTAATTTAGCAAGGTCCCAATTTGGGTTTGCATGAAAACCTACTCCATGGAACTCAATTATTATTTTTTTAGATCTAATACATAAATCATAAAAATATATTTTTTTATCTGAACTAATGAAAAATTCAGATTTTTCATCAATGCCGACATAAATGTCCAAATCTAAAATATTTTGATCTTTACAAAATTGAACAATTGGTTCAAAAACCTTTAATGACTCCAATGAAGCCTTTCCAAATATTCCTAATCGTGGGTCATATCCTAACTTATTAATAAATTCATTATGTTTAATCCACCATTTATTTTTTAGTATTTCCGGATTATCGATTAGAGTTTTAGTTAGAGTTTTTCTTTTTTTATTTTTTATTATTTCGCATTTTGATATATTATCTACTGAATATCGACTCATTATAGTTTTCTTTATTAAATCTTTAACGTCACTCCTTTGAAAAACATTAGATACACCATGCATCTCAAGCATCCTATTTTCAAAATTTTGCCTAGATAATGAGTCCTTGCAGAAATTATGAATTGCTCCTTGAGTTTGAATAAAAGTTTTTTGAGTTAATTCTTTAGCACGATTCATTGAACATGTTCTATTTTGATGATGTCTAAATTGGATTTTACAATTTTCACAATTTCGTATTTTTCTGCAATCTTGACAAGTTTCTAAATATTTAGTGGGATCTTCCTTTATTTTTTTGATATTTAGATATTTACTATTAACAAAAATACTTTTACATAATTTACAAGTATTCATAACTTAGCGCTTTATTTTATTTATTACGCTAAATATCACCATGGAGATAAATTATGATTTTAAATTTAAAATATTGTCATCTTCTTTTAAATCTTTAGCTTCAATCCATCCCCTGACAGTCAAGAAAGGATGATTGCCTGTACATTTGAAAATACTTCCATTTTCCATTTGAATTTCATATTCAATATCAGTAATTTGTCCAATTCTAGGAGAGTGGCCAGTTGCTTCTACAAATTTTGAAGAAGATTCATCATATGCGACAACCTTAAGTTTAACATTTTTATATTTATCAAACCACTCTTGGAGTGTAATGTATGATCCGTCACTTAAAAGTATTTCGGTGTCTGGATCAAGACAGTCGCCATGGTGATAGTGTGCATCGGATGCAACTTTACCAGCAAGTTGAAATATCTTAAGCGGTTTTTCGCTACCGTTTTTCCAAACTTTGTCTGCCACAAAGATTACTTTGCGTTGCGTTGGTTTGAATCCATCAATTACGGATGGAATTGCACGTTCTTCTACAACATAAACTGCATACTCTCTATAATCTTGATCAAGATATTGAGTTACTGTTTTTATTTCGGTGTTATTTGCCATGTTTATTTTCTTTTCTCTTTTTATATTCAACAGTTGTTGCAGTTCCAATAAAAGAACCAAGTACTGCTGCAAATATTAATCGTGAGTCTCCTACATAATTAACGGCAGTAAATGCACCGAACAGAATAATTGCAGAACCCCAAAGGCCAGCAGCAATAGACTTGCGTTCATCTACTTTTATAAAATAATAGGTCCATGCAACATCTGCTGCAATCATTGATATTGTGACTAATATAAATCTAAGTTCAAATGTCATTATTCTTCTGATTTATTAAATGTATGTTGCCAATTATAATTACCACATTGGTCACAGTTAGAATGTTCACGGCACTCTGCCTCGTTAAATTCCCAAGCACCGTGTGAAGTAACTATTTCAAGGATTTGTAACCAATCACGTTGATCTAAGGCTGCACGTATTTTAGAAAGCTCAGATAATACGTCTAATTTAAGATTATCTACAGATTCAAGTGTTCTAGTATCATATTCATGAAGATGTAGAGATTCTCCATCAATTGCTATATTTGGTCCATAACAGCCCTCACCATATTCAATTTTTGTTATGCTCATATTTTAAAATATTTATATTTTGTTAGATATTGATATAATCCTTTTACATTTTTACAAATTTCAGTACCATCAAGATCATGTGCAGTTAATTTTTTATCTGGAGTGCCGCTAATGCCATTCTTTTCATAAAGATACCAGTTCAGCCAATCAAGTCCATATTCATTTAATATAGATGACCATAATAAGTGAACAGTTTTATCAGATTCATCATAAAAGTCGATGAGATCAATTTTTAAATCATATGCTGAATGTATTTTAGCATTCTGCTTAATCATTAGATCGATAATTTCTTTAAATTTTGTATATGTCATTAGTCTTCGATATTTTTAGGTTTATTTAAGATTCGATCTTTTCTTGGAGCAGAATCTGCACCAAACCAAGCATTTAGTGATTCTTTGTAGTCCTTATCATTTTTAATCTGAACTAATTTCGGATTTTTGATAATTTCCTCATATTCTGCATTTTCAAGAGCGGCCAACCCTTTCTTATACTCGACATTCCAGCCAGTGACTTTATTTTTAGTCTGCCACTTATCAAATTCTTCGTTTGTATAAAAATTAAGTGAGTCTTTACCTTTTTTAGCAACAACTAGTGGAGTCATTACTTTATAGATTCTACCTTGGTCAAATAATTCTGGCCAGAACCGATTGAAGAAATTAATTAAGGAAGCAGCAATATGGTTTCCGTCTGGATCAGCATCGGTGTAGATATAAACTCTACCATATCGTAATCCTTTAGGTTCTTCACCAAGTTTTAGACCAAGTGACGCCATTAGTTGAACTGCTTCATCATTTTTGATAATTTCAGAGCTTTTCATCTCACTTACATTGATGAATTTACCTTTTAGTGGAAAGGCACCGATTGTTTGAGTGTCTCTGAACTGACGAACCGCTGAAATCGCTGAATTGTGTGAAATTATTCCATTTGATAATATAAAACTTTCACCTCCAGTTACCGCAATATCTACTACATTTTGATAACCAATATCTTCAATTGTATCAATATCAATTAATTCTAAAAAATTATTTTCCATATTTACTGTTTACTATTTTTTCAATTAGTGTTTCATGGTCAATTGAATTATTATCTCTTTTTTTAATATTTTCAGCTCTAGTTATTAATTCAAGATTTTCAATGTTTCCTATTACTTTAGGTGAAATTGCATTAATAAAGCCGGATTTAATAGAAAATTGATGATCAATTTCTAATTTTTCTTCCTTTTTTATTTTTTGCCAATTTTCTCCAAATTTTGAATGACCATGAATTAATAATTGATATTTAGTTTCCTCTAAAACTAGATGATGATAGATTAAATAGTCTATTTTTTGTTCAGCAGGTATTATTATTTTGCCATGTTCTATTAATGTAGCAAGTCGCTTAGCATTTCTATTTTCTATTTTTTTTAAGCCAGCATCTATTCCAAATTCTTGGATATATTTACTATTTGTTTTAGAAATAGAGCTTTTCCAATTTGCTAATTTTAATTTTCCAAACTCTTCTCCATAGAGACGAGTCATATTTGCCAAAGTAATCGCTTTTTTCTTACATATTTCATCCCATAGTCGAGTCCCTTCAAGTAATCCGAATTTATCTAAATAGAAATTTTTATTAGTAGCATATTTTTGATTATTACAAAAATCATTATATTTCGACGTTCCTTTCTTTTTTCCGTAGCGTTTAATAAAAGAGTTCTTAGATCTGCTCTGAAAGTTAGAATATTCTTCTTTTGTTGAATGATTTTTTAAATAAAAAGGAGAGTTATTAGTGTCGTGGATATATTTGAGAGCTTCATCTTTTGTTAAATTTAGAGTTAATGATATAAATTCGACAGAATTAGGATTCATCTTTATTCCAGGGCAATTTGGATTACTTGAGTAACAGTAATTCTTATTATATTTTTGATAATTGTATGATTTATGTCCATTCAGTATATTGCTTATTTTTACTTCCCCTTCTGGAGAAATATTAAATTCTAAAGTAAAATAAGGATTATATGCGGATTTACAAATGGCACATTTTTGAACAGGCAGGTCTAATTTTTCCAAGTATTTAAAAATATCAATTGAGTTTTTAATGAATATTTTTTTAATAGTAGGTGAAATAAAGGCCGGATTAGTTGACTTAAACGATATTTTTTCTGAATTTATATAAATAAAATACTTCATAATAGATTTTTATTTTTATTTATCTAAGAAATATATGAAGTGTTTCATATATTTCTAAAACTAACAAAGAAGTGGATATTTGTATTTACCTCAGTTGGAAAGATCATCTTAAAATTATTATCTAAGCTATCAAATACACAAAGTTTTGTTCCTTGACTAATAATAATAGAAATGAGTTCGTCTAATATTAAATTAAAGGAATTTTCATTCTCTTCTATATCTAATATTTCATGAAATTTATCAAGATATATTAATCTATTTTTTAAAAATTGATGCGTATTGATCCTTAAATCAGAGGCTTTAACAAAATCAAAAACTTGAGATTCTTTATTAAATACAAAAAATCTATGATTTTGAGTACATGAAATACTTTCACCATTTTTTAAATTTATTTTTATACAACGGTCGATTCGCTTAGATACTTGATAAATCTGCTCTATTTTATTTTCATGAGAAAGAACAAAATCTCCAATTGACGCATCTTTTATTTTAATAGAATTAACCTCTCCATTGAAAATTAATATTTCAGTATTTTCCTCTAAACATAATCCTTCGTAAATACCAAGAATACAAATTCCTCTGTCTCCTTTTCTTTGAGCATCGATCAGTTTTAATATTTTCGTCTTGTCTAATGCACTATTTAACTTACGCAGTTCAGCACGTTCTTGGGCTAAGGCTTTTTTCTCAATCCAATCAAGTACTGACGCAATTATTTCAGATTTGAATATGGTTTTTGCTAATTTTTCAGTAAGTTCATGTCGAGTATAGAACTCTTTCTGTTCAGTTATTAATTTCTCCTTAGTTTGAGAACTAAAAGCTGGATTTATTACTGTACAATCAATAAATATTGACAAGTAATTACGGATATCGCTTGGTTTAACTTCAACACGGTGTTTCTTCTTAATCATTTCACGTAATTGAGCAATTAGTTGATTAACGATATACTCTACATGTGTTCCGCCATCTTTTGTGTGTACTGAATTTACGAAACTTACATTACGAAATCCATTTTCTGATTTTGCAAATGCAATTTTCCAATCTTTTGACTCTTCATAGAAAAATTCTTGAGTGTAGAGCTTGATATATTCATCAAATGTCTTAAAGCGAAGAGTATGTTCGCTCTTCTTGCCTTGATAGATGCTTGTAAACTTAACGGTGAGTCGATTATTACAGGCAGCAACATCTAGGCATCGCTTAAACATTATTTGAAATGAGATAGTATCGATCGAGTTCATTTTAAATCGCTCAAGGTCAGGGATATACGTAATTTCCGTAAATCCTCGTTTGGCTGGAGTAATACTTGCCTTACTTCTCTTGTGCATATTATCAGTAAACTCTTGATCGAATTTATTTGTTCCATCACAAGTAGAAACAGTAAATGATTTACTAAAGATATTTGTTAGGGTTGAACCAACACCATTTGTTCCAGCAACAGTTCGCTGTTCAGTATCATCAAAACTTGAACCGGCTTTAAGATTAGAGAAAATCATTTCGGGAATCCACTCTTTATGCACTGGATGCTTCTTTACTGGAATTCCACCATTATCCCAAATTGACAGAGTATTTGTGTCTCTGTTAATTATGACTCTGATTTCATTTAATTTTGAGTTGCGACGATGCTCATCAACTGAATTTGAAATAATTTCATCAAATAATTTTAGAAATCCTGGATTATAGGTTACTTCTTCGTTCCAAACTTTTTCTCCATCAAAGAGATATTGTTCTCCAGTATGTGGAGAAATTGAACCAATATACATAAACGGACGTAATAATACGTGCTCAATATCCGTTAGTTTTTGGTATTTTTCTTCTATTCCTTTTTGTTTAGCCATTTATTTCTTTGCTAACTTTTTTATATTTAGTGCATCTAAAAAATATTGCGGCACTGTTTTATTATTTAATATCTGATCGAAGCATTCATCTAAGATATATGTCTCTGCCCAATCATCATCGTTTCTAATAGATCTACCATATGCTTGAAGAAGATCAATTAGGGTCTTCCAATTATACCAATCTGGGCGAGTCTCTAATCTCTTCTTTATTTTTGTACTAACTAAATTAGGAAAAGGTACTTTTAGGATTATCTGAAACCTAGAATAGTCATCTTTTAAATCGACGCCATTAATCATCGATGGAGATACTAATACAGTTTTAAATTGAGAACTTAAATGTTTTTCTAAAGATTTTTCTCGAGTTAGTGAATCATGGAAAATAAGTCGGTCATCCTTGACTGTACTTTTTATCCAATTACTGAATTCATAAGTTGATGTATGAATAATACCCTTATTCTCCTTATTCTTCTCCAATATTTTTCGTAGAATTGGAATTGCTCGAGTAAATGATTCTTGTTTGTTATAATAAGACATTTTACCAAACTTTAGATAAATTACCGGACGTTTTGTAGGATCAAATGGGCACGGAAGTGCAAGATATGTTGAATCATCTGTGCTTACTCCCATCAAAAATGAAAAAAGTGATCTATCAAGTAGGGTACCTGACATAAAAATAACATGGTCATACTGATCCCAGAACATTTCAGTAAGGTAGATATTACCCCAAATTGGTTCAACCAAAATTTTAGTTTTACCATACTGATCTAAATCCTTTTCAAATGTCCAATTTGCAGCGTAATTCTCTTTGTCATTTACAAATCGATTTATCTTACACATTGATTTATCAACATGATCAGCCTTCTTAATAAGGTCTAATTTCTTAGTACGACTTCGTGTGTCTTTTGCTTCATCGAGTAAAGTCGCAGCTTCTGAGGCCAGCAATGGAACTAGAATAGTTGCAGCGTATTCTGACAATTCGGTCAGATTAGAGATTCCGTCTAAATCCTTTTCCATCCATGGTTGCCAGATGTTTAGTAGCTTTAGACTACGTTCTGAAAATGAAGAAGAAATAAAATCACAAAATGCTTCTTCAAAAGAGTGGGCCTCGTCAATTATTAGCAGTTTTGAATTTCGCTCTGCTAGTAAATCTGGAGAATACATTGCATATGAGGTAATAAGATGGAAATTAGTAAGGCTTAATGGATTTCGAATGAAATACCCTTGAGCAATTTTATATCCACAGGCGTCACATCTCTTACCGGCAGCTTTATTTAGGATTTGCGAATCACCGCATCCCATATTCTCTTTTTTACACCAATAATTGTTTTTGCCCTTAAGATTAGCAATAAAATCGAAGTCTCTGACGTATTGATCTTGTAGAAGTTTGGTATTTGTTACAATATCCATCTTTGCCTTCTTATTGATCTCACGACGATACCACTCGGCGATCATGATTGCAGCATAAGATTTTCCAGTATTGTGATTAGATATGCCATTCGATAAATATCGATGATTGTGGTGTAAACATTCTAAATCATAGACGTCTTGTGTTTTAATTTGTCTTGTATTTTTTACTTTAATGAAGCCATCGACTGTTAATACATAATCATTATTTGTTAATTCTTTTAATTTTACCCAACCTCTATTTGTTTCAATTAGATGATTAAATGATCCAGACAATTTTCGACTGTCGACTAAGGTTAATGTATAACATTCTAAATTGGTCTTTTTTATTTTTTCTCCAACTCTAACATATCCGTCCAGTGATTCAATTAATAACTCTGTGTCTAACTCATAAAACTCTTTCATCGTTATTTCTTCACTATTGAAGATAACATGGTTATTAAAAAAATCATTTAATTCAAAATCAGATAATTGACTTAACTTTTCAATATCATAATGATGTTTTAGATCATTTAGTATTACAGTACGACTTAATTCTTCTATGTAATTCATCGAATATATATGTTTTATTAATGGTTATATCAGTTTCAAATATAGTTATGACGTCAATTCCTTTATCGTTTGCTAGTTTTTCTTTATGTTTATCTAAGTCATAATATTTCTCAGACGTTTCTTTAGTATATGGATGAAGCCATCCTTCTTGAACTCTTTTTCTTGGGTGCCATACAACTCCATGATATTCAATAATTAAATTAAGTTCTCTAACATAAAAATCATAGAAATATATTTTTTTATTACTTGAATCATATATAAAATATTCATTTTCAGCATAAAAAATAGTTAAATTTTTTAAATCGCTAGTTTCATTAATTAAACTATCAAAAAATTTTTTGGATACGTCACTATATTTTTTACCAGAAGTCTTCCATTTTTTTGGAAATTCTTCTCTTAATTTTTTAATTTTGTTTCCATATTTTTCTATGCGAGAAAAATATTTATTTGTTCCTTGAACTAATCCATATTGATTTATATAATAAGTTAGCCCATTTCGTATTTGACGGTCAAATAAAGCTGCTTTTGCATCATCTAAAGAAAGGCCTTGGGCTAAATAATATTCAATTTTAGTGTTAAATGACTCAGGCTTTCTATTTTTATTTGCAGAGATACTCGCGCGTCGCTGGTCCTCTTTATATTTTTGCTCAGATTCAACATCAGTGTAAAATACTCCAGTCAGTGGATTTATAATTTTAGTATATCGATGCTTAGAAAGTCCTCGATTTCGACGGTTGATTATTTCATCGTAATTATGTCTATTTTTTAAAGTTACATGACCTTTTTTGCATGAATCACTAACAATTTTTTTAATTTCATCATGAGAGTATCCTTTTTTCTCTAATCGGCTTGGATGAGAATATATTTGATTTGCGTCTTTTGCTTTTCTAATTGAATATTCAAGATCCCAGCCACGGATAATCCAATACTTTTGTGATGTTTTTTTATACATCAAGTTTAATTTCGATAAAGTTATTGAATCAGTGTGTTTGATTTCAATTAATATCTCATTAATTAAAGATGGGATAGCTGATGGATTTATATCTAAATCAATTTTATATTTTTGTAAAAAATCATTTAACGTTTCAAATGAAATATTATTTTTTAGTTTACGAGTAGCTTTAACAATTTCATTATATTTATTACGTTCCATATAAATTACTTTTTTAATTTATATATTCTAATTTTTTCATTTTTTGTAAGACAGCCAGTCGGCGCATCAATCATTATGAATTTTTTGTTAGAAGCAACAGACTCCTTAACGAAGTCAAGTATTGCGGTCTGTTGTTCTCGTGGAGTGAACTCCAACTTAATTTCTGCCATATATTGATTATTTACTACTCTTATAGAACGTAGTTTTGATTTACTTAGCTTGTTCTGATTCAGCGACGCGTAATCCGTAACTTAAATCAAAGAAAGAAAATTCTTTTTCTGCTGATTTTTTGGTCATTCGAAACAATCGTCTAGCTTCGCTAATAAACCATGCTTTCCAGACAACTCGCTGCGCATTAGTTATCGTATTATTTGAAAACCATGAGTCGTGGTCTGTTTCAAGGACGGATTTGTCGACGCCGGCTATTTCAAGCTGTTTGTGAATTGCGCTGAGCGCAAAAGATTCACGATCTGTTCGTGTTGTCATATGTACTGATATTTAGTTTTAATAATTGTATATAATTCTTTTAATCGGTAGCGTTGATGGCTCGTAAATGCTTTCTTTATAAGATTTGAAAAATCATTTTTTAAAAGGGCTTCAAGTTCTTCTTTTGTTGTTGCAGCATGTACTTTTTCTTCAAATTCATTACATGCGCGATGTAGAGAATTTGCAGCTCGTGCAAAATATATTGATGCCATTAGAAAAAGCGAAAATAATGTGGCACAGCTATTAATAACATACCAGTTAAATACATCTGGTAAAACAAGTTGACATGGTATTTTAATCAGTATGAGACAGATTATCTCAAATACTATAAAAAGTTTCCAATAAGCTGCGGTTTCTAAGAAATTGTCTAGTTTTTTCATGGTTATAGATTAATAACGTAATTTAATAATATCATAGTCAGTATTTGACCATTCACCGTTTTCCTGTCGATGTTTTTTGATTAATTGTTTTAATAGAATCTCACAGATTCCAACTTCAGAACGATCTCCCTTGTCCCAAGCGCGCAAGTCTTGAAGTATTTCAGGATCAGATGTGTCAATTAGCTTCTCTATTTCATCGCGTATGCCCATTGTGATTGTTTTTCAAAATACCATAATTTTCGTCCGTTTGCATCAATCAGGGAACGATCTGATCTTCCATAGCACTTAATCCAATCAGAAAAGCCATTCTTTGGAATATTAAATGGATTCTTCCAGTCTTTCAACTGACCTCCGCCAATAAGATATGCTTCAAATGGAACAGTCTCACAGAGTTCAAGTAATTTTGGATTCTTAGTAAGAGCGGTTCGAGCCTCCTCGAAGGGATCCTGATTTGCTCTGTACATTATCTCGGCACGCAAGTAGTTTCCTATACCATTAAAGTAGCGTTGATCCATGAGCACGAGATGAATCGGTTTATCGAATGTCTTCTTATTGAGAGAAGCTTTAATATTTTCTACAAAAAGAGGATATTCGGTAACTGGACATGGGCCGCGACTCTCTGGCCAAGTTCCCCATTTCCATTTAGCAAATCGACGAGCATCAACTAGACAGAGTGAATATCCACCAAGTAATGGCGGAACACTAAATACTAGATGTGTATGTTTCGGACGATCTTCTGTTTTACAAAAGACCCAATGTCCGGACATGCCCATTGAAATTGAAATATAGTGTAGCGTTGCACCGGAAGTAAGAGTAAGCATAAGTGACTTTCCCTTAGCTGTTGCTATAATTTCAAATATTTGCAGGTCAGTAGGAGTCACCATGGGTAATCGTTTTGATACTGCGGATGAAACACCGATACCTGTAAAATCATGACCACGACATACATCATTGATATATTCAGCCATTATTTTTATTTCTGCGAGTTCAGGCATTTGATTAAAATAGAGTTATCTCTGATAAACAATACTAAAAAAATATCGAAGAATAAAGATAAATAATAAAAAAATCTGGATAAAAATGAGTAATCCTGTAATGAACTACAACCAATTCATGTCAGCTTTCAAAAAAGCTGCTGCTGGCTATAGCGGAAAAGGCAACACTAAAAATGATGATGCTACTGGAACTGCAAAAGTAAAGCAAGAATTAGCTGAAGGACCTGTTAAAGGTAAAGGCACACCGCATATTGACAAATACACTAAACAGTATTTAGGCACGGTGAAGAAGAAGAACATAGTTAGTTCTAAATAATCTAAAAATCGATGGAAAAAGCAATCGCGAGCTTTCATAAGTTTGCTCTATTAGAAAAGAAGGGAGACTTAAAGAAATTAGTCGGTAAAGACGAGGACGAAGAACTTACAATCAATGACGCAAAGAAACTAGGAGTTAAAATTGCGGGCATGGATGGTGAGGACAAGAAAAAATACGTCGGTATCATCAATTTCTTAGGAGCTTCTTGTAATATCTACAACGAGATCTGGAAGAACTACAAAAGAACCCGAGATCGTAGAAAGGACTAATGTCAAAACTATTTGAAAAATATGGAGATGAAGCTAGTGCAAAAGACGGAGGTTTCGTCTTCCAAGCAATAGTTAGCCATGACGTGAAATGGGAGATTGAAGATGGTGCAACAAAAATTGATCCTAAACGTATCAATTGTACACTACATCAAGTTGATCTATTTCCGGACATGAAGTTTAAAGAAGGCTATGCTACATCAACATATGTTATCCTTAGTGAAGTAAACATTCTTAAAAGAAAGTTTGAACTCGCTAGTGAAGCAATCAAAAAGAAACTCAGACCTGAATATGCACAAGAAATTATACAACTTTCTGGAAATGTAAGCCAAGGCAAAATAAAAGAGTTAAACGAAAAATACTTCAAGAATACTTATTTTGAAATTACACTGAGCACGAATAAAATCGTGCTTAGGGAGGTTTCAACAAGCGGACTCAATTCTGGAAGTCCAAGGATAACTTTAAAACTATCGACTGGAATGGTTGATACACTGGATGGAAATCCAGTAGAAAGCTGGAATAGTTTTTCACTAAAGGTAGATGGAACATCCACTCTACTAATAACAAATACTAGCCCAGAACCAATTTCCGCAATAAAAGAAAGAGACGATATTGAAAATATTGATGATTTAATCTTTAGAACGATTATTCCATCACTAATTTTAGAGTTCAAAGGTGACGTCGTTGCGATTGATACATATTCAAATCGATCTGCACAAGTTTCAGCAGGAGTAATAATAGATTATGACGATTTATTTAATATCACAGATACTACTACTGCACCAAAGCAACTAACTGCGTAAATAAATAAAATAAAATAATCGTTATAAAATGGCCGGTTTACCACATTGGGATAATTCTAGAGCAGCAACTAATTATTACGAACCGATTTTCTTAAATCAGTTTGAAGTCGTTATTACACCGCCTGCAGTGATTTCAGAAAACGTAGATTTACTTGTTGAACATGTAGCATCTATCTCAGGATTACCTGAATTAACTCCAACTGGAGTAGTTGAACAAAAATATAAGTTTGCAAGTCGTTCTTTTGCTGGAGCAATTCCTGAAAAGACAACCGCTGATTTAGATATTAAATTCACTGTCAACTTAAATGAAGAAAATAATATGTATATCTACAATATCCTCAGAGGATGGGCAGATTTAGCATATGACCCATTAACTGGTCGTCAAGGTTTGAAAAGAGACTATTATGGTCAGATATATGTAGCTGTTTTCAATAAAGCTGGAGATATTTTCCGCGAATTTAGATTTACTCCGGTAATTCCACAAGGCGGATTAACTCCAATGGCATTAGAATATGTTTCAGCAAACTTATATGAAGTAACTGCTAAATTTAGAGCAGATGCTTGGAAAGAAACTCGTATTGGAGAAATCCACGTTTAAAAAAAGAATTAAAATACACATGGAAATGTTTGATGTACACCGTCGTGATATCCTAAATTTTGACAATTATATGGATCTTAAGAAACCTGGTTTCGGAGGTCCTAATTCTGCTAAATTATATCGTGATGCAAAAGGAAATAAAGTAAATAAGGAACCAAAACTTGCAGGTTTTCAAAGAACTGTAGAACGTGATCCTATCTTTGCTGGAAAACATTATGACTCTACGTATAAAGCTATGACTCATGATCTTGTATATAAACAAGAGAAGAAAAAACCAGTGGAATATCAAGATCCATATATTACTGCAATTCCGGTAACGAATATTGCAATGAAAGAAGGAAGATCCTGTCCTACATTCTCTGGTTTTGTCAATGAAATGTATTATGGAGCAAATCCGGCGGAAGAACAAAAAATATCACTACGCGGAAAGACTGATCTTGATGCAATCGGCGATGCTGAAGACAAATTAGACACTGCAAAAATCGATTGGCAAGATTTCTCTAAAAGTAAAGGCGGAGATCGAGTAGATTATGTAGATGCAGATGGTGATTTAGTTGCATATGTGGATGTTCCAAGTAGAAAACTATATATTATGCCAGATGCAGCAATTGTTGCTGATCCTATTGCACCAGAAGCAGATGAAATATCAGTAGATGATGAACAACCTACTGAACTACCTGCAACAGACCGATATATTGCTGACTTAGAACAAGAAGAGGAAGAAGAAGAGGAAGATTCTAAGTACTATAAATCAGACGACGAATTTACTGAACCGGAAGACGAATTTACTGAACCTAAATCAAACGATGTTGCTGCTGAAGAAGCATTACTACGATCATTTGAAACAGGAGAAGATGATGAAGACGAATATGAAGATGAAGAATTTATTGACTAAAAAATAATTGCTTTTTTATCTCCACTAGGCATCGAATAAACGAGCTTCGTAGGACTAACTAGATAATTTTTATCTTTGAAAAGGTTGACATAATGTTGACCTTTTCCTTTTTTAATATAGCCGATTGTTGAATGTGGATGATACTCTGGGAAGCTGGTAGTAAATTTATTTGCAAAATGTGATGTCAATTTAGCATTTATTGTATGTAATTCCGGCGAATTAACATCAAACTTCAATACATCATATTTATCATTATTAAAGCACGAAGCGTTGTGTAACATCAGATGTGGATATTCGAATTTGTTGCATACATGTAAAACGTCATCTGCATCAACCTCACTATGAAATCCAAAAAGGAGAGTAGTATGTGGTTCATCCTCTAAGCCATAACTAGCATCGTCTAATTCTGTGTAAATATCATCCGGGTCTATTTGTGAATGTAGGTCACTCAATTGAGGTAGGTCATAATACACCATGGCACAGCCATAATCATGTACATTACCAGATGACTCATTAATAGATTTTAACCATTTAGAAAAACTTGTAATTATGTTCATTGTATTTTTATTTTGTTTAGCCCAATAATATCACCAATTGGATCATCAGATAGGGATTTGGATTCAACTAGAAAGTATGAAAAGTTTAATTCAGTATACTCTTCATCTACAAAAGCCATCGTATTCATAACTATTGATGCAGAAAGATTTGAATTTAAGTAGACAACTCTTTTATACTTCTTATTTTTAATATTGATTGCTTTATCAAGCAACTTTTTAATCTCATAATTCAGCAGGAATGATTGCACCTTATTCGGCACAATAAATTTAGTATTGAATTTGTCTTTGATTATCTTGCTTACGTTCAATACATAATCTTCTTTGCTCTTTTTTTCAAAAGCGCTGATGAAATTTTTATATTCTTTAACGAAGACTATTGAAACGTGTCTCTCTTCCATATATTATAAATCAAGTTTTAGGATATCTACACCAGCTTCGCGTAATATTTGTAATCCAGCAATATCTCGATACTCTTCATTATAGAAGACTCTCTTAATGCCTGACTGAATAATAAGCTTTGAACACTCTTTGCACGGAGAATAGGTAACATAAAGAACTGCACCGTCTGTACTCTGTGAAGATTTTGATACTTTTAATATCGCATTTGCCTCAGCATGTAGGACATACCAATACGTATTTCCATTTGCATCTTCACATTCATTTGGAAAACCTTTAGGTGTTCCATTGAACCCGTCTGAAATAATTGCACCGTCTTTTACAATCAGTGCACCAACTTTCTTTCTACTACAACATGAAAGACTTGACCATTCAGTGGCCATCTTTAAGTAGGTCTTATGATATTTTAGGTCTTTTGGTGTCATTTTTGTCAGGCGAATTAGGTGTAATTGTGTTTGAAAATAGTAAATAGCTGATAACTGTGATTCCTATCCACTGCAAAAACGTTATGTCTACTTGAAAAATAGAAACAAGATTAGTTAATAGATATGTCAGAGCGCACACAATCGACGTAAGTAAGATAGTCGTAAGTTTTACGAGAGTTGATGTAATAATCTTTTTCATTATTTGATATTTGTTGAAATCCAGTTAAATAATTTATCTTCCCACTGATGGTTAGAGTCAGCTGCATAATCAAATAGGTCAGCAAAAGCAATTGTCGGAAGTCCATTGTGTGAAATTAGAGAAGAGCCAACTGCAGGAATCTCTTCAGCCACAAATTGTGATTCTAACATTTTGTTAACCGTATCGAAATGGTGTTCATATACATGGAACGAATTTGCAATATGAGTATATGTTCCTAATTCTAAATCTGGATAAAAGTTAAGTAGATGTTTATGCAATTGACTTTGTAAGATTGCAAAGAAGGCAATATCTGTCGGTAATCCCCAAACAACATCATTACTTCTCATTGAGATAGTAAAATTGAGTTTATTATCACGAATCTGGAAAATACCATACATTGTACATACAAAATCCTTATTTGTAGGATATTGATGTTGTGGTAAATTAAAATGCATGATGGCTTGACGAGAGTCTTTATCCTTTATCAGGGATTCATACACCCAGTCATATTGAGTGAGCCCGAAGCGATTTGTCTGACTGAATAATAAGTAACCATATGAAGAGTTAACGGTCCCGTCATCATTCTGTATTGACTCCCAGAACTTAGCATATTTTTTAATAAAATTAACATCATTTCTGCCCATAAAATACCATAGTAATTCGGCAGCAATATACTTCTTTTGAGAAGATCGAGTTTCACTTGAAAAAAGACAAGATAATGGATTTTCTAGAATTAGAGCAACATTTGCATTCTCCTTTATTTTGAATTCACGAGGACGCGTTTCATATTCTGGATTTTGCATCAAGTCAGCTAAACTTGACTGATATAGAGTTGAAAAATCTTCAGCTTGGTATACTTTCATATTCTGCTTTCTATTTTTATACACAAGACTGTGTCGAAAGTTTTTATTTTTGAATAAATATAATAAACACCGACTGACTTTAATGGCAACTACCTCAATATACCCTTTAATTGATTTTTCTACCATCGACTACGATAAAATACCAGTTGGGACATTCCTAATTGGGTTCGATTCTAATAATTTAGGTTATTTGTCTAAAATGGATCATTTTGGAAATATTATTGTTATTGAAGGTGGCGGCGGGCCACAGGGTCCACAAGGAGCACAGGGTCCTCAAGGTTCAACTGGTCCTCAAGGTTCAACTGGTCCTCA
>Ga0114977_10000206_pt1 | contig 39126 bp, 65 predicted proteins | sample S_130805_MF_Meta_FD_87026 | JGI IMG/M metagenome (GOLD analysis project Ga0114977, IMG submission 87026) | Freshwater microbial communities from Lake Simoncouche, Canada to study carbon cycling - S_130805_MF_MetaG | ecosystem: Environmental > Aquatic > Freshwater > Lake | place: Lake...
CTAACAAATCAAGGTTTATGAAAGAAATTAATTCACAGCTCGACTGGCAGCTCGACTCACAGCTCCGCTCACAGCTCTACTCACAGCTCGCCTCACAGCTCAGCTCACAGCTCAGCTCACAGCTTTGGCGTCCACTCGACTCACAGCTCGGCTCACAGCTCTACTTACCGCTCTACTCACCGCTCTACTCACAGCTCAGATTACTCTAAACAAAAATTTTTATTCTTCAAAAAAATCGTTTATTTTTATATTGTATCTATTGTTAACTAAATAAAATCTCAAAAATGAGAAACACAAGCAATCGTCCGACGAGCTATCAGACTCGTACGTACATTCAAAAGGCCGTCATAGCCAACCGTCGTATCCGTAAAGGCGATGTAACTCGAGTAGCAAATCGCACTGGGTATTCTTTGACACATTGTAGCGATGTAATCGCAGGCAAGGAGTTTAATGCTCGGATCATGAATGAAGTTTTTGACATGGTTCGTGGTCGTAAAGCCAACTCTGAAATGATCTAGTTAAAGATCTAATTATTAAGACTCACTGGGCCTAAGAATCCAGTGAGTCTTTTATTAAAACGATAGATATTTATTACTTAGAAGATAGACTATAAAATCTCAAAAAATTTCATTACATTTATAACATACCAAATAAAATATTAAAATTATGAAAAAGTTAGTATTCCACCAAGGAGACGTTCAAGGTCGTCAAATATCAGAGCTTCCAAAGAATCTGAAGAAAGTTAAGAATCAACCAGTCGCTTATGGTGAGCATTCAGGACATCAACACTGCTTGACAGGAGATGTTGAACTATTTATGGCAGAAGATGGAACATTCTTCGCAGCTGTTGGTAGCGATGGTGCGACCATGCAACACGTCCACGAGAATTACTTCAAAGAGAGTGACTGGGTGTCCACAAAAGAATTACCTATAGCGGATCATAAGCCGTTGCATCTTCCATCGGGTATTTATGAAATCTATATTCAAAATTCGTATAACCCATATAGCCGTTTAATGGAACGCGTACTTGATTAATAAGTAAATCACTAAATGTAAAAAAGATGCAGCAATACATTTTAAAAAATCTATATCCACTATCTGGTATCAAGTAAAACAAGGGAAATTCGTCTTACTTTAAACTTTAACTATAAAATCTCAATAAATTTTATTATTTTTATAACATACTAAAAAACAAATAGTTATGATTACTTTAGATCAATTTACAGACGAGATCAAAGCAAAGATCCCAGATTATATAGACCACGCCTTAGATGGTGTATTTGATGGCAAGAACCACAAAAACTTCGATAAAGAAGCTGCACTTGGAATCATTAATAAGCTATATGATATGGCAGAAAAGCCTCGTCCAAAGCACCTTATCGTTGTAGAGAATCCTCTCGAAGCCAAGATAATGTACCACTACTTAGTAGAGAATGAGAATATGATAGAGACCGCTGCTAGTGGAATATCAAATATCCCAGAAAAAGATCTAGCTAAATTCATCAAAGACAATAAAGGCAAGATGAAGTTTGTAGAATCTTCTCTATTCGCCATAGGTATTTATGCTCGCTATTATTACACGTGGTATAAATTTATCCAAGATGAATTTAAGATTGAAACCACAGGAGCTGCCAAGGAATTGAATGAGCTTGAGTCTCTCAATTGGAAGGCGAATATCTACTCTACTATATTCTGCGAGGAAGTTTGCATCGTAAGCAAATACCCTACAAAGATTGTGCGTAATGCTGCTAATCTCTTGCATAACCCAGCATATCAAGCAGTTACTTGGGATAGCACATACCCTTGTACAAGTTGGGACGATTGTTATTATATCAATGGTCGTCATATTCCAGCAGAGATTTTTAATAAAGCCAAATCACTTACACGTGAGGAATTCATTAAAGAACGCAACTCTGACCACAAGGGTGCGTGGTATGAGATTCTTGGACAAAAAGGCATAATGAATCTTCTCGGAGCTAAAGAGTTTGATAAACAGACTATTGTCCATTCAAATGGAGATCTCGAGGAAGTAACATTATTAAAGACAGAAGACAAATTTGAGGAGATAGACAATCAACCTTTTGCATGGGTCAAGATGGTTTGTCCTTCTACGGGTACTCAGTATCTTCAGGGAGTAGAACCTCACCATACAGATGCAATAGAGGCAATCGCTTCACTGAGTAGGTTGACAGCCGATGAGTATAGGTTTGATATGAGGTCTTAGCATAATAATAATTAATACCATTCGAGCCTTCAACATTGGGTATGAAGATATAGGTAACTCTTCAAAATATTACAATACTAAACCAGCTTCCGTACTCGCCTGTCTCACGGAATAATTAAGGCAATGTAGACCCGCGTATCATTGATCTAACTGGAAGTATTGTTTACAAATTAAAATTATGAAGGAAATTAGTTTTAGTTCACAACGTCAGCGTCAATTCGTCTTACAGTCCTACTCACCTCTCTGGTCAACGCTCAGGTCACAGCTTTGGCGTCCACTCGCCTCACAGCTCGACTCACAAATCCATTCACAAATCTATTCAAGACTTGATTTACAGCTTGATTTACAGCTTGATTTACAGCTTGATTTACAGCTTATTTCACAATTAGAAATGACGTTTTAGATTTTAATAATAAAAATGAAAGTTATGAGTACAATAAAGCACATTATATTTGGCATCTCTGCAAAAGGAGATAATATCGTAAATACGCAACCAGGTTTTAGAACATATTATCCAGAGTCAGAGATAGAGTTCAATACGTGGTCATATCTTAATAAGGTTGGATCAAGAGTCCAGAAGAATAATAGTATTAATCCGTGGTATAAAGATCGTAAGTAAAATGAAACAAATTAACTCACAGCTCGACTCACAGCTCTACTCACAGCTCTACTCACAGCTCGTCTCACAGCTCTGGTCACAGCTCTACTCACAGCTCTTCTCACAGCTCTTCTCACAGCTCGACTTGCAGCTCGACTGGCAGCTAAAAAATTCCAAAATATGAAAAACATTAATAAATTAAATACCGTTAGGATAATATCGTTTCTCCTATTTACTTTTTATCTTACATTTAATGGAGTAGATATAAAATTAGGAAGTTTGAAAATTTATACAAAAGGATTGATAGAACGATATAGATCTGATAAATAATCTGATATTTATTGATAATAAATCCTACATAAAATGATAGCACTTTTACTTCAAGTCACAAACGCTATGGTGCCAGAAGGTGCACAGAATTATGTTCTCCAATATGGAATTCTAGGAGTAATTACGGTCGTCTTAGCATATGTAGCATTCCAGCAATATCAAAAGCTAGTAGAAAGAAATGATATGCTAGAAGAGAAAATAGACAGAGTGCAGAAAGAGATGAATGATTTGCTTATAGAAGAGAGAGATCGGATGTCAAAGCTAATACAAGACAATACGCAAGCGCTCAATGATTTACAGAAGACTATATTGAATTTCATGATTTCAGAAAGAAAATAAGCCTATGTTACTTGATTACTACGTTTTCATAATGTTTTTTATTACTGTTATTATTCTCTCATTAAAGAAGAAGAGTAATAAAATGACTAGATATTATAAAGAAGAGCACAAGAAATAGTTTTTACCCTATCACAAATAAAGTATACATTCATTAAATAAACAGTTATAGACTAATGGAAGAACCAAGACATTATTGCAAAATATGTGATACTCAGATACACCCAAAGAGAGTACAACTAGGGTACAAAGATACGTGTGTTATTCACTCTGAAACCAAAAAATTTGTAGGACTAATAGTTACAGAAGGAAAAGAGAGCGAAGAAGTATCATCAATCCAAGTTATTAGAGATCCTAAACTAGCTTATGAGATAAATAGACTTAAGTCTTCGCAAACTTCAGATACTTATTAGAAATACAACTCAATGTCATACGTTAAAGAAAGCATTAAAGGACTTAGTCCAGATGAGCAAGATCAACTTAAGCAATACGGAACTTCTATAAAGGAGATCAAGAAGAAGATAATGGAGTTGATCAAAAAAGGACACTCGAATTTAAAAGAACAGGGTGGTAATATGTCGTCTGGACTTGTATTACACGACGAAGAATAAAATCAAATAATATGGAAGAAATAGCAATAATGCTTGAAGATGTCCTTGATGAAGTAAGGGACGCATTGGAATATGGTAGATCACTGGGGTATACTGAGTGTCTGAATCAGACTATAGGCAAGAAACCGCCAACATCTAGTGCAGATCAAGCTATAGATTTCTATGTCAATTCTATAAAAGAGGCGTACGAAGCAGAAGACTAAAAAAGAAGTAAATCCCATGCCAATGTTAGTAATAATTCTAGTGTGTTGTGTAGCTTTAGTTTCAAGTTCACGACGTAAGATGTTGAAGATCGACCCAAATCATTTTAAAGAAGAAGATCTGGCGCCAGAAACCAATATTTATCATGAAGACAAGTAAAAATGAGAGTGCAATTTCCTAATAGACTTTGCACTCTTTCTTTTCTAGATCAGGTTATTTTTGTACTTTTATATTCTAACAAATCAAGGTTTATGAAAGAAATTAATTCACAGCTCGACTGGCAGCTCAGCTCACAGCTCGCCTCACAGCTCTACTGGCAGCTCAGCTCACAGCTCGCCTCACAGCTCGCCTCACAGCTTTGGCATCCACTCGACTCACAGCCCGCCTCACAGCCCGCCTCACAGCTCGCCTCACAGCTCTGGTCACAGCTAGAAAATTCCAAGATATGAAAGAAATTAATTCACAGCTCGACTCACAGCTCGACTCACAGCTCGACTTTTTCTAAGACATGAAAGAAATTAAATTCGAATATAATCAAGGATACGTGCACGATATATATAAAGCTTTTCAATCCCATCCTATTATCGGATCTCTATATCCAGCAAATCCAGCTGCGGGCGTTTTCTTTCAATGGATGGGTGTGTTTAATCGAGCAATAGCAATGTCTGTATTCCCAATAAAAGAACAACTAAAAATCGCATTGCATGAATAATATCATAAAGACAGACATAAAGATCATTATACAAACAGAGCTCAATGGCAAGCATTTAGCATTGGGGAAATCAGTATTATACCCTAAAGAGATTCATAGCATGGGAACTACTACAAGAAAATGGGTATATGGCACTAGAGGTAAAAGATCCAATAAACTCAAAGTGCACTATTACTTACTTTGGGGAACTATTGCTGATATAGCTGACATGGGGATTACCTGGTTGTGTACTGAGTCAAGTAAACAGATGTCCCAAAGCGCTGCCCATAAGATCTTTTTTAAAGCAGTAGAAGCATCTAAGCATATGATCATATCCAGGAAGCGCACAGAGACTAATCTAGACATAGAAAAGCAAAAGACGATATAATATGCGCCTAATAGAAAGCAGACTAGACTCATGAAACTAATAACCGAAGACATAATAGAATCATATCATAAATCTATCATCACCAGACAAGATAGTCTAAGCTGCATCCACTACTTGGCACCAAGACTCTATGGTATAATACAAACACGGCAAGTAATGCTAATATTCAATGATTGTCAAGATAACCACTAATTTTTATTCACTGACGATAACCATAGATGGATATACTCATCTGAAAGTAAAGATGAAAGACGTCTTTGGTTACCAGGCATGGAGTGATAGAAAAGATAACAGCAGTATACAATATTACTGTAAAGGAGGTAACATCATCTGTGAGTATCAAGATAAAGAATTATGGAAAGAGATACTAAAACAATTAGAACCAGTTGAATTCAATTAAACCACGACAAGAATCAAAAATAAAGATAGTAGATATGAACATCATAGAAATACAAGAATTATTACAAGCAGTCGAGAACATCAATACCCACCTATACAAACAATTAGGAGATGACACAGCATATATACTCTGGGTAACACTAGAACCTACAGCAGGATATCAATGCATAGAATGGATGGGAGATACTATATGGCACAGTGAAGATGACAGCAGAGAATATATAGATGACTATGATGAGTTCAAAGGAGATTATGAAGAACTAGAACCATATCTCAGAAAACAGATAATGACAGTAATAAGTAAGTTCCAACAGATACAACTATGATAGACAGGCAAACAATAGAAGCATGGGGAGCAGAAAAAGTACTTAATGAATGACAAGAAGCAATACGTAATAAAGTCTGGGGATATAATAGTATATGGACAGATGACACGGATGAGTGGTTGGATAATTGGATAGAAACATTTCTGGTCCAAAGGCAGTTCGAGAGGTATCTGACAAATGGAGATTCTCCTATATCAGTGGAAATAACAGCAAAGAGTGGTAAAGACAAGATAACTAGAGGAGCTAAAGAGAATAACTTAAAATAACTAGTAGAGACTGGTAATAAGAATGGAAGAAGAGGAGGAATCCTGAAAAGAGGGAGAATCTCCATTTAGAGACAAACGCCTTCGGGGAAAAATCTATCTTTCGAGTGACCAGGCATATACAACTCAATACAAAAAAGGTATTTATTAACCTATTTTCATTACATTTATACTATGGTAAATGCAAACAGGGTAATATTAGTTATAATCACGGCAGCATTGGCTGTCACATGTACAACAGTCGTAGCAACATTCTTGTGGATGACAAATCACATACCGGATGGAATTGATAATGATCACAAGAGGGCTGTCTCTCTTCTATTAGTCATAACAACATATCTTTGGTGGACGTTGATAACAATTATGAATTGATTATTAACATCGTAACAAAAAAATTACTTCAGGTCTTACGGATGAATGTCGAACCTGCAAAATCAAAAAAGGTATTGGGTGTTACGTGTAGCGTTCGTGCTTCTTTCAATCGATCCGTTTCAGATGAGACCAGCTCCGTTTACTAAGGACTACGCTATCGCCGATTGAAATACTTACAGTACTAGTTGAACAGTGGCAACAGTTATAAATATACACGTTTTGAAACAAAAGAGGTATTTGAAACAAAAAAGGTAATAAAAATCAAAAAAAGTATCTAAAACGAAAAAGGTATCCTGGTCTTATGATGTCTATTCTATGCAAGGACTAAATAAGTCTGAATTATTCTCACTATGTCTTGATATGCTTTTACTTCTGCAAATGATTATTTTATTAGTCTTAGAGTTACTCTCTGCTAAACAACAGCTAAGTATATAAGATACTTACATTAAGAAAACAAATATTTTTCCATGTCGTAAAAATCACGTACATTTATAGAAACAATATAACAATGACAAAAACGATCGAGATGGACTGCATTCCATTCACAGGCAATCAAAAGGAAGATCAGAATTTCTGGGATCTTTTGGAAAAGAGAAACATATTATTAAACGTTTTAAATTGGCACGGACCAGGTGGGGGAAATCCGGTGGTTCAATTTACAGGCACAGATGAAGATCTCCGTTATATGTTGGCCGAGATATTCTATGCCGATGAGGACGATATGGCAATGTATATGGAAGAAAAGTAATATATAAGAAGTTTCATATATGTGAAATCCTGCATGCTTCGGTATGTGGGATTCCTTATGGATCGAGGTGTCCGAGGGTTACCCGTAGGTCGGAGTACACCCTCTTAGAAGCTTGTGACTTCTGACCCTTTGAGCTTGCGGCTTCAACATTATAAAAGTACATGAAATACTCGACACGAGAAAGTCTTTGAATGTATATTTGTTTTCTGACATTATGGAAACAAATACTTGAGAAATAATGCTCAAGTGTCAACTTAATTCATTACTTTTATCTAAACAAACAACAACATGACAACAAAGACACTTACCAACAAACAGGCGCTTACGAAAATGATCAACTCACTCGACGCCATTCAATTGGGCATACTAAGGGAGAGGATACTCGCAATGACAGAGAATATACTCGAGAATGAACAGGAAATACGCAAAGTGATGGAAGCAGACGGCCGGAGATCAATGGTCCACCCAGACTATTATTTCCAGACGATAGAAGCAATCAGGATTACGGCAGAATATTAAGAAAACAAATACCTGAAAATAAACTTTTAATTGTCAATTTAATTCATTACTTTTATAAAAACAAACAACAACATAACAATATGAAACAGGTAACATTCAGCGCATCAGCAAAGACAAAGAAGAATTACACCGCAGAGGACCTCAGGGAAGAGGTTATCACATTCTTAACCGCACATGGAATGAGTAAGCATTATGCTTCAGAGATCACATCAGTAAAAGATGATACGTATGTATATGCCAACCCAGATTGTGCAAACAGTGACTTTACGCGAGCGCTGGCATTATTTCAGCTAATCTTCTCTGGTGAATCACTTTCCACAGTAGGCTACATAGCATATCGTCCAAAGGAGGGTGGAATGAGATTGACAGTATCGTCAGGTTGTACATACGGAGACGTGATCAATTATATCAAAGAGCATATGGAGATTACTATAGCATAAAGAATATGTCATACTCTATGGTTGTGAGTGACTTGTCTGTGGAACTCTCAAATTGGTCAGGTGGCGAAAGCTATGGTAGAGTGATGATTAATTGGAAGACATTAAATTGACACCCAAATAATATGTAACTTAATACAGGTTCGAATCCTGTTCTGACTACGACAAAAGAAGTATACGTACAAAATGAAGTCCAAAGCGAGCGATTCCCGCCTGCTGCGTCTTTGGCAAATATTACAGACCTGCTCTATATGAGTGGGTCTTTTTTCTGCGACTCATATATTTCTTTCCATACATTAAGAAAACAAATACCTGAGAAATAACTTTAAAGTGTCAACTTTTTTACTTACTTTTATAACATACCAAACAACTTAGAACAATGATAAAGACCAAGTTTAAAATAGGAGATCATGTACACATTATCCAATCTCACAAAGATGGATTCCGTCAAGGCTGCTGGGGAGAGATAGTAGACATCAGTCCTCGTGGAGGTACTTTGCTGATAAAGGGCAACCATGTTACATTACCCCATCCAGCGAGAAAAGTAGAGATTATCTCATAGTAAGAAAACAAATACCCGAGAAATAACTTTAAAGTGTCAACTTTTTTACTTACTTTTATCAAGAGGTAATCAATAACGATTATCTCCTAAAAACAATAACATAATATGGGATTTTTCAGCTGGAATACACAGGACACGCACGAGTCAATAGCGAATAGCGCGTCATCTCGACCTACCTTTACAGTGTACATGTTTGATGATAAGGGAAACAAGTGGAGAGAGGATAATTATGCAGGATATGGCGAATTTGGCGGAAAGGACTACTACGAACTTCTTGCAGAAATGAATGGACTTGATTCTGATCGTCAATTTGGTATCGATCTCGCTTATAAAGATTCTCCTCGTGGTGAGAATCCAGAATGTAAATTCCCCAATCTTGCTGAGGATCCTAATTGGGTATGGAGATCAGGTCCTGTGGATTCTTGTTCAGCTCAGGGATTTTTCTATTGTGACGATGAAGATGAAGAAGACGAATATGACCAAGATGAAGATATGGAATAAACAAATACCTGAGTTTTTTCTTTAAAGTGTCAACTTTTTTACTTACTTTTATAACATGACAAACAAACTAATAGTATCGATATTACAATGGACATTAATTGCTGGCATAATAGCTTTAGGCACTACGTTGCTTTGGGGCATGATGTTTTTAATAGCATATGTCTCATAGTAGAAAAACAAATACCTGAAAAAATACTTTCAAGTATCAACTATTTTACGTACTTTTATAACATACCAAACAACAACAAGATATGACAAAGCAACTAACTTACGCACAGAAATATTACCAAAAAATGAAGGCAAAGGAACTCGGTATCACAGTCGAGGAATACCAGGCAATGAAAGGTGGCTCAGTAGGAGATATGAAGATCGTCGAGAAGAAGACGATATCATTCGAGAAAGTACAGAATTTATCAAATTTAGGAATAAATGAGGACATGCTTAAGTCATATAAAACTGGACTTATTCTCGATAAATTTGTTTCTTACGATGAGGGATTTCCAGTAGGCACTTCCATGATGATAAGCGGAATTCCTGGTAGCGGGAAAACTACAATAGCACTTCATACTCTAGCTCATCTCCAGAAAAACAACAAGAATCTTAAGTGTCTTTTCCTATCGTTTGAAATGTCGCGCATACAATTATTTAAGTATACTCAACGATTCCCTATATTCGGTTGTGTAAAAACATTAGTTGGCACTGACTATATAAATGATAATACAAAAGATGTAGTAGAGCAAATACTTGCTGAAGGATATGATTATATAGTTATCGATAGTATAGCGGAATTATTAGAATCAGTAAGAGAATCAACTGATATGTCTCAGAAAGAGAGTGAAAAGTGGCTGATCGATGTAGTGCTTAAACACAATGAGGGTAAGAATGATCGATCAGTATATTCATCTTTTCTTCTTGTTCAACAGGTAACAAAGGGTGGAGTACAAGTGGGCTCTCAAAAAGTTAAACATATGCTTGATCAACACCTTGAATTAAAGAGAGATTCGATGAAAGATGGTGGGGGTTTATTTATGATTTTTTCAAAAAACAGAGGGGGAAAATCTGGAGAACGATGGTCATATTCTCTCGAAAATGATAATATCAATTACGGGTATATCATTGATGATCTAGATGAAAGCACGACATCTGATCCTAAACAGTTTGAAGTTATTGTCAATCGTTCTGGAGCTGATCTAGATTTGAGTGTGTTAAATTAGTATTTCCTATAGACCCTATCATTTTACAATTACTAAAGTGGTATCTAGTCATAAGAGGTTTTCCTCCTATTTTATTACAATGTGGGCACTTAATTAAACTTTGTTTTTTACCCGCAGTACATTGAGATATCTTCTCTTTAGTCTCTTTTGTGTGTTTATATCCCAAAGTAATTTTATTTCCTGTCATAAGTTGTCTCATTTTTTCTATATTTTCAGGAGAAGACATTCTATTTTTACTAGAATTTCTATGTTTCTCTTTAGTTTCTTGAGATGCCATTTTACCTAGATTAATATTTCTTAATTTATCTTTTGTTTCTTCTGATAATTTTTTACCTAACTGAGCATTACTCACTGCGTTTTTATGTTCTTCAGATAATTTACAACCCACTGTACCATCTCCTCCATTAGTCATATTAACTAAGCAACCTTCTTTAAGATCTTTACGACCATAGAATTTAATAAGCTCTATCTCTTTATCACAGGCTTCTTGCCAAGTAAGATTATCAAGTAATATTTCTACTTGATATCCAGCTTTATCAACTATCTTATGCCAATATTGATTTCTACCTTTAGAATATGCTCGACTATATTTACCTTTATTATCTGATCCTATTCCTATGTAAAATACTTCGTTAGTATCTAATCGTATATGTTTATAAATGTATGCCATAAAAAAGAAGAGCCAAGATAAAATAAAGTCCTCGTACGACTTAATCCTATAATGGCTCAATAAGTTCAGTGATAGTGGGCTAGTACGAGTAGCATATTATTCTATAATAAATATCGACATTCCAAGTTTAAATATACATTAAGAAAACAAATACTTAACTTTTTTCTTTCAAGTATCAACTATTTTACTTACTTTTATCAAGAAGCAATAGAATATTGATTCACTTAAGACGAATGAACGTCGAACCAAACAACAAAAAGATATGGCATTCAAAGTATTATTTCCAGACACAGAATATAGTCGCTTAGAGATTAGAAGTGGCAAATGGAATATGATAGATTTCAGTCACACATATATTATACCAGGTACTGGAGAGATAGGCGAGATGGAGATATCTGCTACTGATGGTAACGAATGTATTACGTATTATCTTAATCAAGAAGAGATTATAGCACTTATTGCTCATCTACAAAAACAAATTAAGAAAACAAATACCTGAGAAATAACTTTCAAGTGTCAATTCTTTTTAGTACTTTTATCTAGACGAATGAACGTCGAACCAAACAACAAAGCAACATGGCAAAATTATCAGGACGCACAAGGGCAATAGATCTTCTGGACACTCTCAGGGACGATTGGAATCTTTCAGATAAGGAGATATTGGAGTATATCATATATAACAATCTTGATGGCAACAGAGCTGAAGAGATCATGCTGGATGTATGTGAAGAATTCGATATAGCTCCAGTAGGACATTAATAAAACAAATATACATCCAAAAGCTTTTTACTTTCGACTTTTTTACTTACTTTTATATCATACCAAAACAATCAAAGTTATGAAAAATCAAACAGTTTTATCTACGAGTACCGGCAACCAGAACAACCAGATCGCAGTAATGTCAATGGAAACTGCAAAAGAGAAAGCACCAGCTATCTTCGCCCCTGGACCTCACTCCCGCCTCAGTAAGAATTATAAATTCATCAGCTCTCTTGAACTGATCGACCACTTGGACAAACAGGGCTGGGGACTTGTAAATGCTAAGCAATCCTCAAGTAAGAACGCCAATCCTCTTTACACTCTGTACGGTACCCACATCATGCACTTTGCTCACAATGATCTGTATATGAAAGACAACCGCGGAGGTATTGAAGGTCGCCCTCAGATAGTGGTAATCAATAATGCGAATGGAGATCGGCCTTTGCAACTCGAAGCAGGAATTTTTCGCTTGGTGTGTTCTAACGGGTTGGTTATCAAGACTACTGATTTTGGCTCGATGAAAGAACGCCATATAAAGCACAACCAGGACGAGATCAACGCGATAATCGATCAAAAGGTTGTCGATATTGAGAAGGCGGTAATAAATATCAATCGCTGGATATCCCGTCCTATGACATCAAAAGAGCAATTTGCCTTTGCAACTGAAGCGCTCGCTTTGCGTCTCTCAGGCGATCGTCAGCCAGAACAGTATGAGTTGATGGGTATACTTGAACCAAAGCGTAAAGAAGACGCTCCTAATGATCTCTGGCATATCTTCAATCGTGTCCAGGAGAATCTTACCAAGGGTGGTTTTGAATTAAATGGACGTACTGCAAGGGAGATCAAAAATCCTATGGCTGATTTTGATATGAATCAGTCACTTTGGAGCATAGCGCAGAAATATGAAGACGCGATAGTAGTAGCATAAAGATGTTGTTGTTTGAAGAGAAAAGGCTGGCCATCGTGTCAGCCTTTTTTATTATATGAGGTCGTATTATAAAAACAAATACCTGAGAAATAACTTTCAAGTGTCAATTATTTTACGTACTTTTATCTAGTACTAAAAACAACAAGCAATATGACAACAGCAAATAATGAAGCTCAGAAAGCAAACATCCAGGACCAGATAAAGAAAATCTTTAATGAGTATGCGACTGGCAGATATTGGTTAGAAATATCAGCAGACGACTTAGATGAATTTGCTAAAAGAGTTGTGGACGAGATAATCACCCAGTAAGAAAACAAATATACGACTAAAAGCTTTTAATTGTCAATTATTTTACGTACTTTTATCTAGTACTAAAAACAACAAGCAATGAATATATATAGAATGTCACAGGACCTACACAATAGTTATGATACATACGATAGTGTTATAGTAGCAGCAGAGTCAGTAGATGATGCTCGTACAATACATCCATCAGGTGGTGAGTATGAAATGGATGATGATAGTACATGGGTCAGTTATAGCCAAATAGACCAGATACAAATAGAACTCATAGGCATAGCTGCTGATGGAGTAGAACGTGGTGTGTTATTGGCATCATTCAATGCAGGTTAGTTATTGTTCATTCATCTGTAGTAGAGGATAGTAGTATAGGTAGGTGATGTGGGTGGCATAAGGCCAGTTCGAGTCTGGTGGGAGTCATGGTGATGGAGATATCCTGTATCGGAGTTTGACTCTTCGAGCATCATCTACCTGTAGTACTACTCTCTGCTATATAGGGTAGTAGAAGTAGACAACACATAATAGTTCATTCAGTTCATCAATACAAAATAGATACAGATATGAAAGTATCAGAAGTGGTCACCGGTAGTACATATCTGGTCAAGTGTACAGATGTAGAACACAGGAAGGACCTCATAGGTCAGCAGGTCACTATCACTGGTAGAAAGAGAAGAGGCAAAGGAAGGGCTACTATAGGCCACAATGGGATACTGAATATTAATGGTGGCTGGATAGTATTCAAGACCAGTATAGGTAGGAATGTCAGTGCCTGTGAATTATCACCACTACCTGTAGTCAATCCATCACACAGTCATTCAGTTCATCAGTAGATAAATACCCAGTAAGAAAACAAATATACGACTAAAAGCTTTCAAGTGTCAATTATTTTACGTACTTTTATCTAAACAAACAACAACATGACAAAACATAGTCTACTTTCCCACAAGAACCACAATCCACAGTGTGATATCATTGAAAGTCGCATTGATAAAGATTCATTTATAACATATGGAGTATATGTCAATGGTCCTAATACAGGTGATGAATTCTTTGAATATTACCGCGGTTCTAACTACAACGTAGGCTCAAATCTGCCGTCTTATAGTCTTCATAAGGCTGGGGAAGATAACGTCCCTAAAGCGCATAAGATTCGCTGGAATGCAGCACGTGAATACTATCAAGACCTAATGGCAGAAATTACGGCACTCGAAGCTCAAGAATTGATATCATAGTATGAAAACAAATACTTGAGAAATAATGCTCAAGTGTCAAAATTATCCGTTACTTTTATCTAGACGAATGAACGTCGAACCAAACAACAATAGAATATGAACACATTCCTGATTAAAAAAGAACATTTAGACACAGATAACTTCTACGTAGGCATGGAAGATCTGAGTAACTACCAAGGACATATAGAGGCGGAGGAGAATCTAGGTACAATAAGGTTCAAGACTGAGTTAATAGCTTCTGGTAATATATACTTTAGGTCTGGTAGTGGTATTAAAGCTGGTTGGGGTATTAAAGCTAGTAGTGGTATTAAAGCTGGTTTGGGTATTGAAGCTGGTTTGGGTATTGAAGCTGGTTTGGGTATTGAAGCTGGTAGTGGTATTGAAGCTGGTAGTGGTATTGAAGCTGGTCACGGTATTGAAGCTGGTCACGGTATTGAAGCTGGTAGTGGTATTGAAGCTGGTTTGGGTATTGAAGCTGGTTTGGGTATTGAAGCTGGTAGTGGTATTGTAGCTGGTTACGGTATTATTTGTAAGGGGGAACTTTCGAGTAAATTGAGAATATTTGCCGGATTAGCTACTTGGAAAATACCTACTAAAGAAGAGATGCAAATAAAAGTAGGTAAATTAGTACAGGGTCAGGTATGTTACGGAGAGTTAATTGAGACCGGATTGCCAAAGGAAGATTGCTGTGATGGTAAAGTGGTTGAGATCGAAGGTAAGAAGTATCAACTAAAGACTATATAAATAAATAATTAAACAACTAAAAAATATGAAAATGCAACCAATTAAAGTAGTAGAAGTAGAGAATGAAGGTCTTTTGTCATTACTCGGAGAAGAGGTATTAGTAATGTGTTCTAACTACTTCTACGGGGGAAAGCTGGTAGGAATTAACGACACTTGTATTAAACTGGAGAATGCTCATGTAGTGTACGAAACAGGTCCATTTACAGGTGAGAAATATAAAGATGCACAAAAAGTAGGAGACGAGTATTATATCCAACTTGCAGCTATAGAGTCTTTTGGTAAATCTTCTAAACTTTAATTATGAGCTATATTAAATTTAAAAAGAGGTCTGGGTCTGGGTCTAGGGCTGGGTCTTGGTCTTGGTCTTGGTCTAGGTCTGGGTCTGGGTCTAGGGCTGGGTCTAGGTCTTGGTCTGGGTCTAGGTCTAGGTCTGGGTCTAGGTCTTGGTCTGGGTCTATATAATAATCACAGAAAGATTTGGATATTTTTCTAAACTTTTATACATCAAAGTTCTATTTTAGAAAAAGTGTGTATATTTATTACAGTAAGCAGAGAACATAATTACATAGTCCTTAAGAAGACCTAAGAATTACACACTCATTACGAAGATTTCATTCTTTCGCAATAATACATTACTTTAAAATATTCCGGGTCTTCTTAACTTGATGCTTAGCATCTTGGGGTAATATACCCGGACCGGACACTGAAGCATCTCTCAAAAGGAGGTGCTTTTTTTATGTCTCTACCTATAAGGTCTTAATCGGGTTCATACCTTGTGTTATTACAGAGATATCACTAATGAAATATCCGCTCAGTTACAATAGAGCTTAGTGGTTGATTTGAACTTTCCACCAAGAAAATATCAGACGTCTAAAAGAGGTAGCGATGTCCTAACCTGACAACTATCGACAGTGAAGCTAATAGCAACAGACAGACTGCCCGCAGGATAGGGATTTGTATTATGGGACAGTGAGCTTGATCTGTCATATATTAAAAAGCTCTCAACTTTGGATAATTGGCACTCCAGCTATTCACTGGATATAGTGGTTATATCATATACAATAAACAAATACTTGAGAAATAATGCTCAAGTGTCAAAATTATCCGTTACTTTTATCAAGAGACAATCAATAAAGATTGACTCCTAAAAACAATAACAGAATATGACTACAATGACACAAAAAGAAGCACTTGATAATATTAAAAAAATGGGAATCTTTGACAAACTTTCAACAAATGAGATGTTTGAATTATCTTATATTATTTCAGCTGTGAACTTATCAGGTTGGCATGAAGGCAAGAAAACTACTCTAAAAACATTTGCTATAGATGTTGCAAAAATCTTATATCCTGAAGATTATGTCTCATAGTATAAAAACAAATACCTGAGAAATAACTTTCAAGTGTCAAAAGTTTTAAGTACTTTTATCTAGACGAATGAACGTCAAACCAAACAACAACAGAATATGACAACAAATCTTAAGACACCATTTGCCGAGAGCCTCAAGGGACTGGCCAAAACCGCCTACTCAACAGGATATTCCTTCCACATGGATTGCAACCCAGATTCCACAGACGCCGAAGCTCACGAGGCAGGTCTCAAGGAAATGGCACGTATTGCTGATCTTCGCGAAGAGGCCAGAAAGCCACAGACTTGGGTGAACCTATCAACTGGTAAAAAGTTTAAGGCGGTAATTTAATCCGCCCTTCCCTAACCGGGTATCATAGTATAAAAACAAATACCTGACAAAAAGCTTTTTAATCTCAATTTTTTTACTTACTTTTATAACATATCAAACAACAATCAAGAATATGAAACAGAATACACTTTACTCAGCCGTAGTTAATTTTATCAACTCTTACAAACTTGGAGAAAATTTTACTACTTCTGAATTTAAAGATGCACTCTATGATATGACTCGAAAAAAGAATCAACATAAAAAGTGGAATGGACAATTTTATAGAATATTGTATTATAGAACTTATATCAAGAGCGCTGGGTTCATCACCAATGTCAAGAGGGGAGTTTGGCGTATCAATTATCATGTACCCGATTGGATGTCCCTATATGCGCTAGAAACGCTAAGAGGATATAAAGATGGGTATTGGAATGGTAGAGAATATGTGAAGAGACCTGACACTTTCCGCAATGAACTGACAGCGCGTCTCAAAGCATATAAGCAGAGAATAGACAAGGACGGAGTAGACGAGCAGGTATCAGAATCGCAGGATACTAATTTATACGCAATATGTACAAGGACAAATCTTTACAGTCATTATATTAAAGGTAAAGAATATGAAGTACTATCAGTAGACGAAAACGGGACAGTGACAAAGATAATCAATGAGGAGGGAATCCCGTGGGTCTTATTCGGTGATTCATTTGCGGGTGGACCATATAGAGGAAAAGCAGCAGACAAGATTATGCCCACACCAATTGGCTGGAAGGTAGGAGACGAGTTCTATGTATTAGTACGTCATCCAAAGTTTCATTATATTATCACTGAAATCTCCAGCAGTAACGTAGTAACAATAGTTCCCAGCAATGATATGAAGAGGTGGGGCAAATGGACAATAGAAGAAGTCAATGAGTTCTTTAAGAATGGGAAATGGACTAATTTATCTCAAGAAGAAAAAGCGCCAGAGCAGAGCAAGACTATGGTGTGTACCAATAACATATCTTATAACGAACTGACAATTGGTAAGGAATATAAGATCATAGGAGAAGAGGATAAGTACTACAATATTATCAATGATGATGGTGATGAAGCGTTAATGTTTAAATGGAGGTTTGCAGAGATCAAGACGCTTCAGCAAGACACAAAGAAAACCTGGAAAATAGGAGACACGTTATCAGAAGATCTACTCGACAATCATCCTCACAATTTCCATGGGTATAATGAATATTGGGAGACTAGATCCAAGAATAGCTTTAAGTTCGATAGGAAGATAGAGAAGATAGATATAGTAGAAGGTAGACTGGCAGCATTAATATCTCGTACGAGTAATATCTGGATAGAAATTGCAACAATAGATGGCATGGGTAACTACATTATAGATAAGGTGCCTCAAGAGCGACTGTCTGAGTTCTTAACAGAGCTGGAGGCGCTAATAGCCAAATATAAATAAGAAGTTGTTGTTTGATATAGAGGGCGGCTGCTAGCGTAAGTTAGTGGCCGTTTTCTTTTTGATTTGGAAATAATTTTTGAAAGCGAGTTGCAAGCATCCCATTAGCACTGTGCTGGCAAATTGCTAGGGGTGCACATTAATGGTGCTGGGAGCTTGCTGGCAGGGGGGCCTGGTTGCTATGGTAATCTTACACACCCCAGGTTTTTCAATTCCCTCCAATAAATATATACAAAGCTAGGAAAGAAATATACACCAACCCATAACGAAGACTATATAAATTCACAAAAAAGGAGTACATTTAGATATGAAAGAAATTATTTCACGGCTTTGGCGTCCACTCGACTGGCAGCTCGCCTCACAGCTCCACTCACAGCTCTACTCACAAATTGAGTCTAAGATTTCCTCGAATATAATATAAATTCGCAAAAAGACGTACATTTAGATATGAAAGAAATTAACTCACAGCTCTACTCACAGCTCGCCTCACAGCTCTACTTGCAGCTTAGCTCACAAATTGAGACTAAGATTTCCAGTAACTAGTTTTTAGAACCAAAATCAAAAATGTCAATCTCTAACCCTGGGAAAATTTGATATTCTCAGAAAAATATATATATGAAGAATATAAATCGATATATAGATTCAGTGCCCACAAGGATGAACGGGTCATTTACAGCAGATTATGGAGAAGAGACGATTGATTTTCTCTGGCATGATATGGATAGCCAAATGAATTCAGCTAGAGACTGTCTTTGGGAGATAGCAACAGCCTTAGATCCAAATTTATGAAGAAAATAAAAATAACATGATGAAAAAAATTATCTTAGCGCTAGTAATTATCGGGCTATACTCTAGTTGTGCTACACGCAAAGCTCATATTAAATATGCGCACCAACATCTCCTACGCCCAATTCCAAGAATAAGTAAACTCAAGACATAAATACATGTTGGCGATACAATTATTATATCCATATTATATAGACAGCTTGGGCTGGACTTAGGAAGATGACTTTAAAAGACCACAAAAAAGACGTACATTTAGATATGAAACAAATTAACCCACAGCTCGACTCACAGCTAAGCTCACCGCTCCGCTCACAGCTCTACTTGCAGCTCGACTCACAGCTCGCCTCACAGCTTTGGCGTCCACTCGTCTCACAGCTCCGCTCACAGCTCTACTCACAGCTCTACTGGCCGCTCAAAAACTAAAAAATATGATACGCAAAAAGACACATGATAGGGAGATAATCATCGATCTTACAGGACCAGATGGTAATGCATACTCTCTAATGGGGTACGCTACAAATTTAGCTATGCAGCTTGGCATAGATCCAAAGCCTATTATTGAAGATATGAAAAGTGGAGACTATGAGAATTTAGTCTCTGTATTTGATAAGCATTTCGGTTCATTTGTAACACTAGAAAGGTAATATGATATGAGAAAATTAGTCAGGGTCTTATTTGCATTGCTTTTGCTATTTGGTTTTCCTCTATTATGTGCATTTGTTGGATCAGACTTTAATACCACAGCTCTCCATGCTTTTAAATGTGGATTGCTTATCGAGTGTCTGATCATTATATGCATGCCATGGTGGGGAATTCCTTTAATTTTTCTATGTATTATGCTTATAGGAGGAGGAGACAAGCGATGAAAATACTCTTAGATTTTAGTGGTAAATTAATAGATCTGATTGGAAATAATAGAATGGCTGAAGGCTTGAATGTATCTTATAAGATCTGTAGGTTCTATATTATGCCCGCTGCTGAGTTTTTTGATCATACAGATAAAATTGCCCGTCCATTAAACGATCATAATAAACTACAACTACCAATATGATAAAAATACAACGCATATCATCAGAAGACGCAGAGACTTATATCTCAAAGGAAGACGATCTGCTAGGATATCCAATTGAATATTATACTATGATCCCACTTCCAGTAGGAGAAGACGGCAGAGAATGGGAGGAGGTTAGATATTACACCTCTAGAAAAAAGGCATTCCAAGGACCAGGCCGCGAGGGAAAATACTGGATCTATGTGCTTTCAAATCCATCAATGCCAGGTCTGCTCAAGATAGGGTACACAAAGAAAACACCAGAGGAGAGAGCGTATCAGATATCAAATGCGACTGGAGTAGCCACTCCTTTTCAGGTAGAATATAGTTTTAAATGTCACGAAGGTCAATTTCTAGAAGAAGAGATACATTCATATTTAGATTCATATAGGGTCGCCAATAATAGAGAATTCTTTAGAGTTGAATTGCATGATGTTGTGGAGGCCATAACAAAGCTAGGAAAGAAATATACAATTACTTTGGACTAGGGGTTTTTATTATCACAAAAAAGGAGTACATTTAGATATGAAACAAATTAACTCACAGCTCGACTCACAGCTTAGGCGTCCATTCGCCTCACAGCTTTGGCGTCCACTCGACTCACAGCTCGCCTCACAGCTCTACTCACAGCTTTGGCGTCCACTCGCCTCACAGCTCTACTCACAGCTTCAGCGTCCACTCACCTGATAGCTCTATTCACAGCTCGAGATTTAAATTTCTCAAGATCACAATAAAGACGTACAATTATAACATAACAAAACCAAACGCATATGTTTTTTGAAGTAAAAGTAGAATTTAGGACTATCGATCCTAATAAAGACAAGCCAAAGAAAGAGACAGTGAAATACCTAGTCGAGGCAGAATCAGTAACAGAGAGCGAAGCTCGAGTATATGAACATTTTGAAGCACTGCACATAGGAGACTTCGAGGTTAAGTCAAGTGGAAACAGTAAAATCATCGATGTGATATACCCACTCAAAAAATAAACTTTTTTATCTCAAGAATTCGATTTACATTAATAGTAAGATATTTATAGAAAATGCAACACAGTAATATACATACAAATCTTTGGCAAGCAGGCCGCTCACAAGCGACTTCTATAGGCTATTGTTTTAGTACGATTAATAACGTGCAGGACAAACCTAGATTCAAACCAGGGGGAATATGATACTGAATAATATCTAAAACATCATACTTCGAAAGCCCTGGGAATTACAAACTCTCGGGGCTTTTTTAATTTATGGTACTAAAGCTAACTAGGTAGAAGCGCCAGACTGAAAATCTGGAGGAATTGGGTCGATACCAATTAGTACCACACAAAAACATAAAAATGAAACGAAAATGATAGCGCCACTTTGAAATACGAGTGGCAAACTTTAAAGAATGCGCTTGTAACTCAGAGGCAGAGTACTCGGCTTTTAACCGAGGTGTCGAGATTTCGAAATTCTCCGGGCGCACAGTAAGAAAACAAATATACGTCAAAAAGCTTTAAAATGTCGATTATTTTGTTTACTTTTATAATATAGCAAACAACAAACAGCAAGACATGAAGCAGAGAGACATATTGATGGTATTCATAGACAGGATGAAACGACTTGGGATAGAAGTAAAGCTCACGGGTAATTTTCCTTGGATATATGTTGATAGTGTGAATGGGAGGAGAATAAAAAAGGAAGATTACTTTTGCGGCAACCATGGATTTACTATAGCATTTATGCCAATAAAGCCAGGACAAGAATTGAAATTCACAGACATAAGAGAACTTTTTAAACTCATAAGAAAATATAGATAATATGACAAGCGTACTAACTTTAGAAGATCTGCAAGAAAAGACAGAAGCTGAGATCATTAGACATTTGACTCAAGAGTATGGAGATGGTGATGGATCTGCTCTTGATAATAAAGAGGTTCTGATAGCATACGAGTCTGTTGGTTCGTGGGGATGCGATTCAAGCTCATTCTTCCTTCTGAGAGATAAGACATCAGGAGAGTTATTTGAGATCCATGGGTCACACTGTTCTTGCTATGGATTCGAGGGACAGTTGAATTTAGAATCTTCTTCAATATCGTCTCTTAAGTATAGAAATCGTGAAGGGTGCGTATTTAGCACTGGTGGATATGACGGAGATGAGACAGAAAATAAAAGAGCTGTAGATGAGTTTATAAAAAGTTTATAAAAAGCGTGCGTAGCTCAAATGGCAAGAGTATCGGCTTCCAAACCCGAGGATGAAGGTTCGAATCCTTACGTGCGCGCATAATACCCACATAGTTCAACGGATCAGAACACTTGGCTACGGACCAAGAGATAGGAGTTCGAATCTCTTTGAGGGTACAATAAGGTTGATTGGCCGAGTGACTTAGGCGCAAGTCTGCAAAACTTGCTACATAGGTTTGAATCCTATATCGACCTCAGCGTGATCTTTGACATATTGGAAAGTAAATATCTAGACGTAGTTTTAATACGCGCAAAACTCTCGGTTTGGGACCGAGGATTACCAGTTCGAATCTGGTCGTTTAGACAGTGGTTTGGTGCCATTAGACTTCAGGGAAACGGCACAAATAGTCCCTTAGCTCAACGGGAGAGCACTTGGCTTACATCCAAGAGGTTGTGATATCGTAATTCACAGGGACTACATAAAGATGAACTCGCGGCGCACTTTTCAAAAGCCTCGCGCCCTGCAAAATTAGTATAGCGGTAGTACACTAGCCTTCCAAGCCTGTGGCGTCAGTTCGATTCTGACATTTTGCTCCAGTTCACATTTTCAATTCGTTCAGGTTTCTTGAACATGTAGAAAAAATGAACACATAGTCGCTTAGTATAAAGGCTAACACGTCAGGTTTTGGTCCTGAAGATAGTGGTTCGATACCATTAGCGACTACGAAAAATCAAACATATAAGTGACGACCTCGTATGCTCTTGTTGACACTCTGGAAAGACAGAGACTGGGTAGTGTAATGCGTAATGGGAAAGCGGTTTATCTCATCCATATTTGGTTGCATCGTCATAGGTTCGAATCCTATCGCTATCACTATACGGGTCTTGAAGCTTTAAGGTGAAGCGCATGTTTGTGGAGCATGATAACTCGGTTCGATACCATGCTAGACCCCAAAAAAAGGAAGATAGGCGAATGTTGGTTTGTCGTACATGTCTGCTAAACATGATGGTGTAAAAGCTACGAGAGTTCGATCCTCTCATCTTCCGCACATGGAACTATAGTAGAATGGTTAGCACACCTGCCTGATAAGTAGGTAATTCAAGTTCAAATCTTGATAGTTCCACATAAATTGGTTATATGGCGCAGATGTTAGCGCAACATACTTTTAATCTTTTGGTCGTAGGTTCGATCCCTACTATACCCGCCACTAAAAAGATAGTTTGATAATTGTCAAGATCTTTTAGTACTTTTATAATACAGTAAAACAATGGGGGTAATGCTCGAGTTGGTTAGGCGTGGGACTGTAAATCTCATAATCCGCATGGATGGTAGGTTCGATTCCTTCTACTCCCACATTGGTCTTTTAGTGAAATGGCTATCATACTGCACTGTCGATGCAGAGTAGACGGATCGAAACCGTCATGGACCGCATTTTTGTACCTTTAGCTCAGTTGGTTAGAGCGCCGGCCTCATAAGCCGTAGGTCACAGGTTCAAACCCTGTATGGTACACATTAGCCCGAAGGCCAAGGGATCGAAGATAGGAAAGTCTGGTTAAGGTGGATAGTATCCACTACCAGCCACTAAACCTCTGGATCGTATGCCAGCACAGTTAGCAACTCTGGGGATAATCTAAAAGTTGCAATTGGACGCGTAGTTTAATCGGAAAAATACTTGCCTTGTAAGCATGAGTCCCCGGGTCGGTTCCGGGTGTGTCCTCCAAAAATTAAAGTCATGAAACAACCAAAGACAATAAAGATCAAACCGGGCTCAGAGAAAACTTTATACAAACTTCCAGATACTCCTATTGCTTGTAAATTACAGGAGAGGGAGATCGGAGATGAATCAAAGATAGTATACATAGTCAATCCAAAGTATCTAAAAGATTCAAAAGATCCAATAACAGCTTCACCATATCTCGCATTTACGCATAATGAGTATGAGGTGGTTGATTGGACAGAATAATATTTTGGCTTTGTAGTATAATGGACCAGTACGGGGAGCTTCTACCTCCCAAGTTCAAGTTCGATCCTTGACAAAGCTACACTTTTAAAACATACAACATAATGAAGATCACGCTAAAAGAAGGTCAGGGTATATTCTTTACCTCAGATACGCACATAAATCACAAGAATATTTGTCGAGGAGTAACTTCTTGGACTGGGGATTTAAATAGGACTCGGGATTTTGATAGTCTGGAAAGGATGAACTCTACTATAATCGACAACATAAACAGTCGAGTTGGTCAAGACGATATCTTGATTCACCTTGGAGACTTCTCTTTCGGTGGTCACCAGCATATCCCAGAGTTTCGTCAGCGCATTATTTGTCAGAATATAGTATTTATATTGGGAAACCATGATGAGCATATCCAGAAGAACACAGATAATTATCAGTCATTATTCTCCTCAGTACAACATTACTTAGAACTTGAGGTCAATGGTAGCAAATTTGTCCTAAGTCACTTTCCTATAGCATCTTGGAATAATATGAGCAAGGGGTCTATGCATCTTCACGGTCATGTTCACTTTGATAAGACAATGAAACTTGGACCAGGAAAGATGCTCGATATTGGAGTGGACGGTAATAATTTTATTCCGTATTCTTTACGAGAAGTGATTGGATTACTAAAAGATAGACCTATTAAATCTCTATTTAAAGTTGATCACCACGAACATTGATTTTTCTTTTTGAGAATAAACCGTTACTTTTATAACATGGAAAAGGTATTAATAATTTTACGAGGACTTCCAGGATGCGGTAAAAGTTCATTTGCAAAGATGATTTGGTCAGAGCATGCGATATGTGAGGCTGATCAGTATTGGTATGATAAGGATGGTAACTATAACTTTGATGCTTCCAAGTTGAGACAGGCGCATGAATGGTGTCAAGCCAAAGTAAGACAATTCATGGAAGATCATCAAATCAATGGAGAGATAGTAGTCTCAAATACAAGCACGACTGAGAAGGAACTCCAACCATATCTTGATCTCGCAAATGAATATGGGTATAAAGTAGTCTCTTTGATAGTAGAAAACAGACATGGAAACTCAAATGTACACAGTGTACCCCAGGAGACTCTACAGAAGATGAAAGACAGATTTCAAATAAAGCTGATATGATAAGCAGACTAATAAAGATATTCAATCACGAAGTTTGGATGATATGCGGGAAATGTGGATTAGAGTATGATGCTCGAAGATCAGAATATTGCGACTCATGCAGACATAAAAACTAAAAATGACTTTATCATATAGAGAGTTCGACAATTTCGTTAAGTTAAAATTCCCAGGTTTCAAGTACAGAAAAGGTCAGAGAGATGCGATCGAGGATATCATTAAGAGCTATAACCTCAATAAAAATGGAGTGTATCTTTTGGACGCCCCTACTGGTTCTGGTAAGTCACTGATAGGTATTTTATTTTCAGCCTTTATGGCAAGCAGAGGTAAAAAAGGCTACATTCTGACTTCGGACATTAGTCTACATGATCAATATACGAGAGACTTTTCGAAGTACGGTCTTATAAATTGGGGACAGATCAAGGGAGTAGATAATTACAATTGCACGCTCAATAACGAAAAGTTTTCAATAGGTGAATGTAAAAATAAAGGACTAAATTATCAAGAATCCGAAAAGCTTAATTGCTATAATGCATGTGGGTATTTCCAATCAAGGAAAAAAGCCATAAGCGCAGATGTATCACTCTTGACTTACTCATATGGTTTGATACAAAGAAACTTCGTAGAGGACAAATCACAAAATGGATCAGCATTCGAGCAGAGAGACTTTGTAGTATGTGATGAGGCTCATAAGGTAGTTGAATTAGTTCAAAGTCACTTTAGTCCAAAGTTAAGCAAAAAAACTGCAGAGAATGTACTTAAATTGACTTTAGGTTTAGCAGATATAGGCTTTCCTAATGTTCTGATACCAGTAGATCAGCTCAAAGAGACAATAGATGATATTGTACATGAAGAGGATAAAAACGTCCTCTTGAAGCACCTGAAGCGCTCTATGATTATCCTAGGTAAAGCTCAGTCTTATAGAGACGAAGTTCAAAAGGACGCTAAAGACCGGTTTGGCAGCGAAAATGTGCCAAGTAACTGGAAAGCTGTATTTAAGAATTTTGACTATGTGAAAGATGTGCTTTGTAAGGTTGAAGATTATATAGAGATAATCGAGAAGAGTGGACTACATTTCATGATAAAGGCGATGAAAGACGATGAGGCAACATTCAACTGTCTTGATGAGAGATATTTGATGGAGAAGCACTTCCTGAATAGATTTGGTTTCAAGTTACTAATGACTGCGACTATGGGATCAAAGACCGAATTCGAGAGTAGCATAGGAGCAAAGAAGACATTTTATAGAAAGATGGATTCTATCTTTGATTTCTCAAGATCTCCAATATATTTTTATCCAAAAAGAAGGATGGGATTGAAAGATATCGAAAAGAATATGCCCTGGTTAGTGAAGACAGTATCAGATATTATGGACGCGCATCCTACAGAGTCTGGAGTTATACATTCTGGGTCATATGATCTTGGCAATAAGCTTCTCTATCGACTATCAAAAGCAAAGCAAAAGAGGATCCATGTTTATAAAGGTACTGAGGAGAAGATGGATAGTCTTAAGAAGTTCATTGATACCCCAGGTAATATTCTTATAGGTCCATCGCTCTTAGAAGGTTTGGATCTCAAGGATGATAAAAGTCGCTTACAGATATTCTTAAAAGTGCCTTATCCTAATTTGGGCGATAAGTATGTTTCTGAGAAGATGAAATATTCCAAGGGTTGGTATAGTTGGAAGACATGCACTTCGATACTTCAAGGAATAGGAAGATCAGTAAGGTCAGAGGAAGATTGGGCCGTTACTTATTTCCTTGATGGATGTTTAACAGATTTGATAACTAGATCAGCAGATAATTTTCCAGATGAATTCTTGGAGAGGATAATTATAAAAGAAGATTAATTATATCTTATAGTAGTCTGGTTACGTCAAACATAACTATGGTGATATGAAATGCTCCGATGATGAAATTGGTAGACAGCGCAGACTTAGGATCTGCGGTCGTAAGACGTGCGGGTTCGAATCCCGCTTGGAGCACCAAAAATATAAAAATATGGAAAAGACTTGGATATATCTAGATGATGTAAGAACTCCAGTAGCGAGTAATTTAGATAAAATGTGGACTATTGTAAGAAATTACGATGAGTTTATTTCAAAGGTTTCTGAAATTGGTCTTGATAATATTGAGGTCATATCGTTAGATCATGATCTTGGAGACTCGGCGATGGCAGAATTCTATACAAACGTATCTCCAAATTACAAGCTTGACTATATTAATATAACCGAGAAGACTGGGATGGATTGCGCAAAGTGGTTAGTAAATCTAAGTATAGAAACACAAGTTCCGTTACCGCAAATATATACACATAGCGCGAATCCAATAGGTAGTGCCAATATCATGGGTTACGTAAATAATTATCTAATGAGAAGTAGACTACCTCAGAGTTGCATTAGAGTACAAATAAATCACACAGTATCATGAAAGATTTTAAGACGCTATATGACAAGAAAAGTGTAGATATCATAAATTATATCAAGGGTTACTTAAGTTCTCACAAAGACATAGAGATATTGATAGGGTGTGATTCTCAGGTAAAAGGTAGAGAGACTGTGTATGCACTAGTTTTGGCTATGTATACTCCAGGTAAGGGCGCTCATGTTTTATATGATAGGTTTACTACTCCAAAAGATAGAGAGATATCAACTAGACTTATGAATGAAGTATGGCACTCTATAAATCTCGCTGATGAATTGATGAATGCTGGACTTCCAAGAGCAAAGTACATCGATATAGATCTAAATCCAGATCCGAGATATAAATCAAATGAAGTTTTAAGAGCTGCGGTTGGTTGGGCAGAAGGACTCGGGTATTCAGTAAGACATAAGGGAGATTCTCCCATGATGACATATTGCGCCGATCTTCTGGTTAAGTCTTGATATTTATATTCGCATGGCATCACACGTACTTTCTTTTAAAAATCAAGAGGAGTTCTTCCAAAAGATAAAGGATAAAGATAGAGACCTTATAGTTAAGATGGTCAAGACAGTGTTATATGCAATCAAACATAAGAAGTCTAAGGTGGATGTATTCGAGGTTATATTCACTGATATCAAATATTATAGGGATCGGAAAGAGTTGATATTTACAAAGGATAAGAAAGATTATATTCCTACTTTAAAAGCGGCAATGGATGAATTAATTAAATTTGAGGAATATGAATTGTGCGCAGAGATCAAGGAATTACTTGATAAAAAGAAAAAAAGAAACTCGAAAGAAAAACTACCTTTTTTAAATTAAAAGACGTATATTTATAGCATATAAAGCACAAAATTGGGGCATACTGGTTTTGACAGCAATAGAGCTCTTTGAGATGATGCAAGCAGTGCTAGATTGGACGCACTTTAATCTACCTATCAAAACACAAATGCAAACGTAGAACTTTCTACATGGACATTCGAAGATGCTATGGCATTCTGCGAAGGTGAGCTAGCAGTGGCTGCCTAAGTCCTTGGGCCGGTGCACATACGCCTAGAAACAGAAGTGCCTTCAGAGGGAGCTAAGAGATTTACCCGCTGTAAAAAAAGAATACTCGGTAGGTTTTTGGTAACAATCGTACGAGAAGAGGAACCAATATTTTGTCTAGTTAGAAAACGAGAATAAGCTTGTGAATGAGTCTAATTGATAACATTGTTTGGACGAGGGTTCGAATCCCTCATGCTCCACCGGGATCAGAAAATAAAATATCTGATTACACAAAACAAAGATTGCAAAAATTAGAGAAGTTTTAGTACTTTTATAATATAGCAATCAAATAAAGATGATCGGCGAAAAAGGGGCTGATGACAACAATATAGATGTTGACAACCTACGATCATTTTTTAAAAATTATATTGCGCTGTAGAGCAGTGGTTAGCTTATCGGGCTCATAACCCGAGGGTCGTGGGTTCGAATCCCACTGGCGCAACCGAATTAAATTAAAAGGTTTTAAATTAAAAAGTATGAAAAAGATTGTAATTTTTAGAAAAGAAGAAGGCAATCCAGATAAGGTTGTTTTAAGAGCAATAACCCCCTCAACTGCTTGGCAGGGTTATACAAAAGCTGGAGTTGTAATTGATGCAGAGGCTAAAAATCTCGCAAGAGCGTTAGAACCTAGCTTTACGGGGTACTATCTCGCATAAAACATTGCTCCCATCATCTAGCGGTTAGGATGACAGGTTTTCGACCTGTTTACACGAGTTCGAATCTCGTTGGGAGTACTAACCAAATAAAAACAAAAACAAAATGAAAAATTTCACAACGCTTTGCATAATGGCAATTCTTGTATTATCATCATGCGGTAATGTATCAAATGCGCCAGCGGGTACAGTAGATTCAACAAAGATGCATGTCGATAGTTCTGCAGTAATCACACACTCTACTATAGCGACAGATTCTATAAAACATGTAGATTCTACTAAACTTAAGTAAATGAAAAACATAACACGGCTAATTTTTGCTGTTATGTTAATAGTCTTATTGTACCTGGGATATTCTATGTTCCGGGGCAATTCTATTAAATTAACTAAAGAACAGCTAGTAATAGATAGTCTTAAGATAGAGGTAGTCAAATTAGATTCTCAGCACTCAAAGAAAGATAGTATTATTACAGTATACAAGGACAGCATAGTCTATGTTGATAGAGCAATAGAGACAGAAAAGATCAAATACATTCATATAAAACACAAATACGATGAAATACGCACTCGTGTTACTCATTACACTCCTACTCAGCTTGACAGCTTTTTCTCAAACAGGTACGGATACCTCAAAGCTGATACTATCACACTCGATCGGTAAGCAAATTGCTCTAGATCTTATATCATATGATAGTACTAAGTCTGCTTTGCAATTTACTGAGAATGTCCTAAAGATGACGGAGAATAAATGCAATTTGCAAGATACCGTGATTAAGACAGGCGACGCCAAGATCTCTATATATAAGCAGCAGATTATCTTATTTCAATCTAAAGAAGATGAATATCAGAAGATGATTTCCAAGCTTGAGACTTCTCTTAAATTAGAAAAGATTAGAGGTCGATCAATCTTATATACAGGAGTTGGTGTATTCATTGCTGGGTCTTTATACATAATTACACATCAACATTAATAAAATAAGAGTTATGAAATACAAAATAACGTTGATTTCAGATACCCATACTAAACATAAGCAAGTTACTGAAGATCTTCCAGGAGGCTCAATTCTAATCCACGCTGGAGATATTTCATCGATGGGGTATGAGCATGAGATTCGTGAGTTTTGTGGATGGTACAATAAATTATCCACGTATGATCACAAAATATTTATTGCAGGTAATCATGATTGGGGGTTCCAAGATAATGCAGAAAAGACAAAAGAAATCTTAGACTTTTACAAGAATGTTACCTATCTACAAGATGAGTTCCTTTGCATAGGAGATGGTTATGAACAGACACTTAAAATATGGGGAAGTCCTTGGCAGCCTGAATTCTTTAATTGGGCGTTTAATCTTAAAAAGAATTCTCCTGAAATGTGGGAGAAGTGGTTAATGATACCAGAGAATACAGATATCCTAATTACTCATGGACCAGCTTATGGAATTTTAGATAGAGTAACTGGACTACATGATAATCTTGGATGTGAAATGCTAGCGCAGAGGATCAAGAGCGTTAAACCAAAGATACATGTTTGTGGTCATATTCATTCAGGACATGGTTATTATTTTGATGGAGATACTCATTATTTCAACGCCTCAGTCTTAGGGGAAGACTATAATTATAGGAATAAGCCTATAAACTTAATTTGGGATAAGGAGACAAATGAGATTGAGTTTATATAGGTGATATTTATAATAAACCCAATCTCTATGAAAACTTCCCAAAACGGATTCATTGCATTTTTACAAGATTTGTTCAAAGACGAACGAGGATCAACTTCTATTAAACCAGTAATTGCATTAATGGGGTCTTTATTTCTCTGTATTACAATGCTACTAAATAGCTACACACATGAGCAATTTAAACCTGCTGATAATTTAGTAAATGCGGTTGTAATTATTACCGCAATTGGAATGGGAGCTGATTCTTTGGATAAATTCTCTTTTAAGCCTAAGTCCACAGACGTAGTCTCATCTGAAATAGCTCCACAATCTGAACTTAAAAATTAAAAATATGAAAAAAATACTTATATTACTTCTAATGATTTCATCTTTTTGCTCATGTAGTGCATTTAAATCACATTCTAAACATAAGCATATGAAAAAAACATATGCGTGTCCGAGATTTTAAGTTTTTCATTTACCGAATATCAATAAAGCCCAATTTCCTAACTAGATTTTGGGCTTTTTTAATTAAAAAAACAAATATACGTCAAAAAGCTTTAAAATGTCAATTTTTTGTAGTACTTTTATAATATAGCAACCAAACAACTAAAACCAACAGTTATGAACAATAAAACAGCAATGCAAAGCCTAATTAAAATGCTGAAAATTGAATTAGAGGCATCAGAAAAATATCATTCACGTTCAAATGCGCTTGAAATGGCAATTAAGTTAGCAGAAGCGCAGTTATCTGTTGAAAAACATCAGATGATTGATGCATATACTCACAAAAGATTAACAATCCCAACTGTTGAAACGGTTGCGGAATTAATGGACAATGCCAAGCAATATTACAATGACACTTTTAACCATTAACCAAACAACAACTTATGAACGAGAACAAAGTACCACATACAGTAGTACCTCAGGAAGAGGTAGAGAAGATGGCAGATGCATTTGTAGATAGTTTTTTTGTGAAAGAAAGGGAATATGATAAACTGAAAAGAAATTCATGTACACCTCAAAAAGCATATGTAGCAGGATATAATGCAGCTATACAGTCTCAGTTTGTAGATAGTTCATCTATAGAAGCAAAGGAAGTAGTTGCATTTATGCATGAAGTAGAGCTACAAGGGTACAAACCTTCATATACAGCAGGTAATTGGATGAATAGTTCAGGACAGGTCGTAGGATTAGATAAGTTATTCTTGCAGTGGAGAAAAACACATCCACAATCTGTACAACCAACAGATAGTGCGAGAGAAATAGCAGGACTTGAAGGGGATATTGCAGCCTTTGAGAAATTTGAGAAAGAGTGCAAAGAACTAGCAGATACTACTGCATATGCATATTATGCTTTTAATGAGGGATTGAGTCATGCAAGAAGCCAGTCTCAGTCTATACAACCAACAGGTAGTGTGAGAGAAATAGCACATGAAATATACATGAACTGCTTTCGCATACCTGATGAAATGAATTATCAAGAACAAACAGAGGATATTGCTGAAAGGATAGAAAAATGGTTGAGTAGTGCAGCAAAGAATCTACCTGTACAAAGCATACAACTATCCGATATGTTTGAAGCTATGGTACATGGTCTATTGGTATCTCCCGGATACTACAAATGTGAGAAGAAAGATATAGATATAGAGCATTGGCAGAAGAATTTCGATAAATGGGTTGCATGGTATATGGAAAATAAAGGACACTCTCCAGTAGCTGATAGTCGTATAGAGGAAATGCAGAAATGGCTAGATACTATGCCATGTTGGTATGATGAAGATGGTACTGCACAGATAGATGCAGAAATGGTACGGGATAGGTTCAATCAGATATTTCAGTAATATTGCAATAAGTTCACACATCAAATCAATCAAACAATCATGGAAAAAAGACAATACAAACACCGGAAAACTGGTCAGATAGCAGAGATGAAATCTGCAGGTGACTGGTATACAATAGAAGATCGATATGGTATGCCGAAAGAATACATCGAGGGTACACAAGACTGGGAACTTATTGCAGAAGAGAAAGAACCAGAGTATACAATACTGCAGTTCGAGAAAGTGAAAGGTGTAACCAAAAGTGATAGATGGTGGAATCTACAGGGAAATGGTGAATATGCATCAGCTGCTTATAGTTACACAGTACCACTAGATAGTATGATGAATATCGGATGTAGTGTGAAGGATGGTTCATTCCGTATATACCAAATTCGCAGGAATAGTGACAAGAGTGTATGGACTGTAGGTGACAAGTATGTAAGTTTTCAGGTACCCTTACTAGGTATACGTACTATAGAGAAGTTTGTTATCGATGATGAAAGTATAGGTATACGTGCTGTAGAAGCAATATCAGCTGATCCAATTACTACATCACTGAAGTATCTCACTGTACTAGTAAAACCTACATGGGTAATAGAATCGTTTAGTACGAATGAAACACCTACAGTTGCACAATTCTGGAGAGTCAATGATGAAAGATACTCGACAGAAAAAGACTGGGTAAAAGGAGGTGGTCAAGTTTCACTTAGTGCTATGTTACATGATGGGAGTTGTGTAGATACAGGTGAGTGGGTTATACATAGTGTACGTGCAGACAAGAACTCACCAGTAATAGCTATCAATGACTGGATTACTGCAGAGTATACACATATGGGTAATACGCCAATGCAGGTAGAAGGGTTTGCGATCAATGACAAGAACAACCTGTTGATCAAGACCAGGCAGTTCAGGACACATGGTGTAGGTATAGAGAACTGTAGGAAAGTAGATGCACCTGTAGAGAAGAGGCCACTATTTACCACCGAAGATGGAGTAGATATATACAACAGACAACATCCAGTACTCTACTGGTTAGAGATCAATAGCGACTGTACAGGTACTGATGATGCCAATACCATATACAATCCAGATATAGTAGACTACAAGTACTGGGCATCTGCTGAAAAAAGAAAACAGTATATAGATACTCACAGAAAGAAATCTACAGAACAAATAGCCAAGGTAGGAGAGTATGGGATAGGTAAAGGAGGAGGCCATGTTGTGAAAGTGCTAGTAGTGAAACCTACTAAGTATCAGGTTGAGTTCTGTAACGGGGAAAGAGACTGGTACAATCATGATACAATCCGTCTAGCTACACAGGAAGAAATAAATAGGGACTGGGGCAAAAAGAATCCAGTAGAGTGTGATCCCGGTAGAAAGTATATAGTGAAACTGACAGAGGGACAAATAGAGAAACTCCAAACATTCCTACAAGATGGAGTGATATACTGGTAATGATATTATCCAGGGTGATTGTTAGATAATGTAAAAGGACAAACAATGAAAAATCAAATAGCAACACAAGAATTACCCATAAGAGGTTACAAAGTAGCCGATAGTACTGGAAGATGTAGAGGTCATCTATTCGAAGTAGGAAAAGAATATACACATTCTGGAAATATAAAGATATGCAGTGAGGGTTATCACTTCTGTCTGAAAGCAAGCCACTGTTTCAGCTATTACTCATTCAATAGCAATAATACAGTATTTGAAGTAGAAGCTATTGGAGAGTATCAGACGCATGAAGCGGATAGCAAGATATGTACAAGTCATATACGGATAGTACGTCAGTTAGATTGGAGTGAGGTATTGACAGTAGCCAATGAGGGAAAAGATAATACTGGTCATTCGAACAGTGGAAACAGTAACAGTGGAGACTGGAACAGTGGAAACAGGAACAGTGGAGACAGGAACAGTGGAAACAGGAACAGTGGAAACAGTAACAGTGGAAACTGGAACAGTGGATACAGGAACAGTGGAAACTGGAACAGTGGAAACTGGAACAGTGGAGACAGGAACAGTGGATACAGTAACAGTGGAGACAGGAACTCAGGCGCATTCTGCACTATCAAACTACCATTCACTCTGTTCAACAAGAAATGCAAGATGACAGAGGAAGAGTTCATCAATAGTAAAGCATATCAGTTGATGCAGAACAATGTAGATATATATATCTGGATACGAGAAAGTGTAATGACTGATCAGGAAAAGCTAGATAATCCGAAATACAAAACTACAGAAGGGTACCTAAAGACTATACCATTCAAAGAAGCGTTCAGAAATGCATGGGGAAACTGGACAATTGACAACAAGAAAGCATTCACTACTCTGGAGAACTTCGACTGGAAATTGTTCACAGAAATCACAGGAATAGAAAAAGAAGCACTATGAAGAAGTACAAGACAATAGATGACCAGATATGGTCAGATGTAGACCATGCAGAGAGATCCAGGGAGAACAAGAAAGTGGTCAGAAATGATGTAGGAGCTGTAGATATCATCGGTACACATCACAGAAACGGAAAAGTACCACAACCAAGTTATGGAGCCCTCCATGTATCAGGAGCAGGTAGACAGACAAAGAAAGGAATGGATACTGACAAAATTAACTCCTAAAACCAATTTAGGTATGAGATTTATAGTATTTGATGACTGTTCTGGGTGTTTTACTGAAGATAGGTTTGATGATAATATCAGTTTTAATAATTTAGAAGAGGGGGTTTTAAAAGCATTAACACTTATATAATATGAAAAATATTTTAAAAAAAGTACAGACAGAGACTATGTATGAAGTCGAATTCATCGGCAAGATATATTCTGTTGTGCACTTAGAAGACGCAGATTCAGACAGCGGTTGCACATCTTGGGAAGTTTATGATGACTTCGGTGATGTAGTAAATACAAAAATGGAATCGAAGATAATTGAGTTTGTAATAGAAAATATATGATTGCTTTGAAGATAAGCTAATCATTCTCACAAGATTTCATTACTTTTATAATATACTAAATCAATCAATGATTATAACACAAAAAAGATATGTAAAATGCATAGACACTGGCGATAGGATAGGTCTTACGTCAAGTAAAGAATACGAAATTATAAGAGAAGAAATTACACCTGATTTTAAATATTATCAGATAAAAAATGATCATGATGTGATTACTTCCATATTCCAACACAGATTCTCAGCGCCATACACAAAACCTGAAGTAGACCCAAAAGATCTTGAGATTGCACAACTAAAAAGTCAAATTATAAAATTAGAATCAGCTATGTTAGAAATTAAAAAATCAAAGACTCAAGTAGAGATTGAACAACGGTACGGAGTTCTATTATATCCAAATGTAGTAGGATTTCATCTTAGCGTGATCAACTGGTATGAAAAGACTGGTCGACTCTCTACTAAGCAAGTAGATCGTCTTAAGAACCCCATGTTTAAAATCCCAGGAGTTTCACTATAAAACCAATAATATGAAGATCAAAATACTACCATATATGCACAAATGTTGGTCTTGGAATGGCTTTAAGCAGCTTTGTATAACTCCAGCGATATACTTCACACATTCCAGAAAAGGGAACTTTATAGAGACGGGGGTTTACACTGATCTTTGGATTATCTCTATGAATTTTCTAGCGTGGGATTTTGGAATACAAATTTACAGGGATTTAAAATAATAATATGAATACAGCAAGACAGAGCATAGTAGAAAAAATAAATGCGCATACTCGATTTGAACTCACTCATGAAGAACTAGAATTTATAATAGAGAATTGGTGTACGACTCATTCTCAACATCTTTCGACTGCGACTCTTAGGTTCAATAGTGACAAGGGCATTTATGTAGATATAGTATTAAATAAAGATTCAATATTTAAACATTTTTAAGACATGGAAAATCAAAACTCAGTAGCGTTTGTAGCAAAAATCTCAGAGATAAAAGAAATCCCAGGAGCTGATAATATAGAACAAGCATTTCTAGGAGGATGGTCTTGCATAGTAAAAAAAGGCGCACATAAGCTAAACGAACTTGTAATATGCGCTACGACAGATGCAGTAATACCAGATGATCTCGCTGAAAAGATGAATATCACAAGTTACCTTAGAAGTGGCAATCGTGTTCGTACTGTAAAGCTACGCGGTGTCTACTCAGAGTGTCTTATCATACCAAAAACTCTAATTAATATAGACTGGAATAGGTCTATATATGTGGGAAAAGATATGATGGAAGCTCTTGGTATTTACAAATATGAAGCGCCAGTAAAGCAAATCCAAATCCAACTCGCATCAGGAAAGAAGGTACAATATTATGAGAATCCAAACTTTCTGGTCTACTACAAGTTCCCAAATATTAAGAATGTCAAGGGTATGTTTAATGAAGAGGACTTGGTTCAGATTACAAGAAAGTTGCATGGTACAAACGCTAGGTATGGTATTGTCAAGAAGAAAAATATCTCGCTTTGGGATAAAATTAAACGGTTCCTTAAGATTACAGATGAGTGGTATGAGTATGAGTTTGTAGTGGGATCTCATAATGTAGAAAAGGGATCAGATTCTCAAGGCTTCTATGACTCAAACGTCTGGTATACAATCGCTGATAAGTATAAGATCAAGGAAAAACTATGGAAATTTGCAAAGCAGTATTCAACTCCTAAAATCTTTGGTTCCGGATTTGTAATATACGGTGAGATCTACGGAGTGGGTATACAGAAGAATTATGAGTACGGTCTTAAGGAGATTGAGTTTGCTGTATTTGATATCATGGAAAATGGTCACTACTATGGCACAGAAACAACTTTTGCAGCAACAACAGCATTATTGGAACTTCCCCACGTTGATGTTTTATATAAAGGAAATTGGTCCCAAGAAATTCAAGATCGATATGTCCTAAATAATTTTATCCCAGGCACAAAAGTTCCACATGAAGGTGTAGTTATCAAGTACTTATCAGGGAGACGAGACAAGATCGCAAAAGTAATAAATCCAGATTATTTGATTCACGGAGAAAAGCACGACATAGGAGATTCGCACTAAGATGAAAAATAAAGATACACTAGAATTATTAAACTCAGAAGGTCCTATTCTAATTGCGACTAAGATTTTTAGAACAGAGCATAATGGTCATGAGTTTATATCCCAATATGTCTATAAAATAAATGATAGATATAATAAGATATTGGCTTTTTTTACTAAAGATGAGATCTATGAATTTACAAGAGGAAAAAGAACGTTAACAGACTCAAAGGATAAAATTTGGGATTATGGAAAAGAACCAGGTAGCATGAAACCAGATCTAAAAGAGCTTGATGAGTTTATTGGTATTGATACAACAGGAAAAACATATTAATAATGAAGATTACCAGAAGAACATTAATGAATTTAGCAGCTCTTGCGATAGGTTTATATGTCATATTGGCTTTGTCATATAGTATTCTGTATGGAGATTTTGATTTTAAAAATAAAAGTGGCGTGAATACTTATAATCATAAATAAAATCTATAATGAAAATTCAAGCGCTATTTATATCAGATGTACATCTTGGTAGTAGAGGCTCAAATGCTGATAAGGTATTAGAGGTACTCAAGTTATATAAACCGGATACTCTTTTCATAGTCGGAGATTTTATAGATGGTTGGCTTCTCAAAAAAAGACACTATTGGAAGCAAGACTATACAAATCTCATTAGAAAGATACTTAAACTTTCTAAGAATGGGACTAAGGTAGTCTATATTACAGGCAACCATGATGAATTTCTAAGACACTATGTACCTCTTGAATTTGACATAAATATCATAATCAGAGATGAATATATTTGGAATGGATATTATATCACACACGGGGATCTTTATGATGGAGTTATGAATCTTAAATGGCTTGCGCATCTTGGAACTTGGGGATACGAATGTGCGATCATTTTAGACAGGTTTATGAAAC
>Ga0114977_10000207_pt1 | contig 38790 bp, 37 predicted proteins | sample S_130805_MF_Meta_FD_87026 | JGI IMG/M metagenome (GOLD analysis project Ga0114977, IMG submission 87026) | Freshwater microbial communities from Lake Simoncouche, Canada to study carbon cycling - S_130805_MF_MetaG | ecosystem: Environmental > Aquatic > Freshwater > Lake | place: Lake...
CTTTTACTAATTGTCTTGCTTGGTTTTCAAGCAATTGAGCCATACCGGCTTTTTCTGTTTCGGTTTTGATACCTTCTAATAAACCGGTTCTTTCCCACTTTGAAGCTAACGCTTTAGCGTTGTTTCTTTGTACGAAATCATTGGTTTGTAATAAATTTGAAATACTCATTTCTTTTTTCCTTTGTTTTTGTTTTTGTTGTTTACAATAATCCTGCTAGTTTTTTCCAACGGTTTGCTAATTCAAAGCCTTCTGTTAAAACTTGTGTTGTTTGTCTTGAAGGTGCGGTTGTTCTCGTTGGACGAGATGCTGCAGATTCTTTAACTACACGTTTCTTAGTTGTAGGTCTTTTAAATGATTCAGCTAATGTTGTAAATACTAATTTAACTTCTCTTGGATTACCAGCTCTATCAAAGTTTTCAATTACTTTCATTTTTTGATTTTCTGATAATTCAAAGTTTCTGAACAATTTGTTTGTGTAAAGAAGTTTTGCATTTAAAAGATTAACTTCATTGATAATACTTTTTAATTGCCTAACGGTGTTATACGCTTCTTGAAGATCTGCATCTTTTTTCTCTAGTTCAGCTTCCATAGCTTCTACAACTTCTGGAGTTGCTGGTTCTGCTGGTTCTGTAGACATTGCTTCTTCTTCATTTTCACGCAGAATTGCTTCAATGATTTCATCAATGCTTTCATCATCATCATCATGGCCATATTCATGCCCTTCAGGTACTACAGCATTAATGTCTTTTTCTGGCATTTCTTCTACTTCCATATCGCCTTCTAATTCGCGAATGATTGATTCTAGATCTAATTGATCGTCACCATGCATCATTCCTTCAGTATACTCAGCGCCCATGGCTTCGTCAGATACTGGTTCTTCTTCCGGCATTTCTTCTGGCATTTCTTCTTCGTCGCCACCCATACCAATTTTAAAGTCATACTCATTTCCGCCTACTGATGCAGATAAACTATCGTCTGTCCAATTAAAATCGTCGCCACCTTCTGGCATTTCTTCTTCTGCGTCAAACCCATCAACTGGTTCTTCTGCAGGCATTTCTTCTTCATCCTCATCCATCATTTGATTTTCCATGCTAGTTTTTAGCATATTTTCAAAACGAGGCATGAATGCTTCTTGTAAAGCAATCTTTGCATTTGCTAGAGCTGTTTCTTTTACTGCTTTTGCATCGGCGATCGCTTCTTTTAGCAAATCTGATTTTGCCATAGTTGTTCTCCCTAAATTGTTTTTTGGAAATAAGATTATTTGAAATCTTAATAGAATATTTTAGTTATAGACACTATATAGAATAATAGCGTATTTACAATAAATATAGGTATGATTGAAAAACCAGTAAAAAAGTCCTAACTTTTTTTGCTAGGACTTATTAATTTAATATAAATACAAATTAAATTGAATGTTTATCTCGAACTTTTTGTATAAACTTTGCAGCAATTAATTGTTTTCTTTTTACTACGCTAGGTTTGATAAATTCTTTTCTGTCTCTAGTTTGTTCTAAAACTTGTGAATTTTTAATTTTTCGTTTCCAGGTTTTTAATGCAAATGCTAAATCTTCACGCGCGGTACCTACTACATTAACTGCTAATGCGTTACCCGGGACAATTGTTTGATGTTGTTTTTGTTTTTTATTCATATAACTGGTTTAAATGTTTTGTTGTGGATTACGTGTTGGTGTTGGTGTTGGTGTTGGTGTTGTTTGTTGAGTAGGTTGTTCTCCTCGTACGTGAAATCTAAAATGTTTAAGTTCTGGTTTTTGTGCTAAATATCCTTGCAGTTTTTGCGACTCTAATGCAGGATCTTCACCTAATCTATAATAGATGTATCCAATACGTCCTGTTTTAGATATCATACTTTTAATAATAGTAAATCCTTTTTTTTCAGACCATTGACGAATTTCGGATAAAACACTTTGTGCTGTTTGTGGATCTCGAACTACATATTCAATCCCACCTCGATAATCTGTTAAATTATTAACAAGCTGAGCTTCGTCGATTTCTTTTTGATTTAAATCAGACTCATTTAATTTATATCCGAAAAACTGTTTGTATAATTTTTTAATGTTACTCATCATTTACCTATATATTATAATAATATTTTTTCAATTATCCAAATTAATTAACATCAAAATATTTACTTAAATGTTGTCCAATGTTTTCATAACACATTGCCATGTGCTGTTGTGCTTCTTTTAATTGTCGTGCTGATTCTTCAAAGTCTCTATAATCTTCAAATAAACGTTTATTAACTTTTTTCATGCCAACTAGTTTATGTTCATTATCTGTCTCTGTCATGATTTTATCAGCTCGTTCAACAATGTTTTTAACTCGATTAACCGTTTCTTCTAAATCATTTCTACCGTATATTGATTCACCTAATGCTGAGAATTTTGCTACTTCTTCAGCAAATTGTTGTTTCTCTTGCGGAGATAATGCTTGTGGTTGATCTTCTAAAATAGTTTCTAGAATGTATTTTAAATTTGGAGTTCTCATAATTATATCCTACATTTGCCATCATCACATAAAATAGATGTAATAATGCTGTTTACTTTATTATATTTGTTATTAGTGGATTGTTTATTCGTTGATTCGTTCATGTGCGTAGGACGCATAAATGCCCCTTGTGTAGATGGATTAGATACAAAGTCCCAACATATCAATTCAAAGTCTTCTTGCACTTCTACTACACCCTCACTACGTAATTCTTTAACAGAACCTAATCCGCGGCTTGAAATGCCTAAAGTAATTCCAGCTTTAAATAGTTCTTTAAGAATCTTACCTGATGGTGTTTCTAGAATTTGTACTGCTCCACATAAATCATCACCCTTCCACCATATTTTAAGCACGTTATGTGAAACGTTATTTAAATTGACTACTGATGATTCTGGATGATCTAATTCGCCTAATGCTCTATGATGATCAATATATTCTTGTTGATATCGGTTGCATTCTCTTTCTAAAATTGTTCTAGGATATATTCTACCATTTTGATTTTTAGCTCCAGCACGTTGTAAAACACCTTGTACAACAAAACCTCCAGGTATTCCATATGATGCACCCGATGATTCTGATAATGAACCAAATGGCTTAAATGGCATATATTCTAATATTAGTTGTTTTGACATACTATTCTCCCAATGCTCTTACACGTTCCGCTATTTTTGTTAATCTTTCTGATATTTTTGTTAATGCTTCATTTACTGATGTTCCATATCCGTCTCTAGATAATCCAGATTCAGTTTTTAAACGAGAACTATATGTTACTAGTTGTTCTATTTCTTGAAGTCGTTTTGATACTTCACGAATTGTTTTTTTAACTTTTTGTTCAGGTGAAGTTGTTGCATCATCTGTAGTAAATTTACGATATGATTCAATAAGTTGTTCGTATTTTGAATCCATTGCTTCATGTACTTTTTTATACATGTGACTAGTTTCTTCTAATTCCCGGTCATCATTTGGATATTCCTCAGATTCGTTATGCCATGATGAATTTGGTCCTACTACAAAATTTTTATCTGTTTGATCTTCTTCATCTGATTCTGGTTCATGAAAACTATCAAATTTATAAGCCGGTGGTGTATTTACATTTTCGTATTTGAATTTTTTCTTTTTAAAATTCTTTTCCGACGTAAATGCATTTGGCGTATTGTATCCAGCAATAGCTCCGGTTACATTTTGCTCTTCTAATTCTTCATCACACGCACAATTAGATTTAGGTCTATCACACTGTTCACATGATTCCTCTACTATTTCATGAAAACGTTTTGCCATTTCTGATATTAATGATTTCATGGATGCATCTCTTTTAATTCTCGAACTAAATCAAAATATCGCAATAATGATAATACGTGCGATTCTTTAATTGTTTTCATGTTTTCAACTGTGCATAACATTTCAGACAATTTCTTAACTTTAATTTTAGTTGCTTTATCTGTAATTTGTTTTGCATGTTCTGATAATTGTGTTTTGATTTCCGGAATTATAATTTGAATATAATCTTTTAATGCTACAGTATCGTTTACATTAACAATGTATTTGTTTAACAATTGTTTTTGCGATTCATCTAATCCAGAATATTTTTCGTTAAATTTATCTATAATTAATTTATACGTTAATAATCTTATGTCTTTTGTTTGTGATTCAAATGATTCAATTACTGGATCTTTTCGTTCTACTAATTTTTTACCTTGTAACCCATTTGCTAAAATTGCAGATTTGCATTCCATGAGTTGTTTTGGATTATCTGTTTCTGAATATTCAAATATCATGTATGCTGATGCTAATACTTTATAATTAGTAATATGTGTTTTTGCCATATTATCAAATACAAATTTTTCTGATATTTCTTTTATAAGATTGTATCGTTGTCGTTTTAATACACTTTGATTCAATGTATCATATGTAGCTTTAATGGTTCGTATATAATCTAAACCCAAAGCTTCACTTCGAAATTGTTCTTTTATCAATGAATTATACAAATGCAATTCTTTTGATAACTCAGTATTTTTTCCGAAATATTTTTTAATAATGTCAATAGTAACTGACTTATTCGATGATAATGTTTCTGATGTTAATTTTCTTACTAACAATTCAAACAGAATACCGGTATTTTTATATTTCGAATGTTTTAATTTCTTCATGTCGTGTCAGTACTTTATTTTTTAATAAATATGATTAAAGTTTATAAAATGTTATTTTCGTCTAACATGGTTCCTAAATCATTATTTTCAGCTGTATTTTGTTTATTTTTTAATGATTCTATAATTATTTTTGGACCTTTTTTTCCTTTCAAATATTTTAATATATCATGGCTTTCCGTAGATATCGGTTTAGACAAATGACTTGCTTGAATATCAGGTTGGAATGCTGTTTTTTGATTTTCTGGATTAAATGCTTGTTTCATTGTTTTTGCACCTGTTGGATCCCATCCAAATTCATTTTTATGTTGACCAAATTTAATTCCTTCTTTTGGTCGACCACCTTTATCTTTTTGTTCAACATCATCACTACTCATATGCATTGATGCTAAATCATGAGGTGTTCCAAATGATTCGCCGGTAATTGCTGGATCATTTCCTTCTTGTTCAATTTGATTTTGACGGAATCGTAATTTTAAGTCTTCTACAATATCAGTTCGTTGTTGTAACCACTCATCCTCGGACATGTTAAATATAAATTCATATACGTATTTATCTGAAAGTAATTTTGAATCTTTCATGGCTGTTGCTAATGTCATTTTTTCAGTCATTAATGCAACTTTTTGTTGATCATAAATAATTGATGGTGCTGTCAATTCTAATTCAAATCCAATTAAATCTTCACCTTCAAAGCCTTGTGCATATAAATGTACAATTGCAATCTTAGTTAATTCGGAACATACAATTTTTTGTAGTCGTTCAATTGTTCTAGCAAAACGAATATCCATGGATGCTAATGTAGTTTTGCCTTCTACTGCTTCACTATACCCTAAAAATGGTTTAGGTATTTTAAGTGCTGCCATCATTTTATTTTTAACATATTCAATATCTTCAATACCCGTAAAAGTCATTCCAGGTAATGTGTCAATTGATGTAGATGATTGACCTCCGCGAACTGGCAAATAATAATCTTCCAACATGTTGTTAAGATTAAATTTAAGATTATAATTTCCTGTTTGTGAATCAACGTGTGGAATTTTTTTCATTTTATTGATAATTGTTTCCATGAATGAATCTACTTCATTTGGTGGAATATTACCAATATCAATTTTAAAAATACGTTTTTCTGGTGCACGCATAATACGATGTATTAACATGGCATCTTCTAACATCATTAATTTTTGAAATTCTTTACGAGCTCCTTCTAACATAGATCTACCATATGGTAAAAAGTTAGAATCTGATAATACACGGAAATGTGCTATTTCAAACACATCATATTTTTGTTGTTGATCGGCAACATGTTTGAATTTAATATCATATTCTCCAGTAACATCATTATATTCTTCCCAACGCTCTACTTCATAACTTGAAAATGGACGTGCATTTAATATGCCAATTTCATCAGCAATATCTAATTTTAAAAAGAAATCACCATATTTGGTCATGTTACGAATCCATGTCCATAAATTAAATTCTATGTTTAATACATCATAAAATAAATTATAAAGTATTTTTTGTATTTGAGTATTATTTGTTTTAATTGTTAATACATCGCCAAATTGATCTGCTAATGTTGATTCATCTGAGTATATGTCTAATGCTGAAGATATAATTGGATCTTTATCCATCATTTCATAATCAGCATATAACTGCATACGATTTTGATGCATATAATAGTTAGAATCATATCCACCCATACCGCCGGCTATATGTCGATTAGCTCCATGCAATCTAGTATATCGGTCTGTTATTTTTGATTGTCTTAAATTACCAGCACTTTGCAATCGATTTGTATCGACTACACGTAATTTATCTTTACCATATGCACGAACAATTACATTTGTGCTAAATAGATTTTGTAAACGTTTTCTTAGAGACGCCATAATAATATATTAATTTTATTATAAATATAACTAGTTACAGAACCGGAGCTAATTTAACGTATCAACCACGTTAAATCTTCATCATTATATCCATTATTCCAAGACCACCCATCTGCTTGATTGGCTGCTTTTCCTGTATATATAACTGGATCTGTTTTTTGAAATTGTGATAATGACCGTTTAGTTAATTCAATACCTTGTTGTCTTAACTTGAGCGATGTATCACGTAACCATAACCCGATACAGAATGCCATAACTAAGTCATCATTGTATCCACTTTGTGATTGAGCTTTACCATTTAACCAAATAAATACAAACAATTCCTGAATCAATCGTTTGCTTCTAATTACTGGTGTTCGCTCTCTCATATACATTTCTAATGCTGATATCATTAATGGTCGTGTACGAGTTGTAGTTGATACTCCAGGAACCATTTGGCTCTTATCTTTCATATCATAACCTTTTTTCAATTGTACATCTGTATCAACATATCCATCATCTTTATATGTATAAAATATATTTTCATAGCCCCTATCTAATGCCGGCTGTATTGCAGCCCATCCAATATTGGCATTTTCAATTGCTAGCAATGCATTGTTCCATTCAGTTGCAACTGTTACGAGCATATTGCCAAAATCTTTTGGAGGTAGTTTACCTTTATACTCTGCAACCTGTCTTACATCTTGTACATCAATAACATGGAATGTAGACCAGTCACCACCATCACCTCGCGCAACGTCAGCTACAACTAAATAATCTTTAGCATAGTCCGGATATTCCCATATCCAATATGCATTGTCGAAGCCTCGCTTTTCAATTGGATCTATACATTTTTCATCAAATTCCATTAATATAGCACCATCAACAACAGTGTGACCTGAACTAATGAAATCGCAATCACATTCTTGTGCCGCACCTCGTTCGCCTAATAGTTGTGTTTGTTGGTCTCGCCATGATTGGTCACGCTCTGGGTGTAGTTCCCAATTCAATTTAATTGTATGGAAGCCATTTATCTCTGCTTCGGCTTCTGCCCATGTTTGATGAAACCAGTTACCTACTCCGTTTGGTGTAGACAAAACTATAGCTCCACCACCCGTTGATAATGTTGCTTGCGATGCTATCCAAATTTCTTCAATGTTACGAATAAATGCAGCTTCATCTATAATAAGCAATGATAATGCTTCTGAACGTGCTCCCGTCGTAGCAGATGATACTGCTTTAATTTGTGAGCCATTTTTAAATTTAAGAGATAATTTATTGTCTGCTTCAATTGTACCCTTTAACCAACTAGGTAAATTGTCGTGCATTACTCGCACTTTAGTTACTAGATTTTTTGCTACTTCTTGTGTTGTTGCAATAACTAGTACATTGAAGTCTTCAGCAAACAACATGCTCCATAATGCAAATCCTGCTGACAGTGTTGATATTCCTAGCTGTCTTGATTTAAGTATAACGCTGTATCGATTATCTCGTAAATCAGTTAATGAATCTTCTTGGAATGGAAAAAGATTAAATTTAATCTTACCGCGCTTTGGATGTTGTATATAACAATATTGTCGCATAAAAAAAACAGGATCTTTAGCACACATCATATATTGTTGCTGAATAATCTGTTTTATGTTTGTAGACATCTTGTTTATTTTATAAGTTGATTAACTAAAATTCCGGCGCCTAATGCTGATAAAAATCCCGCACCATACCACAACCCTTTTTTATCATACCATTTTGGTTGTAATAATTTTTCTCGAGCTACATATAAATCAATGTTGTCTTGCAACAATTTAATTTGTGTATCTTTATACTGTAATTGTATTGAATCTAATTTAATTAAAGTATTTTGTGTGTTTAATAATGTGTCATATGACTTAATTAATTTGTTATTAATATCATCTGCAGCCCAAAGCGAGTCTAATACAAATGATATATCAGCAAGTTCTTGTTGAGTAAAACATGTATCAGGTTTTGTTGTTTTTTGTGAAAAACTGATAATTGGAAATAATAATATAATTATAAATTTTTTCATAATTTTGCTGGACGTCCTCTACGTGTTTTTTTAATTATATTTTCTTTAGCATCTTCGATTGCAACAGGTCCAATAATTATTGTTTCTTTTTCTGTTTTTAATTCATCAATTTTTGCTTGTTTTTTTGTAATACGTTGTTTTACAGTTACACGCTGTTCTTCAATTAATTCTGTTTTACCTTGAATTATATCAATTTGTTGATTATTATCATCAATTTGTTTTGCAGTTTTTTCTAATTTTTTATTAGTACGTTTTGATTGTGTAATTGCTAATATACCAAAAAATGCAATAATTCCTGCAACAATCCATTTCCAATACAGTTTAATTGTTTTCATTTGTTTCCCCATTTAGTCGTTTTAAAAAGTTTTCTTTAAATATATTAAACTGTGCTTGCACTGTCTCTTCAAATTCTTCAGGTGACATTTTTGCTGCCCAAGTTTCAATTTCTCCTTCGCTATTTGTAACAAACTTTGCTGCTTGTGTATATGTTTGTTTTAACATGGCTACATCTCTTTCAGCATCAGCTAACCAAGCTAGTGCATTTTCACGAACTTTATTATGTTCATATTCATTAAATGTTCCTGCTTTTTTTAATTCATGTTCCATTTCAAGTACGCAATCAAAACACATTCCGTGAATTACTTGCATCTTTTTATCAATTGGATGTGTTCCTGCGCAAGTACATGTTTCTTTTCTACAATTAGGAAATGCATTTAACTCGGTTCGTAATTTATCAAATATTTCTGAATTTTTTGTTTTTCGGATTCTGAATCCGTCTCGTTGTTCTATAATAAATATTTGACCATTTGTGTCAGTTTCTTCCCAAACATCACCAATATCATGACGTTCATTTTGTTGTGCAACTAATTTTGCATCACTGAATCCTGTTGTTTTTTTAGTTTGGAATTTGTGACTGCCATCCAACATTTGTTGAACTGCTTTAATATTTTGTAACTTTTTAGACATAATTTTTATTATTCGGATTGTTTATTTGCGGTATCTTCAGCTCCTAGTTTTGCTAATTGTTTAACTGACGCAGTTCTCATCATTTTAAAGAAATTTGATTTATCTGCAGGATCTGCATCATGCATTGATAAATTTAATGCTTTAAGTATAATTTTAACTCTTGCAATATTTCCTTCTTGATTTTTAAGATATTTAACAAATCGATCTAAATCTAATGCTTCTTTAGTTGCTGGGTCAATTTCTTTTTCAGCAGTTGCAGTTGCATCTGGTGCAGGTTCTGCTGCAGGAGCTGCTGGATCAATTGGTGCAGCATCAGTTGGAGCAGGTGCAGGAGCCGCTGCATCGGTTGGTGCTGGTGCTATATCAGTTGGCGCTGCTGCTGCTGGATCTGCAGGTGGAGTTGGTTCCGTAGGAGCTGCAGGTGCTTCTTCCGGTACTGGTGCTTCTTCTGGTGGTGCTTCTGGTGTAGGTTGTTCGTTTAATACTTTAGCAATTTTTCTACGTATATATTCTCTAACTAAACGTTCTTTGCCTTCTCTAGTTAAATTTTCTATTTTATCTTTAACAACATCTTTTACAGACTTTTCTTCATCATCTTGTCGTTTTTTTAATCGTTTTGCTGCTGTCTTTGGATCATAATCACCATCTTCTATATCTTTATATAAACGATCATCATTAGCATATGTTGGATACATTTTTCCATCATCTTGCATTTCTTTGTCAGTTTTACGCAAAACATTAAGTTGCTTATCACCTGTACTTTTAGGGTTTAGCCCGCCGTCTTTATCATCTAACGTATAATCTTTAAGATCTTTACGATAAGTAGGTTTTTTATTTTCCGGTTTTTTGTATTTGCTTTTGTGTTTTTCAGCCATGAGTCTAATCCATTTTTATATAAATATGTTATCGTGTATATTTCAATACTCCTAGTATCTGATTAATTGGTGCAAATGCGCCTGTTAATTTATATGTATGTCCGCCGTATACGAATACAACCCCTTCTGATGGTACAATTGCTTCAAACCCGCCTAATTTTTGTAAACGCTTTAATTCGTGTTCTAATTTTTTAATAGTAGCAACATCACCTTTTGCTTGTAACTCTTTAGTTAATTCAGCTAATTCACGTTTTATTTCTTGTACTGTATCGGATGGATTTGCTGCTAAGAAATTTTCTGCATTTTTTAATACAACTGCTCCTAATTTTAAAAAGATGTTTTCAAACGGTTCCATGTTTTGTTTTTGATATACTTTGAAATCTTTTTTATCAAACTCAGCTACCCAATTTGCAAATTCTAAATTGTCAATTCCTTTTTTAAGAATTGTAATATTGGTTGATTTAACATTAAATGCCCATCGATATACTAGTGATTCTAATATGTTATCTGGAATATTATATGTATATGTTTGTGCTTTTGATTTAATAACATCGCTCCACCATGCCTTGTGATATTCAGTTACAAGATCGGTTGGTTGTAGTTTAAATTTATTTTGTAATTGATCAATTTCGCTAAAAAATGCTGTTTGTTGATCTTCAAAATCATAAGCTCTGCCTAATTTAATTTGCTGTGGCGGAATAAATGAAAATGTTTTTTGCATATGTGCATTTGCATCTTGTATAATGCCTTGTATCATTGATCCACCGGTTAAATCAGTTTCGATTATTTTTCCAGCGTCATCATATTCAGCTAAATTATGGAATTGTAAATGAGCTTTATCATATGAAATTACATTTTTAGTTGCTGGATAAATAATTTCCATGTTAGCAAATATTTTTCCGTTTTTAAATATTTGATTTAATTTATCAGCTGGGATCATTCTAAATGCTTCTGTTAAATCTTCAGCGCAGGCCTGATATGCATCTACTACTCGTTGATAATTTACTCCTGCTTCAGCTCCTTTTTCTGCTATAGCTTTTTGTTGTTTGCGTTGAAAATCTGCAATAATTTCAGACGTTGTCATTGGATTAATTATAGTGCCAACACCTCGGGCAAATCCAATTTCATTGTTTTTCCAAGTTACAAAAATATTTTGTCCATCAGTTTTTTCAGTTACTGCTTGTTCAATATCTAAACGTCCTTCTAATGCTCGGGAAACTATTTCTTTCATTTCATTAAAAGTTAATCCGTGATCATCATATGGGTGTGCCATATGGCCTGCTGCGCCTCCCTCAGTTAATACAGCGCCATAAACAGTTTTTGGAAATTTATCAAAGTCATATACAAATGAATCGCCGCGGCTGTTATCTAGATAACTTCGTAATTTCGTAATTTTTTTATTATGAGCTCCTCGCTCACTTGTATTCATTATAGCTTCAATTACGTCTTCGACATCTTCATGCAATGATTTTGTCCACCATTCTTTGCTAAATAATGCTGCTTCTTGTACGCCTTTTAATATTTGCCATGCATTTTTTACATATGCCTCATCATTATTTGGATATGATTTTCGAAACGCATTATAATCATTTTTCATTAAATTTAATCGAACTGTTGATGCTGATATTGGTTGTCCAGTAGCATATGTTAATGGTTCTACATTGATACTTAATTCAGTTGCATCGATGCCGACAGGAATTTTACGTCCTTTTTTATCTCCAATTGTAGCATATTTGTCTACGTTTGGAACAAATGCTTTAGCACGAACATAATCATCTCCTTTTGTAGATGCAGCCATTGCATATCGACCTGTTGCATCTTCTGGCAATTCAAAAAGATATTCATATGCAGCGGTAATAGGAGAATTAAATTCCGTTGGTCGTATTTTAATTTTTGGATTAGAGTTTAATAAATTGAACATTTCAATTGTTTTTTGTCTTGTAATTCCATCTCGTTCAGTTGGTCCAATTAAAAGAATTACTTGGCCAACTTGTGGGTCTTCAGCATATCGTTCAGCTAGTGCTAAATGTGCTCCTGTTAATGGCTTAAAGCCTCCGGGAAATAAAACTGTTATTTTATTCATCATGTTTTTGTTTTATATAAATATGTTATGTTATGATACTGGACCGCCTGCAGGTTGTGCTAAACTGCCTCCTACTGTTCTACTAGTCCTAAAAACAAAGTTTTTTAATTTTAATGTACCAGTTAAACTTGTATTATTTGACACATGTATTATAGTATGTACTAATACATAATACCCTTGGCTATTTATCATACCGCTAGCTGTTCCTTTAATTTCTGCAGTTCGTGCTCCGGAGAAACTAGATGTCGGACCAACTGAATCAATAAGGTGACTAGATACTAAATTAGATTGATTATTAAATTTATCATATGATCCTAGGCCTGTATTGGAACCGGAAATAGCATTAGCAATAAATCCAGATATTCGTAATGTTCTATTACCAGCAGTCGCATCCGTTCTATCAGATGAATACGTAAATGACATTTGCATATTTGTTTCGCCTGGTAATATAAATGTTTTAAATACTGGCCCTGCTGCTGCGGATCCGGTTGCTCCTGTTGCGGTTGTTGGTAATGTTGCCATATTATATGTATATTCTGTTTGATCAAAATAAACTATACGACCAATATTTAATCCGTCTGCATATTGATTGTTAGTGTCAAACAATATGTTACTACCATTTACTGCAATTAATGCTGATGCGGTGACAGCGCCTTCTGGTGATAATATAAAATTGCTTGAAGAAATTTGTAATAATCCGTTACTTCCACTAATAAATGATGATGACGGATTACCAAAAAAGAATTTGTTGGTTCTTATATCTATTTCTGAATCTTTTGTACTATATCTAAAGTAGCTCGATGTGTTTGCATATAATTCCAATCCAACACCACTATATGCTTGTCCTTTAGATGTTTGTCCCGGCATTGCAGATCCAGACCACAATAAAAAACCAGGAAATCCGGAATCAAATCCTTCATATCCTAACGATCGAATAAAACCAGATTTAGGATATCCACTGATTGCAATGCCACTTTCTAATGAGTCTGCTACATATAAAGACCCTGTAAGCATTGAATAATTTCCATCAATATAACGGTTTCCGCCTTCCCAATCTTTATTATAAACATATGATACTTGTTTGCTTTTTTCTCCATTAACATTATAATATTCAAGTTTAAATGAAATTTGATTGTTAATTTTATGTGTAGTTTGTATTAAAGTTTTGATTCTAGTATAATTAGGACTATATCCTGCATCATTATCTGTTGTTGTTCTAATGTCAGCAACTTGCCAATTACCTGATTCGACAACTAAAATTAAAACACCGTCACCCGTATAATCAGATTCAAAACTTAATACCTCATCATCAAATCTTTGATTATCACCTGTTACTCGTAATTCTCCAATTCGTTTTCCAAATTGCGTAGGAAACTGTTGGTTAAAATAATCGGTTGGGTCTTGATAAAATGAACTGCCTGATAAATAGATTGATAATACAGGATCTGTTGTTCCGCTGCGTGTACCTAATGCATCTATTGTTACTTTATATGCAGAATTTTCAATAAAAATTCCAGGTACTGTATTTTGTATTTTTAATACAGTATCTAATGCATCCAAATTGATTGAACTAGATATTTTCATTGCATTATCTAATAATGCTGTATTACTAATTAAAGTAGGTGATGTTAATACAGTTTTGCTTTGATATGCAACACCTGACCAATATGCATTAATGACACTTTGTGATGTAAATAATCCTATAGATGTATCCGGATATAATGATGCAGTATTTGCAATAAAAATTTCTGTTTCTGCTAATTCAACATCATTTACAAGCTCCCAAGAACCTACAGTACCGTTATTGTTTGTAAATACTTTGATTCTTGATACATCACCAGTTGCTGGATCTAATCCTTTAACTTGTATATAAGCAAATGACTGTGAATTTTGTGTTGCAACATATGTCGGAGTTGCTTCATATGCTAATGAAAATGTAGAGTTTGAAAATGCAGAATATGTATGTGATGCAATACTTTGGCTGCTATATGCTGTATACTCTGTATCTAATAATGCTATAGTTGGCGATAATATCTTTTTAATCGTTGATATATAAGGTGTTGTAGCTACCACGTAATTAGGTGTCGGAGTAGGATTTGCAGGTGCTGATACAGTTACTGTTCCTGTAGACATATCTGAAGTAAATACACCGTTATTTATTTCTATTGCGGGCTGATTATTATATGAAAAATATCGTACTAGACCGGTTGTGTATGTTGGAAACTGAATGCTTCCTGAATATATTCTATTTAATTGTACTCCTACAATTTCATCAACAGTAATAGTTGGAGCTGTTTCAAAAATAATTTCAGATATATTTGATATATTCGGATTAACGGCAATACTTCTCGTCCATCGTATATTGGGACGTCCTTGCCATTCTTGTGGTACCGGATTACCATTTATTATGTTTGATTCTGCAATAATAGTTACTGTACAATCACCTGGAGATGTGTCTGAATAAATATAAATTGCAATTACGCGAGACTTGTCTTCGTCAATATAATCAACAATTTCATAATATATAGGATTTCCATTATAATCTAAAATTTCTAAGCCTACTTGCCCACCTAATTTTAGGTTAGTAGGATGACCTCGTAATTTAAATAAATTCTTGCCGGCCGTTAATCTAGAAGGAAATTCAGTAATTTGAAAATAATCAGGAGATGTTAATGATGTATCTTCAAAATAAACTGGAGTTGTTTGTAATCCTTTATATACTGCGGTTTTACGTTTCATTTCGAATATTATCTTTTATATAAATATCACGAATGATTAATACAGCTGTATCCGTTAATTTTATTTACTTCTATTAGGTTATCTACCATATCTCGCATAGAATCAACGTGTGAAATAATTATTGAAAAATCAAATTTAGTTTTAAAATATTCAAACAAATTTACTACTGCAGAAATATGTTCTGCATCTAAACTTCCCCATCCTTCATCAATTGCAATAAAATTAGGACGAGGTAATGCCGATACATTGATAAGTGCAATTCTAATTGCTAATGATGCAATAAACTTTTCCATGCCGCTTGTTAATTCTAATGGCCAATAGTTATCTTCATCATAAATAATATATCCGTTGATATTTTTACCGTCAGTATTCAATACCATGTTAAATTCAACAATCTGATTGAGTACATTGTTTATTTCTGCTTCTATCTTAGGAAGTGCCTTAACTACTAGTTCCATTGCAATACCATCTCTTTTAACTGAATCTAAATAATATTCATATGCTCTATATTCAATTTCTAGTTGTTGATATTTTTCTAAATTTTCTAATGCAGTACTTTTATGTGTTTTTGCTACTTCAATAGCACCGTACATGTTTTTAATTTGTTCTTGAATTGATTTTATATCAGTTGTGCATGTTATAATTTCTGATTTGCAAGTATCAATTAATACGTCAATCGTTTCATTATGTTTAATTGCTGTTTCATTTTTACTAAACAATTCTTGCCGTTCTAAACATGTTTCTAATTCAGATTCTCGAGTTTGTAAATCAGATTCTAAAATTTGTTGTTGTAATTCTGCTCGTTCTCGCAAATTAATATTTGTTGCAATATCAGCAGTTAATTCATTGAATGTTTGATTTGTTGCAACATGTACCGTTAACGCTAAAATTTTAGATGCATAATCTGTTGCTGTTTCCTGTAACGAATTTAATGTTTCTCGATCCGAATCAATTGTACTCTGGGCTTCAATTGCATCTTGTACAAATACGTTAGATGAACAGTATTTACAATTTGGATCATATTCGTGGGTGTTAAGATGATTAATTTTTTGTTGTTTCGCATTGCATATTCCTTGTTGTGATGTAATTTGTAACAATAAATTACGTTGTTGTTCTTGCAATTTATGTAATTGCTGTAATTTATCTGTTACAACTTTAATATTAATTTTTGATATGTTTGTTCTTGCTGATGAAATTGTTGCAGATATTAAACCAATTCCTGTTTCCGAGATTTCAATATCTTTTTGTAATTGTTCAATTGAATTTTCTAAATCTTGCTCTATTTTAATTAAAGCATTGATATTAGGCCCATCATATGTAGTTGGCAATTTTGTTTCAATTAATGATACAATTTTTTCTTGTAAGGTATTTCTAGTTTCTTGTAAGGTGTCTTCTGACTGTTCTAACTTTTGGATTTTATTTTGATTCTTAGTTATAATATCATCTGATTGAATAATTATTTCTGCAAAATCTGTTTTTTTATAATCTTTTAATCGACCCGATGTTTCCTTTATTTCATCAGCAGCAAGTTGATATAGTTGTTCAAATACTGTAATATCTAAAAACTGTGATAACAAATCTTTGCGTTCTTTTTGAGACTTTTCAATGAAATTATTATTATCAGCTTGGAGTGAAAATGCAGTTAAAATAAAATCATCATATGTACCTAAATAACGACGAATTGATTTGTTTGTGTCACTTCGTTCTTCGCCATTTAAATTTTCAGTGTCTGTATAAAAGTCTACATCAACTTTAACGTGCTTTTCTTTTTTCTTTGTGCCGCGCCTTTCAATTGTATATTGAATGCCATTCATTTCAAATTTAAAAACGCCTTTGAATGTAGTTTTTTTGTTGTTTAAAACTTCATTTGCTTTGCCTGTTTTACTGCACTTATCAAATATAGTATATGTAATTGCATCTAACAATGAAGATTTGCCGGATGTATTTGCTGCAAATAAACCGCATACATCTGATAAGTTTTCAAAATTAATAACATTGCCTTCGCCATATGAAAACATGTTTTCGAATTCAAATGATATAGGATGCCATGTTGTATGTCGTATTGATTCAACTGCAGGTAATTTTGAATTGATGGTTCGATTGATGTGTCGTACCGTATCAAGTTCTTGTGCGGTTGCTTGTGGAAAGTTTATATCAATATAATCAGTTAACAAAGTATTTTGATATTCAACGTCTCTAACATTGCCTATTGATATCGACGTTGCTGCATTATTGTCAGTACTGGTTATTGTTCTTTGAATAGTTATATCTTGTACATTGTATTTTTTTCGAATAGTTGCAATCAACCGTTTCATATCTGCTGCACTAGTCTCGTTAAATTTAATACGAATTCTAGGTTTATTTGGCATTCGATGTGGTGATGTAACAATTGTTGAACCCAATGTTTCTATAGTTACATACCCATAATCATTTTGTATTTCAGCAAAGTCAGCACGACGATTTTCAACGTCCCACACCAATATTCCGTGGTCTAATGCTTCGCCATGATTTTGTTGAATTAATGATCCAGGATATGCAATAGTTTGTGCAACATCTAAAAATTGTGCCGGTTTATGTATATCGCCTAGCAATGTAATGTCATGACCCGTAAACATTTCTGTAGTTACATGTTCATTTGAAATTTGATATCCAATATCCGTTTTAGCAGTATTTACCGCTCCGTGATGCAATGCAATTTTATATGGTGCATCAAAATCTTTAGCTCGAACATATTCATCAGGTGTTTTATCAACTGCCATATGATTCCATGTAATTCCGCCAAATTCAAATAATCCATTATCTTTAATAAAAATAATATTAGGATTATTAATAACATCTAAAATAGGACTAACAGCATCAATGCGATGCATATTATTTAAATTCATGTCATGATTACCTAGAATAACAATTGTAGGTATTGTAAATCCATTAAAGAAATCAACTAGCATTTGTACTAGTTCTGGAGACATATCTAATTTGCTGTGAACAATATCTCCAGTAACAACTGCAATACTATTTTCAGTTGAATGACTATTAATATAAGTAAACATGTTTTCAAATACTTCTCGGTATTCGGTATGTCGTTTCAATGTACGAATATGAATATCAGATACATGAAAGATTTTATCAATTTTACTAATAGTTGATTCTATTTTTTTTATTTCCATATAAGACCCATTCTTAATTCCATAACATGTTCAAATGTTAATACTGGAGTATTTTGTATAATTTCTGTAATTTTGTTAAAACCTAATTCTGATGCATCTTCTGCCTGTAATTCGATGAAATATACATTTAATCCTTCTGCCATAAAACGTTCTGCAAATTGTAATGCATTGCGTAATGCGTCAGCATCCAAACAAATATAAATGTCTCGCACTCGTTTTTCAATGATTTTCTTTTGAAGTGCAGGTTGAATAATTTTACCAAATAATGGAATAGCATTTCGTTTAACTGCAATTGCATCAAATGCACCCTCACATAATACGATTGGCTCTGCCCAATTAATTGTCAAATCAAAACCAATAATATCTTTTGAAATTTTAGGATTTTTATGTTTAAATTTATCAGCTCGATAAAATGCTCTGCTAACAAAATAATTCAATTGTCCGTCAGCATCATAGCTTGGTATAATAATTTTTCCGGAATATTCTCCAGCTTCACAATAACCAATACGATATTTTAAAATATCAAAAATAGATACGCCTCGTTGTGTAAGATAGTGAATTGCATTTCTATAATCAGGTGTATTTTTTTTGTTCCAAAGTGGTATGTATTCTTTTGGTAGTTGTATTATTTCTTGTTTTTCTTTAGTTGTATCAACACGATATTTTGCTGATTCAATTATTCTAGAAAGTTGTTCAAACCGTTCTTTTGGTAAATTTAATTGTTTAAACAAAGAAGCAATGCTTCGACCTTTTTTATCAGATATCCAACAATGCCAATGATTTTCTCCAGCACTAGTTGTTTTAATATTAATTTCTAATTTCGGTTTGTAATGTGAAACGAATGGAGAGAAGAATGCGATATTATCGCCGGATGTTGATTTTCCTTTACCCAATATTGATTCTAACAATTGGAGGAGTTTAAGATTCTTCATATTATAATATAATAAAATAATGTAAGGAATCCAATTTAATATATTATATATATTATATTATTAGTTAAGCACATACATTACATTACTGGCTTAACGATCGATTCAAAAAAACTGAATCAATCAATTAATTAAATAAATTCATTAATCTTCATAAAATATAGTTAAAATAATTGACACTTCCAACCTTAGGCAAAAAAACTTTTAACTTGCTGCGGAGATTCGCCATTTTTAATGCATTCTGCCATCCACTCTGCAGGAATATCTTTTTTACCAACATGTTTTATGCCTAATTTAATTGCATATGATTCATATGTAGTTTTACTTCCTTTTGATATTTTTTGTGTAGGAGCTTGGAATACCATGCGAATATCGATATCTGGATTTGATGCTAAAACATATTTCATTTTAAGACGATCGATACTAGTCCACCGACCTTTAGTTTCAATATACATCAATTGGCCGTTCTTCTTTGTGAATATAAAATCAGGAGTATATTTTGCTTTACGTTCAGGCACTATGTAATTAAGTGTTTCTGTTTCGTAATTTAACGGATAATCCGCAGTTTTTATTTGTTCTGCAACTGTATGTTCTAATCCAGATTTATAACCGTATTTTAATGCTGCAGCACGTTTTGAATTGCCTGAGCTGTGAAAATGATTTTTTGCCATAACATGTTTTTTTAAAATTTTATCACCAATCAACCATAACCATTTTACCATTCCACATCATGATGTTATCTGATTTAAAATCTAAATCTAAATCAAATTCTGGAATATTTAATTTTTCTACATCAGCTTGTAATGCTTCAATAAAATTTAAAATTGCTGGATCAAATTGGGCTGTATCTGCATTATCAATAAAATCAAATAAAGAAACTTCGCCTCCTTGATCATATGCATATTCTTTAAACTTGTCGACTACTCGATCAATTTTACGTTTTACAGATGGAATTAGGTTTTCAGCATTAGCCATTATGAATGCATCTTTATAATTAGTATCTAATCCTTTTAAATCTCCAACATAATAAACTGGAATAAAAGTCGAATACTCAGCTATTTTATTTGCAATTTGTCGAGCAACTTCTATTTCATCTTTACTAGTTGTTATTTTAAAAACTTTATCTTCACCATTAATTTGATAAACACGTCCATTATCACCAGCGCCTATATATCTAAAGTTACCTAGTTGAATTTTATTTGTAATAGATTTAAATTCTGCATCAGTCATTTCAAAAAGAAGTTGTTTTAATTTTATCATGTTATCCTTTTAAAATTCCTTGTCCGGTGTTTAATGTTACATTTAAATCTAAATCTAAACGCATTAAAAAATTTAAATCTACATCATTTCTTTTGCGAATAGGTTGTGCTAATTTACCTATTGCTAATAATTGTCCTGCATCATTATACAATCCAATTGTAGTAATATATGGAGCAAAGTTACTGCTTGATACAAAACTTTGATATGTTTCATTATCATCATTAGTTAATGTAATATTTGTCGACATATTACATTCAGTTGCTCGAATTTGTACCAATGCATTTAGTTCATGAATTGTTTTTGTACTACGATATGATGCAGTATATGGTGTATTCAATAAATTTTGAAAACGATAATCTGCTGATGAAAATACAATAAGACCTTGCTTGCTAAATACATTGCCTACATGATTTGTTTGTAAAACAGTACCACCCTCACTACGGTCCGATAAAGCACTTATCTGCGATGTTGTAAGCGACTTATTAAAGATTCTAACTTCATCAATTAAACCTTGTACGTTCGAACTATTAGTGCTATAACCACCTATTTTTAGGTTATCTAAATTATTAATTAGAGCTGAGGCTGTAAGTGGACTATTCGGAGGTTGTAAAAATAAAGATGATGCATTCGAATGCAAAGTTCCATTAATATACATTTGTAATGAACTTCCGGATTTTTGACAAACTACATGATTCCATGAACTAGATACCGAAGTTGATGACGTAATTTGAGTTTTCAATGTATTACTACCAGCAGCTGAAAATATCAATTGATTGCTACCACTTAATTCAATTTTAAATGGATATGTTGGGCTAATTGAACTAGATACTTTTGCTATAATCAATTGATTGTTACTACCGGTATTAGATCCACTAATAAAAAATGAAATTGCATAATTGTTATCACGATCATAATTTCCATCAATTTTAGATTCAATATATCCTGCGCCATTAAATTTTGCCGCTAAACCTATAGATCGTTGTTGTCCCGTTGTAGTAGGAATTCCTGAGACATATGTAACATTAGCTGAATCATATGTAATTCTAGATTCATCGAAATATTCATTAAATCCTTCATAAAATTTAACTTGATCTACTATTGATGCCGTAACATACGATGTATCATAAATATTTCCATATCGATCACTTGCAAATGATCCTGATACAGACGATGTAAATGAAAATGATGTTGGTTTAATTCCTTCACCAATTTTATATTGTGGTATCGACAGTACTGATGCTGATTGATATAAATATTTTTTTGTTTGTGTTAGATTAGTTGGACCAAATGTTAATGCTGGTTGATTCTTGTATTTATAAAATAAATGATTGATTGAAAAATATGTTACGGTTTGTAAACTACCATCAATATTTGCAGCATCATTTATTGTTAACGTTGTATCTAATAATGGCAATACATTTGTATAAACAGCGTTTAATGGCAATGCACTACTAGTAGCGCTACCTGATAATATAGTCCATGCTTTATTAACTGGAAATGTATTTGTATTTACATTCGAAGAATCTATATTTCTAAACACAGAAGGATATAAGCCGTCGTATGTAAAATATGAATCAGTACTTAATTTTGTTTGTGCCATATTAGTTTAAACCCTACTACATTTAATATAAATATAGCAGGGTTTAATTCAATGTTATTTTAAAAATCTAATTTAACTCTTATAAGAGCTTCGCGTTGGAAAGATTTAAGTAATGGTTTACTTAATTTAGCTACAGCTAATAATTGTTGATTGCTATTATACATACCTACCGTAGTAATATATGTTTTAGGATCACCAATAAATGTTGATTGTGCAAGTTGTCCAACACTACCGGTTGTGTAAGATGGATTATTTGAAAAATTATATTCTGCATTCTTAATTCTTACAAAATAATGTGTACTAGTAATTTTTTCAGAATTACGAGCAACAAATCCATATGGGTCACTAGTAATAGGATTAGTAAAAAATGAAGATCCTGATATCGAATGATGTAATACAAAATGATTATTACCTTCAACACTTGAACTAGTAACTGTTTTAAATCCTAATTTTTGATCTAGCATTTTACCGTCTAATATCAAAGTACCATAAGTTGGATATGCTAATCCATAATAAACAGGTGCAGATGAATTATAAACACCGTTATTAATTGATCCAGAAACAATATTATAAATTTTACCTGAATCGCCTATTGTTGCACTAGCAACTGAAGAATCATCAATCAATGTAATAATACCACTGCCAGTAACTACAGACCCAGTTGCATTAGTTGCTCTAGATGTAATACCAACCAATGGAATTTCAAAATTACCTGCATCTAAACGTTCTTTTAAACGATTGCGTTTAAAATTAACAATATATATTGAATCCGTACTACCTGATCCTGCTGTTGTAAATCTAGTATCTGTTGGGGCTAACAAAAGTTGTCTGTATTGTGAATATATTGCTTTACTAGGAGAATCATTTAATTGTCCCTGTGAATCAGATCCACTACCTAATGCATGTCCATATGCTAACGAATATTGTATTGCAGCGCCGTCAGCTGCTGGATTTGACTGATATACATCAATATAATATCTTCGTTGTGATGTTGTAAGATTTGATGCTGTAAAATAAGTTGTTAAACTTGCTAAATTATCACTCCATAATCCTGCTGTTACTGTTTCTGTTTGATTGCGAACAATATCGTTAACTAAATCAAATTTCGTAAATGTACGACCATTACGAAATATATTTTGTGAAGCCGCAGCTTCTGCAATCATTCCATTTGCTAATCGTTGAGCTAATGCAAGTACTTCAGCTGAAATTCGTTGTTCTGGCAACTGAATTGGAGGCACACCGCCTTGTCTACTTTGTTGTTTTAAATATTCAATACTTTTCATATATTTTTTCTTTTATTTCTTAGTTCGTATTTAAACTAAATTAAGCAACAACTTTTTTAACAGTTAATTGTATAGTTACACTTCCGCCTGTTTCATTACCTATAATAGTTATTGTTGCTGTTTTATCTTCTAACACAGCTGGTTTTGCAATAATTTTAAATTCAAATCCTGCAACTGCAACAGTTTGTGCATCTTCATTATCTCCAATGGCCATTGTAGCAGTTGGAGCAATATTAGGATTTTGTAATGCACGACTAACTTGTATAGTAGCAACTGTACTATCAGATAATATTGCAGTATAACCTAAAAGTTGATTACCATTTGATAAATTTGAAGTATTTGGTACTATAATAGATGAATTACCTGCAGCCGCTAAAATAATAGATGAATTACCAACATTAATTACTGGAATATATGTTGTATTTTTTGGTAATGTAATAAGTTTATATTTCAATGCCTGAGTTTCATCCGGTATTGCTTCAGTAATTGGCATATTTTCAATAATTGTACCATAATATGAACTTCCTAATGGATGATCGGTATTCCACAATGAATAATCTATTTCATCATCACCCAATGCAAATTGTGTTATATTAAATGCTGTACTTCCCTGAGCTAATAATTGTCGCCCTTTCAATGTTAAAATCGCGTCAACAGTAACGCTTGAATTATCTAAATATCCCATATTATTTTACCTTTTTTAATAAATATCATAGTTTCGAAAAATGCGTGTTATATTAAAACTAAACTTCCTTGATTTCCATTAGCTTGATATATTAATTGATTTGGATTAGAAGTAGACCACTCAACAACTGGCTTTCCATCTGATGTTTGTGTTGAATTTACATTAAATGCAGGACTAGTCATTTTAGAACCATTATATCTTTGATTATTAACACCTATAGGTAAATAATCTTGTATTTGCACTAAACTTCCGGTGAATCTTCTTGACAAGAAACCATATGAACTACTAGCATATGAACCAGTACCATAATACCCTATAGGAAACGAACTAGTTAAATACATAGTGTCAGTACCTAATTTAAATTCTGAATATGTACTTGTTATAATAGCTGGTAGTACTGCTTCTGATTGCCAATAAGCAGATTTTGCTGTTATATATGTACTTCCAGAATATATCAAATAATTATATGCATATGTTGTACTTTCATATTTTTTAGCATTTGATGCGGTAAGATATCCAATTAATTGATTATCACTATCTGATGTAATTGTAGTTATTGCAGCAGTACTTCCCTCGAGTTGTAAATAATCAGAACTAGCACTAATAGTTGTTTGAGTAATTAATGCATCATATGAATCATTAAATTTTGCTACTTTAGGTAATATTGTATCTGTATTACGTTCTAATAAGTTTGGTTGTATTAAAACACCTGTTATTTTATTTATACGTGCAGGTAATAATTGTTCTAATTGATTAAAAAACGATAAATCAAACAATGTAAATATTTTGATATATGCATTAATGTCATTTTTTTCAAGATATTTTTTCCAATATAAGTTTGCTGCTTGTATTAGTTTAGGATATGATTTAGTATCTGTATTAGTAGTATCGCCAATTAAATCATCTAATATAGTATATCCATAATGAGAAATGATATCTTCATTAATCATTGTTTGTGGTGAAAAATAAATACCTAATTTATTATTATCTAATGGCGCTTTATCAAATTCACTACGTTCCGCTCTTGTTTTAATATCTAATTGACCAGTTAAACTATTATCTTCTAAACGAACCTTATTATCTGCAGATGTTTGACTACCCAATGAAATTGCATCATAATAATATGTTTCTTCAATTGAATCATATGGTGTTGCGTTAGTCCAACCAGAAAATAATGCAGATATATTAGATGCCTTAGGTTCAACACCTATTAAACTACTAGTTAATGCATGATTAATTTTTTGTGTTAATGGTAGTCTAAATATTAATTCGTTGTATGCATCTGAATTTCCATTATATGCTGCTGGTGCTTTTACATGATTATTAAATGCAATATCTAATAAACTAGATGTCCAAAATCTTAATTCTTGTAATTGACCTTTTAATCTGCTAGCTCCTACTGATGTGCCGCCTAAAGTTAATGATGCCGATGTGTTAAATGATGCTGTTGCTGACGCTGAGACAGCCGCAATAATTTTACCATATTTAGATTTCTTAGTAATTAAATCTAATTTATTTCCATTTGTGCGTAACATTGTAGTTAACCAACCACCATCAAACAATTCAATATTTGCAGACCCAGTACCATTAATTTTCATAGTACCTTTAGTACCACTAGTATAATCCAATGTTACAACATTTGAACCTATAGTAAATAAATTCATTGTACTAGGAATTGTTGGATTGGTAATAACATTATCCGTACGGAAACGTAATTCTACGGTATTAATTGATTGTGTAAAATTAACTTGTACAGTACCAGCAGTATTGCCAATTAAATCTAATGAATAATCAAAATTTAATTTTTCATAAATAGGAGCTTTATTTAAACTAGGTCCGCCATATTCATTAATTGAAATTATTGATTGTGGAATTCCATAACAAGATAATAATGCTTGGACACTCCGTTTTGTTCCTTTCGATTTTAAAAGTAACGGTAAATTATTTACGATTCGTCGCCAAATAGCATATGTTAATTCACGACCAGGTACTGATGGATCTCCTACTGAATTAGATCCTGTTAACGGAACTCCTGCTTCATTTGTTCCTTTTACATATTGCCATAATTCATGATTTTGAGAACCGTTAGTTAAATTCCATCCAAATTGCTTTGCTACAGAATATAATAATTCATTTGGCATTCCTAATTTAGGATTTTCTTCTCGCTTATTAATTGATGTCATATGATTAATATACGTATAAAGTATATCATAATGATGACCAAGCATATTAACAAATGATAACATTTCAGAATTATCATCAGTAATTCTTAAATTTTGTGGTATTGCTCTAAATAATGAATTGTTATTATATAAATCATATTGTTGTGCATATTCATATGTAGTATTAAACCAATTTGTAAAAATACTACTAGTAGTTGAATATGCTATATATGGATATGTTGTATTAGTTTTAGGTATCGGTTGAATATAACTGCCAGTAACTCGTGCTACATTTGGTGATTCATGTGGAATATCAAAAGTTGATACCATTGACTCTGATTGATAATATAAAAATTGTTCAAAGCCGTCAAATCCACCTTTTAATCTATTTGTTTGTAAAATATAATCTGCAGCATTTGTTGTAGCTGTACTTCCGGATAATAACGAAAATGAACTGCTTTGCTGTTGATAATGTTCGAGCAATGAAAGTTTATACTTAAAATTCTCTAAACGTTCTGTTGCTAAACTATAATATATAAAATTATTAAAATCAGAATAATTAATATTTAAATTGATGCCACCTAAACTTCCAGAAAAATACGAATCTACAATTTGCTGCGATGTAGCTACTGATGATCCTAATAAATCCGTCCAAGTTTTAAATCCTGTTTCGGTAGATGTATCATATGAATAATTTGCTTGCCAATTGGGACTAGATAATATGTTTGGTAGATTTTCAAGTATATTTGCATAAATTGTAATATTATCAACATATGGTTGTTTTTCTTCTTTTACAATCCAACATTTAAATTTTTCTTGAATATCATCCGGTAATGGATCATATAACTTTAAATAAACATACTCGCCAAGTACTACTTTATTAAGTATTAACGATGTTTGATTTCTACTAAAATTTAATAAATATGACTCATTATATGTTGCATTTTTATTTATTCCCTGAATTTCAGAAAATGAAACTAGTTGATTTACATGTACATTACTATTATCTACTATACGTAAAGCAACCTCTGTTCTATCAGGTGATATTTTTGTTACTTTTAAACATGGAGTTTCATAACTTCCAATAATATTTTTAAAAAAGTTAAAAACTATTCGAAAATTACCCGCAGATAAATTTAATGCACTAACTTGATCAAACATGTTAATTGCAATTGGTTCGCCGGCAAATGTAAATGGCTTTTTATTCTTTTCATCAATTACTGGTACATTGGTTGTAGGTTGTATTTGATGATTTCCTGTTATCCAAGTATCGCCGGTGTAAATATGCATTTCAAACCGGTCATCTAAACTTAAAGTAGTTAATTCAGGAATAGAAGTATAATCAAACACAAAATCAGAAAGGTCGTCCGTGTTATAACGTTCGGCACTAATTGAATTTTTTGCAATTAATATTTGTTCAATATTTTTATATTGATTAAGCATTGTTTTCCTAGTTAGTCTAATTTAGGTTGATTCCAAGTGTCTACATTTTTACTATTATCTGTAGTTACCCAATATGATGTTACCGCATTAATTGTATGGTATTTAAATTCTTCAGCTACACCACAAACAGCACCTATACTAAAAGTGTCACCTATTTCAAATTCAGAATTTAATAATACATCATCGATAATCAATGTTTTTACTTGATATTGAGACATTGAGCGCTCAGGTTCAGGATACACTCTGTATGACCTATTTACTCCAGTATCTACATTTGTTTTTATTAATGAAAATAAAACCTCACTAGTTTCATTAGCGTCAGGTGTATCATATCGATGTTCAATTTGAATTCGTATACGAAGATCTAATCCAGAATTTTTAATTTCTGGAGTTATATAATATCTATTTGTATTTTTTTGCGGAAGCCCGTCTACTACTTCATCCATTAATATACCACTAAATTGACTAGGCGTATTTGTATAAATTTCAGGATTAAGAAGCGCGGCGACATTAATAAACCCAGCTTGAATTCGTCTATCCTCACTTGGTTTATATCGAGCATAAATTATATCAGACTCTGCTACTGTTAAATCAACATTCAAATCAATAGCTCCTATAGGGGTTGTAGTGGTAACTGGAAAACTAAAATAAGAAAATGCTGTATTAATTGTATTTAAAAAACTTCGTTGTGTAACTCGTCTAACTACAGGTTCTATAATTAAAACTTGATTTTCAGGATCAGCTGCATCAATAATAACATTACCTGCAGAATCTCTAGGCACTAAATCAGTATCATTAGATAATGCTGTAAGTCCATTTGATACATAAAACAGATACCTGTCATATGGTAATATTGCATCAGTCGATGGCGATACCATACTATTTGAATTTACTTGCTGTGCTTGTTTTGCCATTATCTAACTACTTTAAAATAAATTTCATCATTGATATATTGTTCAACAAATCCATCTACTGTTTTTAAATTTAATCGATAATACCGTTCAGGCATAAAACCATTCATATCTATATAGACATAATTGCTAGTACTATCACAACTTATTTTAGTATAAATATTATCGTACGGAATAATGACTTCATCTGTAGCCGCATCCATGATTGAATAATATGACGAAGTTGGTAAATACTTAACTGTTTCTATTGGAAATATATTTGTAGGAGATTTTCTAGGATATTTATCTCGAGCATAAATTCTAATTTTAGCAATCTCAGTATCCTTATAAGTAGGTTTTATTTTAGTGTATACTAAATATGACTCTAAATTTGCAGTAGTTAATGATCCTGTTGTAAATGTGCTATTATCAAAGTACATTGTTAATTTAGGAACATATACAGTATGAGTATCTCTACTAAAATATCTAATATATCCTTGTATATTATTATTTAATTCATCAGCATCCGAAAACTGTAATAAGAATCCATAATTTGGTATTGATATACCACCACTACCACTTATCCACAATTTTACAGCATCAGTAACATCGATATTAATATCGGTAGTTGCATAAGAAAATGATTCAGACGCAATTAACGAAAGTGTATTACCTGAGCCCGAATAATACAAATAATTACCGCCTTTACCAGATCCGGAAATATATAAATTACTTGTGCTAATTTTTTGTAATTGACTACCGGAGATCCAACGAGAACCTGATTGATATCCGTTCCACGATGCACCATCCAATGTTAATGATGAAACTGTCCCGGTGCCATTAACCCAATCTTGTCCTAAAATTTTTGCGTTAATTGAATAATCTGACGGCAAGTTTTTTGCATGCGATGTATATAATTGTAATACAAATTTGCAATTGTTTACTGTTTTTCCGTATGTTGCTAATGAAGCAGATATTTCAGTCATATCAAACTTAATAGCACTTCTAGATTTTAGTAAACTACTTCCAGATGTATTTAAACGTTTTCCTATTTCTAGTACTTCATTAAGTCCCGCATTATACGATGGCTGTACTTCATATAACGTTGTATCTTTTTCTGCATAAAATATTCTAAACATTTATTTTCCTTATTGTGTTACGACCCGACCTTTAATATCTTGATTTGGAAACTTAACTTCAAAAATACTAGGATCTAACGACGGATAAATTACCCCTTGTTTTGTTGCAGTATTAATATCATATATGTTTCCTGAATAATTTTGTGTGCTATTATATAAATTTTTAAATAATACTCCGACTACATTCTGAACACCTTTAACATTTCCTAATCGGTTTAATACATCTGATTTTATAATTGGTTGATTTATTTGCCAACGGTCAATATCAAAATATGTTTTTAATGACTCAATACATTTCAATAAAACTTCATTACTATTATAATTAGATAATACCGAAATTTCAAAATCTAATCCAATATTAATTATAAATGCATCTTTTATATTAACAGCATCTGTTAAAATTCTATAATAGTCTAAATATGTTTTTAAATTTTCTTTGATTGCTGTATTTAATGGTATTAATTGTTTGGTTGAATTAAATCCTAATACATACATGTTTAATGCTAATGGATTTGCTATTCGTTGTTCTTCCAAACTTTGTTGTGATAATTGATCATCTGGCACAATATATGCTTTAGACACACTACCAAATCGAGGCGGCATAGAATATGCACGAATAATATAGTCTTCTCTAGTAACTAAACGATTTTGAGTTGCAAAATTTGCCATTGCATTATTTTTAATATCTTGCAATGTATCTAAATTTTTAGCTCCAGATGCTGGATTGCTATTATCAACGGCAATAGAATTTTTAACAAAGTTCATCATATTAGCATTAGCAGATGAATTAATATCGTCATTATATTCTATAAATTTAATATTAGTTAATGTATTAGCAGCAACATTTTCTTTTAATCCGGCGCTTGTCGAATATACTACCGTTAATGTAGTGTTAGATGGTGCTTGTCCATATGTTCTAGTATATAAAAAGTTCGATGGGTCAATATCTACATCAATTGCTTTACGAAAGCCGGATAACCCATTTCCTACATTATCTGGATTAGGAATAATTTCTTCATCATTATTATCAGATATACCTGCACCAAATTGTAATTCTAATTTGTTATCGCTACGCAATCTAGTAATAAATCGTTTTGCAGTTTTTCTTAATTTTAATAAACTAGGAGAATTTGATCGGTATATTGATAGCTCCGGGTCATTTTCTAATAAATTTGGTACAGCTTCAAACAATGTGTCTTGTGCTAAATATGGCACTTCGTACCAAGCATCTCCATCAGATTCAGTTACTGAAATAATTTCAACAATGTTTGTATCGGGTAATACAATTTTATCATAAGCAATTGGTGAGTTAAATGCATATGTTGCAGTTTTAATATTGCCAGATACTGCACGTATTTGTTTCTTTAATAAATAATATGTTGGAGAATTTGTAGTAGCATCTGATTCAAATACCGTTACTTCGGTTGTGTCTAATGATGATGAAAAAGCAAAATCTACTAAATCTAGAGCACGAAACTCTGCAGTACCATTATTCTGTGTAACTTGCATTCCTGGTTTAATTGATAATGCATAATTGAAATCAGGGGTAACATTAGCTCCAGAACCTGCAGCAGGTAACAGTTGATATACATTTAATATTACATATGCAGGAACATAATTTTTTGGTTTATATCCTAATGATGATGCTATATCATATATATTAGCTCGCTCCGATGCTTGATCTAATAATGATTCTCGTAAATTATTATCAGCATAATATGAAAGCACATCGCCAACGTATGCAGCCATTTCAATAAACATCATTCCGGGCGATGCTTCATTAAAATCAGTATAAGTATTTGGAAAATATTGTTTTGAAAAATCAATAAGATTTTTTCTAAATTGACCAAAGTCTTTTCCCAAATATGTTATTTCTTTTTTTGTTTCCATATTTACTCTATTTTTAAAATACCATTTTCTCCAGCAAATACAACTATTGATTGAGTTTCAATTGCGCTTGGTACTGTATATTCGATTGTAATTTTTATAGTATGATTCGGAATAATTTCATCCAAATTTGTTTTAACATCGATATTTTCAATTGTAATATAAGGAAGCCAATATGAAACTGGAGTTTGTATAATTTCATTGATATTGCCAATAATATCATCTGACATTGGTTGAAATAATATATTTAATAAATTGCACCCAAATTTTGGCTGTTCGTATCGCTCACCAACTTTTGTTAAAATTAAATTGCGTAAATTTGCTTTGGCTTGATCGGTACTATTATAATTTGTAGAAAAGATACCAACATCATTAAATGACAACTTAATACCCAATGGTGTTGTAGTATTAAATGTATCCAATATTGGTTCTATTCGATATGCCATTACATGCCCTTTTTCTTGTTTATTGCTTTCATTAATTGAGAATAATCTCGAGTCATTGCTTGTGCAACTTCAGGCGCTACATCAAATACCTTGCCTGTTTCTGGATCTTCCATTACAGTTGGTACAGTTGGAGCAAGACCAATTGCTGATTGCATATTTTGTCGCATCATTCCAAATCCCTGAGCATCTGCTGAAGTCATATGAATATCATCCATTCCTTCATTCATCATATCTGCAAAACTATTCATTGTAGACGGCCCTTGTTCCATTAATGCGTCTGTTTCATTTAAAACCGATGCCCATTTATTTTCTGAAAATTGTACTTTGGATTTTTTTACATTTTCATTTGTCATTTTAGTTGGCACATTAATTACTTTTTTAGGATCAACATTAATTTTTTTCTTAGGTTGAGCCATTTCATTAATTGTATCCTGCAGGCCATCGCGAAGAATTTCTGTTAATTCTTCTTTAATAACTTCACGTACGGCTGTTTTTAGTGCTTTTATAAGTGTTTTTGAATCCATATTATTATTTTTATATAAATATTGTAACTATTAATTTACGGGAGTTCCCCATTGTGTTGGTGATACTTTAGGACCATATACAATTGATGTAGTTAAATCAATATAGTAATCGCCTGTTTTACCGAGGTCTGCTGCAGGTATACCGGTGTCTTGATATACTTTACTCGGAGCTTCTTGTAATGAACTTAGCAAGTCTCTTTGTTGCTGTAATACAAGTTCTATACTGTCAGAACGTTCTTGTAAATCAGATTCTGATACATTAAGGCTTGTATAAAATTCCGTTGATACTAAATCATTATAATTAATATCTCCTCCGCCTAATCCTGCTGTTGTAGGTATTTCTAAATTATCAACATCACCATTACATGCATCTGATACTTTTTTAAGTGCACCCAATAATGGTGGAATAATTGTTTCTAATTTTGATGTTAATGATGTAGGAATTGTTTCAAATTGTTTTAATGCAGCAGCTGCATTTACAATTGTAGCATTTTGTATTTCTGTTAATTGTTGTGCAATAAATAAAGGAGCTGTTACTGGATTTGATAATTGAGCAGCAGATATAGCTGATTTAATTCCTTGTGCGACAGTAATTATTGTTTTTGTTGTTTCAATTGTTGATTGAATTTTAGGAATTGTTTCTTGTACTTTAGCAATTTGTTTTTGTATTTCTTGTAATTGATCTTTTATTTGTTTAATTTTAGGATCATCGCAACGAGTGTTTACTGGTAAATTTACAGAATTTTGTATAGTTTGTTTTACTTGGTCCAACAATACATCAGTTTGAGTATCAATTTGAGTTTGAACTAATCCAGCAGCTTTGCCGGGTAATTTAGGTATTTTGTCTAACGGTGGAACTATCATATATTATTTTCCCATTTTGTTTCTTTTGTAATAAAATATTTCGAACTATCTAATTTAGATAATAACGCTCGAGCTTGTTGTGCTTTTTTTCCCCCATCCGTAAATCCGCCGAGTGGAGCAAAACCATCTCCAACTTGTACACCGGTTAATATTTGATCAATTAATTTAGTTAATATATCTTTTAAAACATCGCTATGAACCATTCCAACATTTGCCGAATCATTGCCAACTTTAACAACACCAGTTGTATTTAAAACAATACCAACAGGCGAATCAATTATAACAGCATCTGTCTTTGCTTTTAAAATGATTCGATCAGCAACGCCTATAAATTGTGATTTTTTAAATTGAGTTTCAGACGGTAAAAAATATTTTAACGGATTTTTATTATTTGTATCTCCTAGCAATATTGGTATTTCTTGTGTACTAGTTAAATAAATAGATGCATTATCTGTTTGTATATTTTCAACAACGAATTGTTTATTTGGTTTATTAATTTGTCCGTTTGATAATATTATGATTGGATCACCAACGGTACTAGCAGCTCCGCGCCATGAAGCATTTATTAGTCCCGATTCATTTTTTGTTGTACTACCAAATCGCAATGTATTTCCCCATCGACCTTCAATCATAAGATCACCTTCATATGGTTGTAATGGAGATATTGATTTAGATTCAAAATTTACACCAGGTTTAATTTTCTGCGCGTCTGCTTCAGAAATGGTATTATAGGAAATTCCTGGTAATAAATTTGAATTTATAGATGATTGTATAGAATATGGAGAAAAATAATACCATTCAATTCCTGTTTTAGTTAACGTAGTTTCTTGATTATATGCTTTAAAAATCAATACATGTTCGCCAACTAACGGAATTTGTTTTATGTTCATGTTAAACGGCTTACAGGCATATGATTCATATTCCTTGGTAACACGATTAACAATTTGTACTGTTATTGTAAATAGCTTATCCGATGTTTTATCGGGGCCATCACCAATATATTTGTATGTATTTGATTTGCTTTCAATAACTTCAGCAACATGAAAAAGCACTGGGTAGTTATCCATTTGTTGCCTTTACTTTTGACGCAGCTATTTTAATTTTTTCTTGTAATTCTTCTTGTTCTTTATCAATATTAGACAGCTCATCAGATAATTCAGAAGACAATACCTGTTCAGCAACACTTAACAATTGTTGTTTTTCTTCATCACTTAATAACCCATCAGCTCCTGATATAGTTTGTTTTGTTGAAATATAGCGTTGAACAATAGCTGTTAATTTTACTAAATGATCATCATTTTTAACAGCTACATCTAAATATTCTTTGATTAACGGAACAATGATTGTAGCATCAGACGCATTTTTAATTAATGGCTGAAGCTGTGCTATAAGTTGATTTATTTGTCTATCTTTCTTTTTTGAATTATGATAAACATCAGACATTAAATCTGCAAAACTGGTACCTTTAAATAATTCATCATTTTTGTCCATCGATGAAATCCTTTAATATAAATATCAAAAAGGCAATTTTATGAAGTTTGTTTGTTCATACTCTGAAAATTTGCTTTCATATATTTGTTTAAGTGTTTTGATTACTCGTGTAATATTTGTAGTTTGTAATCCGGTACGTTCTCGTATTAATATGTACAACGCTTTTTTATTGAATTCATCAATATTTTCTCTAGTTTCAAAAATATGTAATATTGAATCAGCAACATGAATATCAATTGAATTTGAAAAAATATAATTTAAATTATCATAACAATATGTAACATACTCTGTCATGAACTCTTGAAGTGTTTCGCGCATATCATCATTATGCAATTCAATGATTACATTTCGTTGATCGTCAATATCAATTTCTAATGCATCATTTTTTAATTTTGCATATGCTTTTTGATTTTCTGCAATTAAATAGTTAAATGATGTTCTTGTATAATAAGAATATGCTTTTCCTGCTTCTGGATTAAATTTATCTAATTTTGAAGTTAAAAACGTAACAAGATCGGTTTGCAAATCTAAAAACGATGAATCAATATAAGTAGGTTTAACTTTATTAATAATGTTTTCAGATAATTTCATTAATGCTGGATATATAAATCGGTTATAAATTCTTTCTCTTGTTGCTGGAGATTCTATAGATCGATTATATGCTGAGATAGCTATATCTGTTATTTTGGTAAAATAATTATTGGTTTTCTTGCGTGCCATCTTCAAATTCTGTTTTTAATTGGGTTATAACTTCATTTAGTAATTGGAACGTTGTTCCAGATTCATCATCTTTTTCAAATGCACCTAATCGGTCTATCTCTTGCATTTTATTGTAACTATCAACAATTTTTCCATACATATATTGATTAGTTAATTCCAATCCTTCAATATATTCAATATTGCTAGAATCTAAGTCTTGGCTATCGGCAATTACTCCTGCCAAATACCAAACACGATATGCTAGATAAGTAACAGCGCTTGATAACGCCAATATTATAATTAATGATATCATGTTAATCTTCCATTTTAAATGCGTTAAATAATTCAGTCAATGTTTTTTCGACACCTGGATTATTTTCAGCTAGATTTTTCAATCCATTACTTTTTTGAACACGACTCTTTTCCGATACTGGATTGGGTGATGTATTTTTATTGTTTCTCCAACGTTCAAATTCAATTGTAGATGCCATATGATCTGCATGATGCAATATGATAGGCAAATTTGTTTTCAATTTAGATTGTGGAGATCTAGAAACAAAATAAGGTTTATTTGCATCATCATACATACCGTCATGAATTTTAATTGCTTGATATTCTGTCCATGATATTTTAATATCATATTCTTGTAGCAACCAAATTGAAAGATCTGGTACCATTGCAAATGGAATATTTGCATTTGATTTATAAAGTTTTCCTTGATTTTTTCTATGCCAATCTGATGTTTCTACTTGATACACTTCATTACCATCACCTGGAAAGCCTACCTTTCCTAAATCATGATGCATTGCTGCAAACATTAATTCTTCAGTAGTATACCCAGACATATCAGCTCCCATTTCTGTCCAAGACTGATATAATTTAAGTGCACAATCCATTACTCGAAGTACATGATCGATGTATCCTCCAGCAAATGCGTTATGAAAATGTTCCATAGACGATGCTGGCATCATTATTAATCGATCTTCTAAATCATCACATAATTTATGTATTTGACTATTTCGGGGAGATGAAAAGTTTTCATCAATTCGTCTGCGATATTCTTCCCAATTCGATTTTATTTTTTCTGCTTCTAACATACTTGTTTTATAACAATTATAAAGAATTATTTGCGTAATTCCAATGTTTCGCCATTTACTAGTTTAGATGTACATTCTGAACATGTAACGGCAGTTGCCTTTTCATCAACTCGTTGACAAATGTTTTTGCAATATTTGCATTGTAACCGTTTAAACCCGCGGCCTAAATTTTTAATTAGTTCTTTCATTTATTTTTTTTAGTATGCCAATATGATAAAATATCCGGTACCTTTGTTTTTGGTTTAGTATCGGTCTCAATTGGCTTATTATTATTAATTACTGGTTTTTCAATCGGCGTTGTATCAATTTTAACTTCTGCCGTTGTAGGTGTTAAATTAATTTCAAATGCTTTATTTGCTGAAATTAATAGTATGATTGCTAATGGATCAAATACTATGATCAATAAAATAATTAACCAATTAACTACAGCATCCATAGATGACCCGGTTATTTTAGCAATATATTTTAACGGGCCCACTTCGGCAGCTACTTTAGAATTTGTTTTTAAATCTAATATACGCATATCAATTGCAGTTATTGAGTCATTTAATATGGATTCTTGTACATTCAATGTTTCTAGTCTAGTTGAAGACAATTGTAATTGTGATTCATATGCCTTTCTATTTTCATTAGATGTGCGAACTACCTGATTACCTTTGACATCTGTATAACGAATTACATTGTTAGCTAATGCACTTGTTAAATTATCAATATTTTTATTTACTGATTCAGATTCATGATTTAGTTTTACAACTTGTGATTCGAATCTAGATTTTTTTATAGCTAATGCATCCGTAACGGAATTTAAGTTTTCTAATTTATATGCAGTATCCTGATACGCTGAAACTAGAAACCCATATATACCTAATGATGTTATGCTCATTAATACTAATACAGCAATCATCATATATGTTTTTATAAACATGGAAATTTTTGTCCAATATCTATGAAGATATGATGCTGTAATAAGTTTTGCTGATTCTAATGACCCGGCTAATATTATAATAGCTAATGATTGGGATGAAAACAATTTGCTTAATCCAAATACACTATAATATGCAGCACTAGCAGCCAATGTAAATGAAGCTGCTAATACTAAATACGGAAAAACACGTTTCATAATTCTATTCGCGGTCAATATAATAGCGAGCTGAATCTAATTTCTTCATTGCTCGTAATAGATTGTCTATTAATGATGCTTTATCAATTTTGCCTTCTTCTAGGGCTTTACCTGCCGCGCGTACAATTTCGCGTGCATCTTCAACATCGTCAGTAAGTTTTGCTTTATACTTGTAATGTGCCATAACTTGATCCTTTATTTAAATTATTATTGTTTATTACTTATTATCTATTATAAATATATTATATTAAAATTATCGGTGATTTTTTACAACACTCAACATTGATATTCAATAGTGCCTGTTCTTTTGCTTTGGCTTCAACCATAATATCCAATGCATCAACACCGTATGTGTTGGGAGTAGTTAAAATATAGTCTGCGTGTGCTGCTTCACGGATTTTTGTAAATTCTTTGTATTGTTTCTGAAACGTTGGCCACTTAGGCAAATCTTCCATGGAAATACCATGATGCGCAAACATGCGTTCTATAAGGATTTGAGCCTCTCTACGACGCGACTCTGAATAATGGGTACATTGGGTTACATTGTGACGATCCCAAGTCTCTCGTGCTAAAAAGAAGGCTTCTTGTTCGGATAAGTCACCAGTATTGAAAGTGTGATGCCAATAGTCAAATGTAATCGGAATTGCAATTTCTTGATGAAGCATCTCATAAAGTTCGCGTACGGAATACATGGATGCCTTGTCATCATTTTCAATAACTAAACGAGACTTGCAAGAATCTGATAAACGATCCCAATTGTGTAACCATCTTGCAATAGTACCAGGCTTATCATTATAAGTAGCACCTACGTGAATATTAATCTTGTTTTCAAAGCTAGGAGCAAAGCCCATAAGATCAAAGAGTTCAGAATGACGTTCTAAA
>Ga0114977_10000208_pt1 | contig 38755 bp, 34 predicted proteins | sample S_130805_MF_Meta_FD_87026 | JGI IMG/M metagenome (GOLD analysis project Ga0114977, IMG submission 87026) | Freshwater microbial communities from Lake Simoncouche, Canada to study carbon cycling - S_130805_MF_MetaG | ecosystem: Environmental > Aquatic > Freshwater > Lake | place: Lake...
AATAAATAAAAATAAATTTCATCCGTTTTCGCATTAAAATTTTCACCAAAAATAACTTTAAAATTTATTCTATTTTAATCAACGTCTATTAAAAGCCTTTATTTAAAGCCATTTACAAGCATTTCAATTTAATAAAAAAAAATAAAAGCATCAATTTTATTTTTTCAACAGTAAAATTAAATTGAGCTATCAACAATTTCAACAATTTTATGTTAATAAATTAACTGCCTGAAAATTAGTTAGCGTTAATAAATTTATTTACTTCGTATTAACAAAAACTTAAAAACAAAAAACCATGGCAACAGCAAAAAAAGCAGCTCCTAAAAAAGCAGTAAAAAAAGCAGCTCCAAAAAAGGCAGCAGCTAAAAAAGTAGTAAAAAAAGCAGCTCCTAAAAAAGCAGCAGCTAAAAAAGTAGTAAAAAAAGCAGCTCCTAAAAAAGCAGCAGCTAAAAAAAAGGCAGCTCCTAAAAAAGCAGTAGCTAAAAAAAAGTAATAAACTCCCCCCGCTAAGCGGGGGGTTTTTTATTTAAAATTGTTTTCGTTTCAATGCATATCCAAAAAAATCTAACTCCGTTAGAAAATCATAAAAAATAAATCTCTTTTATTTTTTAAAAAACATACCTTTATCTTACATTTGCTTATCATAATATTACTTAATTAATTAAGTATCAAATAAAACCTATCTAAACAAAAATCAATGAAAAAAACATTTACATTATTGGCATTTGCAGGCATATGCGTTGCTTTAACTTCTTGCGGTGCAAAAGAAGAAGAGAAAAATATTGAAGCGCCTGCTGGAATGGTAGCTTTAGATTTAAGCAGCCACGGAAAACAATTTTCTATTTTTGTTCCTGACACCACAACTGAAAAACTTGAAGTTGTTGAACAAAGTTGGGGAGCATTAGAAATTAAAGTTGGAAAACATTTTAATATTTCCATAACTGAAGATCCGGGTGATATTACATTAATGAAAAGCGACATAAAATCAAATGATGTTAATATTTTTAAATCATATATTACAGATGAACCTGAAACAATTATGTGGGAAAGTGCAATTACAGTTCCTGAGTTTCACTTTTATACGATTCAAAAAGCATCTGGCAATACTTATGTAATTAAAGATGTTATTTCTGCTGATGGTACTCCATCTAATAAAGAACAGATACAAAAAATGTTAGATTCTGCTAAAAAATTAGTAGAGAAACCTAAACCAAACGCATAATATCAATTAGCAGCCTAAAAACAAAAGCCTGAATAAAATTATATTCAGGCTTTTGTTTTTTATTGAATTCGCTTTGAAGCAAATTCCCTGCTTATCTATTAAGTTGCAATTGCCAATTCCAAGCGCTTAACATCATATCATCCAAAGTATATTTAGGAGTCCATTGTAATTCCTTTTTTGCAAGCTCATTATTTGCATATATGTTTACAACATCGCCAGCCCTGCGTTTACCGATAATATAATCCAACTTTCTATTTGAAACTTTTTCGAACGAATAAATACATTCTAAAACACTGACGCCATTTCCTGTACCTAAATTAAACACCGATGTTTTACTAGAATTTTTTTTATTGATTAAATAATTTAACGCTTTCACATGAGCATCAGCAATATCACTTACATGAACGTAATCACGAATACAAGAACCATCTCTTGTATCATAATCAGCACCAAAAACTGTTAACGGAGGCAAAATACCAATTGCAGATTGAGTAATGAACGGAACCAAATTACTTGGTTTATCTTTTGATAACTCTCCATTAAATCCACTTTCGTGAGCTCCAACAGGATTAAAATATCGTAACAAAACCGAATTAAAATCAGTTTCACTTTTTGTATAATTTGAAACTACATCCTCGCCAATTTGTTTTGTATGTGCATAAGGAGATTCTGCAATACTAAAAGGAGTATCTTCAGTTACAGGAAGCGCTGAAACATTTCCATAAACAGAACAAGAAGATGAAAATATAAAATGATTAATATTAAATTTTTTACAAATTTTTAAAATATTAACCAGCGAACTTAAATTATTATGATAATATAATAAAGGATTAATAACAGACTCACCAACTGCCTTATATGCCGCAAAATGAATTACACCGATAGGATTTTCAACACTACTCATTGCAAGTTCAAGTGCATCGTAGTTACAAATATCCACATTTAAATTTTTTACTGCCTTTCCAGTAATTTTTTCAATTCTATCAAATGTTTCTCTATTTGAATTAGAGAAATTATCGATAGAAATTACTGAATAGTTAGTTTGTTGTAATAATTCGATAATTGTATGAGACCCTATATAACCAGCACCACCGGTAACAATAATTGTATCCATTTTATACTTTTTTAATTAATAATAAATGTAATAAAAAAACACTAATAATAATATTTCTCTAAATATTAAGCGTGAGTATTATTTGAAATGCATGTGTGTGGTTGTATGCAATTTAGAAAGAAAATTACACTCCACTTAAAATGGTAATTAAAACACGCCTTTTTGAGTTAATGAATCATAAACAGCGGTGTATTTAAAAATAGCGGTTTGATTATCAAAATAAGATAACGCAATTTGTCGATAATTTAAGTTTTGATAACTTAAATTTAAATAATTTATACAAGCCTTCTCGTATTCTTCAATTGTAAAATCATTAATTAATATGCCTCCTTTATGTTTATTAAAATACAAATCATTATCTCCAATCCCAGAATTTGTTATTATTGGTAGATTCATTGCCCAGCATTCGGCCATTTTAGTTGGTGAAGATGCTGTTTTTGAATACGATGGCTTAATAAAAAACATTGATGCTTTTGCAATTGATAAAAATGCAGGAACTTCTTTATAAGTAGCTGACGCTTTTACAATAATTGCGTTTTCCTCTTTAGAATACTGATTCAAAATTAACTCAAGTTCAATTAAATCTTTTGTAACAATAAGCAATTTGATATTAGGAATATGTTTTTTCCAAACCAAAATGCAATCAATTAATTCTTTTGTAAAATACCAAGTTCCAATAGATCCAGTATAAATTATTACATAGTCAGTGATTTTTATCCCTGCTAATTCAGGAATTTGAATTAATTTTTCTTTACTAAATAAATTTGTATTGGTACAACATGGAATTACCGTTATTTTTTTTTCAATAAAACAATTCTGGAATTTTTTTTCAAGCTCTGTTATAGCTGAATAAGTAAGCGATATAATAGCGTCGGCATTTGTTAAATACTGTTTTTCTTTCTTCTTAAAATAGTTATAAAAAATAATATGCAAGGGATTGTTTTTTTTCCAAATCAATCCATCAATGCGTTCATCTGCCCAAAATCCACGCATATCAAATACAAATGGAATATTAAACTTCTTTTTAAATTTTAATCCTATCAATGATGATAAATAACTTCGGCAATGAATTAATGAAATAGAATGATTTGAAATTACAACTTTTGCTAAAGCCGTCAGTTTTTTGATATATAAAAAGCGGCTGAAAAAACCTCCATCTTGATCATACAGAATGTATTTCCAAGTAATTGGCAAACTTTTGATTAGGGCCTCTATTCCATCCTTTTCATGCTTTAACCTATCTTCTTTTTCACAAGATAAAATTGTTATTTGATACCCATTTTTAGCAATTCCACATAAATATGGTAAAATCTGAGATTGACCTAATGGATCACTTAATCCATCAAAAGTAATATATAAGGTATGTTTGTTCAATACAATTTATTGATTAAATTTATCAAAGAAATATGGATATTTTCGATATACTATTACCTCCAATATATTTACTTGTTATTCTTTTCTTAGCATATAAATATAAGCTAAAACATCAACATGAACATATAGCGTATAAGTATTTTTTACCAGGCTTAATTGCAAAAATATTTGGAGCAATAGTTTTAGGGTTAGTTTACTTTTATTATTACGGGGGTGGAGATACCGTTAACTATCATTTTACAGCTAGTGCATTGGTTGATGTTTTATTGAGTGAGCCAAAAAACTTTTCTTATTTATATTTTGATAATCCAAGCGCTACAGAATTTTATTTAATGAGCGCCCCTAGTAATTCTACGTTTTGGATAAATGATCCTTACGCCTATTTTGTTTCAAAATGTTTTGTACCATTTACTTTGATTGGTTGCAAAAGTTATATGACAACAGCCATTTTAGTTGCATCAACCTGTTATTTGGGCGTTTGGAGTTTATTCATAGTTTTCATTAAAGAATTTCCTCACTTGGCGAAACAATTATCTATTCCTATTTTATTTATGCCATCAGTTATTTTTTGGGGAAGCGGCATTTTAAAAGATAGTATAACATTTTCCGCTACTTGCCTTTATGTTTATGGATTTTATTGGTTATTTGTACAAAAAAAATATAAGCTGAAGTTTTTATTTATTCTTATTTTTTCCGCATATTTATTAATTTCCATAAAACCTTATATTCTTTTTGCATTATTACCAGGTTCCATTGTTTGGATTGTTGCAATTAGATTATCGAAAATAAAAAAGGGGTTTATTAAGTTATTAGCGGCGCCAGTTATTATAGGAATTGGAGCTATTACAACTCTTTCGGTAATGAATAATATTGGAGGAAAATTTGGTCAATATTCTATAGATAAGGTAATAGAAACTGCTTCTGGAGCGCAACAAGATTTAAAACAAAACTATTATGGAGGCAATACTTTTAATATTGGTGATTATGAGCCTACAATTTTCGGTTTATTGTCGGTATCACATAAAGCAATATTTGCAGCATTATTCAGACCAACTCTTTTTGACGCCAAAAATAGTGTAATGGCTGTATCTGCTTTAGAAAACACTATTATTCTTATTTTTTGCGTTTTTCTTTTAATAAGATTAAAGGTTTTTGGTTTTTTTAAACTTATAAAATCACATCCACTAGTTTTATTTTCATTCATCTTTTCTATTTTCTTCGCCTTATCAGTTGGCGTTTCTATATCAAATTTTGGAACATTGGTAAGGTTAAAAATACCCTGTATCCCATTTTTTATGGCCAGTTTAGTAATTGTTCAATCCATGATTAAGCAAAAAAATAAAAAAACTTCCAATTAAACGAGAAACATAAACTATAATAGCCTACCAATATATTAATATATACTTAAATATTGCACCAGTTCTCTTTTTAAATAATTCATTCCTATTTTCTTTTAATGATAAAAATAAATACCTCAAGGATTTAATTTTATCTTTCCGTATAGCCAAATTTAATGCAATTAATGAATTCATGTGCGCAGAAACAGTATGAATTTTAGAATAATAGTTTTCCGAAACCAATTCATCACCTTTTAAACTGGCAATTAAAGCATTCCTTCTTTTTACCCATATTTCTTCATTAAAATTGCGCATACTTCGTTCTTCGTGATCTATCAAATAAGCAGAGCATATATTTTTTAATTGTATGGTATTGCCAACTGAGAGTTTAATAAAAAAGTCCCAATCTTCTGAAAACATTAAATCGCGAGATTCATTAAATAAAAATTTATTTGAAATATCTTTTCTTAAAAAAACACAATTTACATGTAACGAACAACTATTGAAAATTGAAAAAGGAAGATTTAACGGCAAAACATTTGCTTTAAATTTTGATTGATCTGCTAAACCCCATTCAAAATTAAGATGTATTACAGCAGGTTTATTTTTTTCTAAAACAAAATCATAAGCACATTGTAAATGATTCACCTTCAAAACATCATCTGAATCTAAAAACCCAATGTATTGACCAATAGCGCTCTTACTGCCAAAGTTACGTGCATGCGCTACACCAAAATTTTCAGTTTTAAAATATCTTATGCGATCGTTCTTGAAACTTTCCACAACACTTTTAGTATTATCAATACTTCCATCATCAACAATAATTATTTCAAAGTCAGAAAACGTTTGATTTAAAATACTTGTGATACTTCGCGAGATTAAATTTTCGCGATTAAATGTTGGTATAATTATACTGAAAAACATTATTGTAAATATATGGTTTCTAATTTTTCAATCATAACATGTATTTCAAACTTTTGAGCAACCGTATTTTTTGCATTATTTGTAATTTTATTTTTTAATTCAGAATCACTAAATAGCAATGCAATAGCTTTGTAAATTGCTTCCGAATTTTTATAGGGAACAACAATTGAATTATCATTATTAATTAATATTTCATTTCCTATTCCTGATTTAGTTGCAATTAATGGGATTCCAGACGCCATGCTCTCAATGTAGGTTTGACCAAATGCCTCAATCGTGTCATTTATTGGAACATGAATAAAGACATCAAATAAATGATAAATTGAAGTAATCTCGTTTTCGAAAACTACTTTTAGATACGTTTCTTTAGGCAGCTCTGATAATAATTTATTAATTTCCTTTTCATAATCCCCAGAAGCATTAAATAATAATAATAAGGCATTGGGATATTGATTTAATAATTTAGAAAAAGCTGGTATTATAAATTGAATCCCTTTAAGCTCTGTAAATCTAGAAATTACGCCTATAACAGGTCTTTTATTAGTTGGGTTATATTTACTTTTTAATTTCTCAATCACATCATTATCATATTCCGAAAATTTATTCAATTTAAATCCATGATAAACTAAACTAATTTTTTCGGGGGCAACTCCCTCCTTAGATATTAATACGTCTTTAACAACCTCCGAAATAGCAATAATACGTGTAGCAAATTTATTATTTAGTTTATCCCATTTAACTGCATTAGGAAAAAAATCATGATGATACGTGGAATAATGTCTAGTATATATCCGTTTTTTTATCCCACAAAGTTTAGCTGCCAATAATCCAATAAATGATGCGTCAAATAAATGGGTATGAACAACTGACGGCTTATTTAACAGTAAAAAATATATTATGCGAAGAATAGAAAGTGGAATATCTCGTTTAGAATTGTAATTAATTCTCTTAACGTTAATATTTAATTTATTCAAATACTCCTCTAAATATGACTCTTTGGGATTTAATAAAATAAAATTCAATTCAAATTTAGTTTTATTAAGCTCTTCAGCAATCCACTCAAAAGCGATTGCTTTGTTGATATTAGAAATGATATAAACGATTTTAACCGGCTTTTTAGTCATTTTATTATATCATTTTATTTACCAGCTCACAAAATATTTGGTTTTGATTTTCTCTTGAATAAAACTCAATATTTTCATTTATTCCATTAAATTTTAAAGTTCCTTTTGATTGCCACTCTTTATACCAATTATTTAAAATTTCCGAAAATTCATACCCTGAATTAGCGATTTTTCCCGATTGTGTTTTTAATATTAATTCATCAACTATATCATTATTACCAGGCACCATAAGTATATTTTTTCTTGCGCCTAAATACTCAAAAATTTTAGCGGTATAATATCCCTTATATCCCTTATAACTTGGAAAAAGAAGCACATTAGCGGCTAATGTAAGATTAACAGATTCTTCCATACTCACCCTTGAAGATGTGTAAAGAAAACTATGCGGAATTATATTTTTAACTTTATTTGCCATTTCTGGAACTGCATCAATACCAATAAAATTCAATTTTACTTTTTGAGGGTCTTTATCTTTTAAAAATAAAATTAATCCATTTAACATTATTGATATATCTTGCATTGGATGCACAGTGCCCATAACTGAAACATTAAAAAATAAATCGGAAGGCATTGTTTTGTTTAAGGCGTATGATTCTTTATCGAATCCATTTGTGATAATTTCACAAGGCTTATTAGATACTTTTTTAACAAAATTACTTATGGCCGGGGTTACTGTTGTTGTAAATAAAACAGGGCTTAACCATTTTTTTAAATAAAATTCTTTCAAAAAATTATAAAATTTTTCTTTTAACCCAGGATTATAATTATCTATAAGCATTTCATTATTCCATGAGTCTTGAAAATCAACAATAAAAGGTATTTGATATTTTTTATTTATTTTGAATGCTAGTTTTATAATATTCAAAGGTGGAGAAGTAACAATAACTAATTTATATTTATTTGATTCTAGATGTTTAAAAACATATTCTTTAAAACAGTTATAACCATCAACATCTAATTGAAAATTACCCGTTAATGCCGATAATAAATAAATAAATTTATCTAAATATATTTTACGAACCCATTTTTTTTCTGCAAATACTAAATATTTATTTCGTTTGAACGGTAAGTTTATTGTTGTTGAATTTTCACCAACCGTAATTTTCTCATCAATAATTAAATCCTTCAGATAATCAGTCCAAACATTTTCATTTCCATTCCAATGTCGAGTAATAACAGTAGGAGAAAAACCATGTTTTGGAAAATCGTTTGTCCAAGATTGAGGCCTAAAGGAAGCAACTCCTCTACATGGTGGATAATAATAGGCTATTACAAGGATCTTTTTCATAAATTATTTATAGAGTTAAATACTTGTTGTAACATATTTAAATCAACTGTAATATTGTTATATGCTGGATTTTCTAAGTTTTCGCCTGTACAATTAATGTGACAATATTTCACATTTGCCACACCAGCCAATGGTAGACAAAAATAGTCATGATGATCGTTACTTGCTAAATTAATAATATACGCTTCTGGCTGCATAAATAGCACATTAGCCAACCCAGAGCCATGGCTACTTATTACTATACTTGCACTATTCAATAATTGAACCTGTTCATCAAATGAATAATCTTCAAGAAATACTTTAATGAATCCCTGAGGTTCTAAAATTGATTCTAATTCAGATTCGTTTATAACCTTCATGTGTCGGGCTTTTGATCTACTTATGTAAATCTTATTATTTCCAAATGCTTCATGTTTTTTTACCAACGGATTATTGCTTTTAAACCATTGTATCATTTCCCTCATTAGTGAATAATTAATATTCAATTCAGTGGTCTTTATGTTTTGTGACTCAATACGTATATTTTGATTAATGAAATAATTAGGAAATGAAGTGAAATAAATATTTTCACATAATGCTATTCCATCATCCTCAACAAAAATAATCTCCTTGAAATTAAACTTACTTAAAATTTCAAAATGAAATCTTGAAAGGTCCTTGTGTATTACAAGCCGTTTGTTTGATAATTCTTCTTTAACTAAAAAAAGTCTTGGAATTATTTCAGTAAGCCAATGTCCATAGCTGTGATACCAAGAATGATTAATTACTACACAATCACCTTCAATTTTTCGGACTTTACTTTTTAATATTTTTTTACAAAAAGAAAAAAAAATGTTGCATTTTTTTTTGGTCGAATATTTATAAACAGATTCTTCAATTACTTTACCATTTTTAAAAACTGGTCCATAAGGCGAAACATAAGCATTGGATAAAGAGAATAAAAAAATAGATGGCTGTTTTTTATTCTTCAATGAAATTAATTTTAAAACAGGAGCAGGAATGTTGCTAAAAGCAGAATTTTCATTTGCTTCGTTAATTGTTACCGGATATATTTCTACTTTTTTCATTATTATTGTATCGTTAAAATACAATTTCAGAATTAAAAAAAAACTTAATTGTTAAACATGTAAATTTAATTTTTTCTTCTGTTAAGCCAGGGTAAACTGGCAAACTTAAGCATGTATTCGCAATTTCTTCAGCTATTGGAAAATCACCTTTTTTATATCCAAACTCTTTATAAGCTTCCTGTAAATGTGGCGGAACTGGATAATGAATTACCGTACCAATTCCTTTTTCAGCCAAGTAGGTTTGAAGTTTATCCCTTTTATTTGTTCTAATCACAAATAAATGAAAAACAGAAGTTGCTCCTTCTGCAATTTTTGGTAAAATAATTTCTGGAGTGTTTTTAAGTAAGCTAAAGTAAAGATTAGCAATTTCTCGTCTTTTTTCATTCCATTCATTTAAATGCATTAGTTTAACCGATAAAAAGGCAGCTTGAATCTCATCTAATCTTGAGTTATAACCTTTAACTTCATTGTAATATTTTTTTTGTGAACCGTAATTCCTCAGACTTAACCCTTTTTTATATAATTTTTCGTCGTTAGTTGTAATTGCGCCAGCATCACCTAATGCCCCGAGATTTTTTCCGGGATAAAAACTAGTTCCGTTTATGTTTCCAAAAGCCCCAGTTTGTATCCCATTAAAACTTGCTCCTTGTGCTTGAGCGTTATCTTCAACAATAAATAAATTATATTTTTTAGCAAGTAATAAAATATTATCCATTTCACAAGCTTGACCATATAAATGAACTGGCAAAATTGCTTTGGTTTTTTTTGTTATGGCTGCCTCAATTAAATTTGGATTAATATTATACGTATCTATTCGAGGTTCTACCAAAACAGGTGTTGCGCCAACTGCAGAAATAGCAAGCAATGATGCTATATAAGTATTTGATGGAACAATAACTTCATCTCCTACTCCAATATCTAAAGCTCTTAAAGAAATTATTAATGCATCCAATCCATTGCCAACGCCAATACAATAACTTGCTTTATTAAATTTAGCATACGACTCCTCAAATAATTTAACCTTGTTGCCAAGTATAAATAAATTACTTTCAAAAACTTCATTAAATGCTGCCTGAATTTCAGATTTGACCTGTTGATGCATATAATCAAAGGAAAGAAAAGGTATTTGAGTACTCATATTTTCATAAGTCCAGTTTCGGTTTCTTTATACAATTCTCCTTTATTAGAAATCCAAAAATCTTCTTGCTTAGATAATTTATTACCTTCTTCATCTATCCAACCTTGCTGCTTGGCTGGGTTCCCATAAACTAAAGCATAGCTTTTTACATTTTTAGTTACTATAGATCCTATACCAGTCATTGCATATTCTCCAATTTCAATGCCAGCTAAAAGTGTTGAATTTGCACCTACACTTGCTCCTTTTTTTATACTAATTTTTCCAATCTCAAAATTTTGTTTACTTCTAGGATGTTTGTCATTTGTAAAAACAACTCCTGGTCCAATATGAACATCATCGTTTATTGTAACGCCAGTCCAAATGTTAACACCTGATTTAATTGTCACATTATCTCCAATAGTAACTCCATTTTCAATAAAACAATGGTCACAAATATTACAATTCTCCCCAATTTTTACATCATTCAAAACATGCACAAATGCCCATATTCTGGTATTTAAACCTATATCGGTTGTTTCAACAATAGCACTAGGATGAATAAATACACTCATATTATTTATAAATTTTTAAATTCTTGATAATCTCTAATATAATCTGCTGCATCATATTCTAAAGAAGCTAAACATAATAAAACAGCATTATGAGAAAAATGAATAATTCGCCAATATCCTTTTGGTATATATAATGCTTGATTAGGATTATCTAATTTGAAATTAAATATTTCTCCTTTTTGAGACTCCAAATCAAATTCGATAATACCAGCAACAGAAATTACTAGCTGTTGCAATTGCTTATGAGCGTGATTGCCTCTTTCAACGTTATTTGGAGTATAATACGTCCAATATGTTCTTTTAACTAAAAAGGGTATGTTGCTAGGAAACTCTGCAACAGTAATATAACCAAGGCTTGATGATCCAATAGAATTTAATTCTAATATATGCGGATAATCAAACGTATCATTTAAAACAAGGCTCATATCAAGGTTACTACTTAAGCAAATTTAATAAAAAAATCATGATTTTAATTTTATTCATATTATAACTATTTAACACAAAAATTTCAAAATCTGTTTTCGGTTATATTAATTATTGTTTAGTATGTCATTATAAGAAAGTGGTTTAGATCCAATTTCTCCACTATCTAATTTATATATAGCATCACAATATTTTAAAGTTTGAATTCGATGGGCTACAATAATTATCGTTAAATCCTTATGAGTAATATTATTAATGGCCTCCGTCAACATTTGTTCGGTTTCAATATCTAAAGAACTAGTGGCTTCATCAAATATTAAAATTTTTCCCCCGTGATATAGCGCTCTAGCTATTGCAATCCGTTGTCGTTGTCCACCCGATATTTTAATTCCTTTCTCTCCAATTTCAGTATTTATACCATTTTCTAATTTTTCGACAAAACTTTGTAGTTGTGATTGTTCAATAACTCTTTTCAATAAATTATAATCTACATCAGCTAATGGAATTCCAAATGCAATGTTTGCTATAATCGAACTATCTAATAAGGTAGGGTTTTGAGGAACATAACTTACTAATTTATACCAAAGATGTAAATTAGAGTTTTCAATTTTAACGCCATCAACATAAATGCCACCTTTAGTTTCTTCATAAAGACGCAACAATATATTTAGTAGTGTGGTTTTCCCTGCGCCAGACGTTCCAATTATACCAATTGTATGACCAACTGGGATATTTAAATTTATATTATTTAAAATATTATCTACACCTGTTTTGTATTTAAAAGAAAGATCCCTTATTTCTAATTTCTCATTAAAGAAAATAGTTTCATTTTTTAAATTAATTGGATTTATAGTTTCAATTTCTTCAAAATCAGCACGATTAAAATATTGAAAAACTTGCGAACTGGATTTAATATAATTTGCAGATAAAATTATTTTATTCATTGATGGAATAACTCTATATGCAGCAATAGTAAAAATTATTAGAAATTGAGAAAGTGTACTAAGGTCTTTATTTAATAAATATCCAGAAATGAAAATAGAAAATATAGCTATAACTGCAACAGTTTCAACAATTTTTGAAGAAAAAGAATTCATTACATAAATATCGGACATGGATTTACTATAACTATCAACAGTACTTTTATATTGTGGCTTGAAAAATTCTTTTTTATCAAAAACAATCATCTCGCGATATGCTTCCATAGATTGGAGGCCGAGCTTGAACATATTTACCCCTTCTTCATCCCTTTTTTTTGAAATATCTTCTAATTTCTTTTTATATATACTATTATAAAGAAATAAAAATGGAACTGTAAATAAAATTAGAGACCAAAATAATATTGGGTCATAAATTGTTATAGCGCAAATAATTAATGCTAAAATAAATAATTCACTTAAAATAGCAATAAAGGGCATTACAACATATTGAATAAGTTCGAAAGGCATTTGTGTGAAATTTCTTAATAATACTGCAGTATTTCTTCCTGAATGAAAACCGTAAGGCTTATTAAGATAAGATGTATATTTTTCAAATGAAAGCTGACTAGCTAGATTAAATGCCACTTTTGTTTGAACTTTAGTTGTAAAAAGAATGATTAAATTTTTTAAAATAAAAACAGCAGTAATAAAGCAAAATAAAAAAAGGACAAACCCCACATTGCTTTGAAAATGAAATGATTCATATAAAAAAGAAGCATAGGTATTGTTTTTAATATAAGATGGTTGAATAACAACTTTAACAATTGGAAAAAGAACGACCAAACCAAATATTTCAAAAACCGATGAAATTAAATAAATAGGAATTAGTTTAATAATAGAAAATAAAACATAATTTGGTAAATTATGTTTTATTTTCTTATAGGTATCTATTATAAAAGATGTTTTAATATTCACTCCAAGTTAATTATAAATCTTCATTACTAATAATTCCTTACCTCAATTCTACTCTAATTAAATTAACCTACCTATCCTAACAAATATAGCTTTAATCTATTTAAAAGGCAATTCAAAAAATCAGTTGTTTTTTGGAACAAAATAAGGCCTAAATTGATTAAATATTTTACTAATAATAAAAATGGATAAAATCAACATATACGGATCTGCAAAAAACTTAATACGATATTCAACAAAAAACAAAATATTAACAATAAAAACGCCAAAAACCCATGTTAATGAAAATAAAACAGCTGAATTATTAATTATTAATTTCCTTTTAATTAACGCAAAAAATCCAAACATAAAGAACCCTAAATGAATTAAAAACATTGGAAAACTAAATTTTAAAAAATCAAAATTATAAGGCATAAAAAAAATCGCCGTTTTTTTTAAATCCAAAATTATTTCTTTACCAATATTAGCTTTAATCCAATTGATACCTATTTTATTTTGCGCATTATTTTGCTCAATTTCACTCATAGCGTCAAAACCAGGGATAATTTCCCGTTTATAAACAAATCCTTCGCTTCCTTTTAAATCAACTATTCCGTCCCATGAACCTTTTGCTAAATCATAGTGTCCCCACATAAAAGCATCACCTCTATTGGTATAGAAAACTTTATTGAAGTATTTGTAATTAATCGAAAAAATAAAACTATGACAGATTAAAAAAACAATAGAAAATATGCCGATAAATTTCCAACATATTTTAGTAGAAGTGATTCCTTCTTTTTTGGTCTTAATCAAAAGCAGTATTCCGAAAACTAATAATACAAAAAGGGTTGGTATTAAAGATTGAGGTCTCAATAAAACACTTATTGTTATCAGTAATGAAACTGCTAACAAAGCAAAGGAATTATTTTTTACTTGCTTAAAAATTAGTTTTAATAAATAGGAAATTGCAATAATAGATAATGGTAGAGAAATGTTTTCATAAAGAGGAATGCACCCCATATAAATTAGGGTGGATGGAAATACTAAATAAAAACCAGTTGTAACATTTAATAAATTTTGGTTTTCAATACCAATTTTATTTGCTAAAAACATAAAAAAAGGAATGGATAATAAATAAAAAATTAAAGAAACGTAGTTAACTAATAAGGCGTAAGTTTTATAATAAGTATTTGATTTGTCAACCTGCTGATTAATTCCTACAATATCATTTTCTTTAAGATTTGAAAAATGACTATAAATATTTTGATAAATATAATGCAATCCAACATTAAACATCGGTCGATATGAACTCAATTTATAGCTAACACTATCATTATTATAAATAGTTTTAACTAATCCCCGTCCATTTCTTAGATTATATGCCCTACTTGCAAGATCTGATTCATCATTATTAATTTGCTTTTTAAAGGATAAGGAGAGTTTAAAATCTTTAGTATTTTCATCTAAATATCCAAAACAGGAAACGAAAATTTTAATGATAATACAAGTAACTAAAAAATATTTAGATAAATTATTTAAACTCATTAATTTATTTTAGCTTTAATTTCTAAATTAATTTAATTATTTCATAGTACTAATTTAAGGAACAAAAAATGGAGCTCGTTTTCGCTACACATAACAAAAATAAGGTAATAGAGGTAAAAAGCCTAATAAATCAAAACATTAATCTGTTAAATTTAAGTGATATTAATTTTACAGATGAGATTAATGAAACCGCTTCAACTCTTGAAGGAAATGCCATATTAAAAGCTCAAACAATTTTCAATAAAACAAAATTCAACTGTTTTGCTGATGATAGTGGGCTTTTGGTTGATGCGCTTAATGGCGAACCTGGCGTGTATAGTGCTAGATATGCTGGAGAACAAAAAAACGATGAAGATAATATTGTTAAAATATTAAAAAATCTACATGGCATCGAAAACCGAAATGCCCAATTTAAAACGGTATTAGCACTGATTATAAATGGTAATGAATATTTATTTGAAGGCATTATGCATGGCACAATTACACATGAAAAAATGGGAGCACATGGTTTTGGGTATGATCCCATATTTATGCCACATGGTTATTCAAAAACATTTGCAGAATTAACCCTCGAAGAAAAATCTAAAATATCTCATAGGGCACTAGCTTTAAATAAAATGATAAAATTTATAAATTCAATTTAAAATTTATTTCATCCATTTTTCAAACCACATTTGAAACATCAGCAAATACCATATTTTAACACCAAATTCTTTTTTCCCACTAAAAAAATCATTCTTAATTTTTTTAACAAATTTCAAATCAAATATTTCTTGTTTAAGTATTTTTTCATCACTCAAATAATACAACACTTGATTTTTTAAATCATTTACTAACCAATTTTCGATGGGGATTGCAAAGCCCATTTTAGGTCTATCCATCAATTCTTTTGGAATATATTGATGAACAATTTCTTTTAAAATGTATTTTTTGTTTCCTTTAAAATATTTGAAATTGTCGGGCAATTGAGCTGCCCATTCAATAATACGATGATCCAAAAAAGGTTCGCGGCCTTCTAAACTAACAGTCATTGATGCTCTATCAACCTTTTGCAATATATCATCCACTAAATACGTTTGATAATCTATGGCCATCATATAAGATAATGCGGTTTTATGTTCTTCGTTTAAATCATCACTTAAATAAGCTGTATGCAAAGTTTCGAAGTTGGCTTTTAAAATTTTCTTTAATTGATTTTCATCATATTGTCTGCTCAAACTCAACATCATATTTTTATGTGAAGGGTCATTTAAAAGTGATTTTAATTTCTCGTAACGGTTATAAAAATTATATTTATTATTTAAAATAGGAATCTTATTTGCAGAAATTAAATTCATCGCAAGAGAACTTCCTTTTCTTATAAATGAAGGAATACTACTAAGCTTCTGTCCATATTTCATCATATAATCATACCGATTATACCCAGCAAAAATTTCATCACCAGCATCCGCACTCAATGCGACAGTTACTTGCTTACGAGCCATTTTACAAACTAAAGTTGTAGGTATTGCACTGCTATCGGCAAAAGGCTCATCATAATAATATGGCAGATCATTAATTAATGCTAAGGCTTCTTTTTGAGTACATTCATATTCTGTATGCTCAGTTCCTAAATGTTTTGCAACTTCTTTTGCAAATGGCGCCTCGTTTAATCCAATATCAGGGACGGCAATTGTAAACGTTTTTAATTTTTCAGGCCTATCTTTTTGAAGTAATGCTGTAAGACAAGCGCTATCATAACCACCGCTTAAAAAAACACCTACCGGAACATCTGCAACCATCCTATAATCAAACGCCGATTGCAAAATTTTCTCGGTTTCAATTTTAGCTTCCTGAAATGAAATGTTTAATTTAGGTTTATTGTAAGCATCGTAAACATCCCAATATTTAAAAATATCAAAAGATAAATTAGGGATATTAAACTTTAAATAATGTCCAGGTTTTAACTTATAACAATTATTGAAAATGCAATGAGGCGATGGAACGTTGCCGTATTGGATAAAAGCAGCTACAGCATTTATATTTATTTCTTTCTTAAAATGAGGGTGTTTATGAAATGCTTTTAATTCAGATGCAAATAAAAACAATCCTTCATGCCAATAATAAAAAAATGGTTTTATTCCTGCCCTATCTCTAAGGCAAAAAATTTCGCCTTTTTTTATATCATAAATTACAAAAGCAAACATCCCAATAAATTTTTCTACACACAAAATTCCCCACTCATCAAATGCATGTAAAATCACCTCCGTATCTGAATGACCTATAAACGAGTGTTTAAGGGCAATAAGTTCTGCTTTAATTTCTTTAAAATTATATACCTCGCCATTATAGGTAATCCATAAATGGTTAAACTGCAGGGGTTGCTTTCCCGAATCAGTTAAATCAATAATAGACAAACGCCTGTGACCTAAACCAACTTGGCATTTATCTGTTTCTAAAAACTGATAACCGTAATCATCAGGCCCTCTGTGATGAAGAATATCAGTCATAGATTTTAAAATCTCAAGTGAAGATTTTTCATTGCAATCTATAAAACACGAAATACCACACATAAATTTATTTTTCAGTTTCTAAATTAGTAAAAAAATTAATAGCTTTTATTTAAAACATAATTTTGGGCGTGACCCAGCAAAAGAGACGAGTGCGGGCTTTACATTTCAATCCATCCTGCAAACAAAGAAACTACTACATTTTTCAACATAATAAATATTTTTTTAATCTAAAAAATATTAAATTTATACCTCTAATTTAACCTCAACAATTATGAATTTTCAAAACTACACACATACTGTTACAAATCGTTTTATTCGTTATGCGAAAATAGATACGCAATCAAATCCCGAATCAAATACTTGCCCAAGCACAGAAAAACAAAAAAACCTTGGTAAAGTATTACTTGAAGAACTTTTAGAAATGGGAATTTCTGATGCAGAAATGGATAATTTTGGATACGTATACGCAACCATTCCAAGTAACACATCAAAAAAAGTTCCTGTGATTTGTTTTTGTTCTCACATGGATACGTCTCCAGATTGTAGTGGCGAAAATGTAAATCCAATTTTACATACAAACTATAACGGAACGGACCTTATACTCCCAAATGATAAAACTCAAATTATTAAATTTATAGAACACCCTGCTTTAGCTCAACAAATAGGCAATACAATTATCACTGCAGATGGCAAAACATTATTAGGAGCTGATAATAAAGCTGGCTTAGCAGAAATTATGGATGCTGCAAATTATCTAATTAAGCATCCAGAAATTAAACACGGAGCAATACGTTTACTGTTTACTCCGGATGAAGAAGTTGGAAGAGGAACAGAAAACGTGGATATGAAAAAATTAGGCGCAGAGTTTGGTTATACTATGGATGGCGAAACAATAGGTCATATTGAAAATGAAACTTTTAGTGCTGATGCTGTTAGTATTATTATCAAAGGTTTTCCAACGCATCCCGGCTTTGCAAAAAACAAAATGCAACATGCAATAAAAATCGCTGCAGAAATTGTAAATAAAATTCCAAAAGAAAAAACACCCGAAACAACTGAAAAAAAGGAGCCTTTCATACATCCCACATCTATTAATGGTGGATTAGAACAAGTTGAAATAAAATTTATTATTAGAGCTTTTGACACTCCTACTTTAATTTTATTGGAAAAAGAATTAGAAGAAATAACAACATCGGTTTTATCTCAATACAAAAAATGCTCTTATGAATTTATTGTTTCCGAACAATACCGCAACATGAAAGATGTTTTAGCAACTTGCCCTCATGTGGTTGATTATGCTTTAGAAGCTATACAACGAACTGGAGTTACGCCAATTTTATCAAGCATAAGAGGTGGAACAGATGGTTCAAGATTATCTTTTATGGGATTACCTTGTCCTAATATATATGCAGGCGAACACGCATTTCATAGTAAACAAGAATGGATAAGTGAAAAAGATATGCAATTAGCTACTCAAACTATTGTGCATTTAGCAATGATTTGGGAAGAGAATAGTTAAACAACTATTTTCTATTATTTATTCTAATAACCTCAGCTAAAGATTTAACAGCCCGTTCATGTTTTCTCACAAACGGGTTTGTTGTATCCCAAACATAACCAGCTAAAACAGAACAAATCTGTTTTTTAAAATCAGGATTAATATCTTTGGAAAAAAATATGTCGTGTAAATCGCCATCATACCAACCCATTACATAGGTTCTAAAAACATCAACACCTTTCATTGTAGGGTTTACAAATTCTTCTTGCCAATCTATTTCTTCTCCCTTTAATTTTCGTACAACTAAGTTGGCGGCTTTTTGACTTGAAGCAGTAGCTAACGTTACGCCGCTAGAAAACATTGGATCTAAAAATTCTGTTACATTTCCTGTAAGCACAAATCCCTCTCCAAAAAACTGTTCAGTTGTTACACTCCATCCTTCTAAAATTTTTGGCTCAAAAACAAAATCTTGATCGCCGAAACGTTCTTTTAAATGTGGTTCTGAATTTATTAAAAAACGCAATTGTTCGTCGGTTGATTTGTCTTTATGCTCATCAAAAAACTCAGGACTAGCAACAAAGCCCAAAGAAGACACTCCAGTAGAAAAAGGAATAATCCAAATCCATGTTTTAGGCTGATGTACCAAAACTAAAATTCTATTTGGCTCAATATATTTGGATCTATTAGGGTCGTTAATATGTGCAAACATTGATTTACGAGGAGGTAAATTACTGGGCTTGTCCAAATTAAATAAACGAGGAATCACTCTTCCATAACCACTACTATCAATAATAAACTTTGCTTTTATTTGATAAGTTTTACCAGTTTTATCTGTTACTGTTGTTGTAGAATTTGAACCTTCAAATTTAATATCAGTAACTGTAGTTTCAAATTCAACAGAAACTCCTTTCCTAATTATTTCTTGGGCTAAAGTATTATCAAAATCCCCACGAGGAACCTGCCAAGTCCAATTGTATCCCTCAGTAAATTGTTCTGTGAAATTAAAATCACAAAATTCTTCTCCTCTTACAAACTTAGCTCCAAATTTTTCTTGAAATCCTTTCGCTTTAACTGCATCTAATAATTCAGCTTCTTCCAAAGCTTCCATACATCGAGGTAATAAACTTTCGCCGATTACAAAACGAGGAAATTTTTCCTTTTCTACAACTAATATATTTAAACCAGATTTATTTACAATACCTGCAGCAACAGATCCTGCTGGCCCTGCACCAATAATTAAAACATCTACATTTTTTACGTCCATAGAAAAATTATATTTATACACTAAAAAAAATTAGCTTAAAGAAGTTTAACTAATTTTTAAACATTTTTAAAAAACTTCCCAATTTATCTTTCAATTCTGTACGATTAATTATTACATCCAAAAAACCATGTTCTAAAACAAACTCAGCCGTTTGAAATCCTTTTGGCAAATCTTTTCCTATTGTTTCCTTTACAACACGAGGGCCAGCAAAGCCGATTAAAGCTCCTGGCTCCGAAATGTTTAAATCACCCAACATCGCATAACTAGCAGTTACGCCGCCAGTAGTAGGATCTGTACATAAAGATATATAAGGAATTCCAGCTTTATCCATTAAAGATAATTTAGCGGCTGTTTTTGCCATTTGCATTAAAGAAAATGCGGCTTCCATCATTCTTGCTCCTCCTGATTTTGAAATGATTAATAAAGGCGTTTTTGTTTTTAAACAAAAATCAATTGAACGTGAAATTTTCTCACCAACAACACTACCCATCGAGCCTCCAATAAAAGCAAAATCCATACAACAAACAACTAAATCATATCCGTTAACCTTCCCAAAACCGCTTCTTAGCGCATCATTTAATCCTGATTTCTTAATCGTATCTGTTAATCTATCTGTATATTTTTTTGTATCAGTAAATTCTAAAGGATCTCCGCTAACTAAGTTTTCATGTAATTCGGTAAACTGATTATCGTCAAATAGTATTTCGAAATATTCAGTACTACCAATTCTTTCATGATGCCCACAATCAATACAAACATGTTTATTAGCATTATGCTCTTGAGCAGTATGAATTTTTTTACACGCCGAACACTTGTACCACAAACCTTCAGGAGTTTCTCTCTTTTCAGTAGTGGTAGTAGTAATGCCTTCTTTTAATCTTTTAAACCAACCCATTTATTTCAAATTTTAAGTTATTACCTACATATTAATTTTAAGAACTTAACACAAAAGACTAAAAAACAGTTCTCTATGCTATTGTTATTGTTTTATCCAAATAAACATCTTGAATTGTATTTAATAATTCAACTCCATCTTTCATTGGTTTTTGAAATGCTTTCCTTCCTGAAATTAATCCTTGTCCACCACCGCGTTTGTTAATTACGGCAGTTGTTACCGCTTCTGCTAAATCAGATTCTCCTTTACTTTCTCCACCACTATTAATTAAGCCAACTTTACCCATGTAACAATTTGCTACCTGGTAACGACATAAATCTATTAAATGATCCGTTGTTAATTCAGAATAAACCTTTGGATGAGTTTTACCATGGCCAACCGCTAAATAACCTCCATTTTTATCAGACATTTTTTGTTTAATAATATCTGCTTGAATTGTAACTCCTAAATGATTTGCTTGAGCAGATAAATCAGCTGCAGTATGATAATCAACTCCCTCTTTTTTAAATGCGCTATTACGAGTATAGCACCACAAAATAGTTGCCATTCCTAATTGATGCGCTCTCTCAAAAGCCTTTGCAACCTCAACTATTTGCCTATTAGATTCAGATGAACCGAAATAAATAGTTGCGCCAACCGCTACGGCTCCCATGTTCCAAGCATCTTCAATTGTTCCAAACATTATTTGATCAAATTTATCCGGATAGGTTAAAAATTCATTATGATTTATTTTAACAATAAAAGGGATTTTGTGAGCATACTTTCTAGCAACTGAAGCTAAAACGCCGTAAGTTGAAGCCACAGCATTACAACCCCCTTCGTGTGCCAATTTTACAATATTTTCGCTATCAAAATAAATAGGATTTGGCGCAAAAGAAGCCCCTGCACTATGTTCTATTCCTTGATCTACAGGCAAAATACTCATATATCCAGTATTTGCTAGACGCCCATTTCCATACAATTGTTGCAAACTTCTTAATACTTGAGGACTACGATTGCTATAGGCAAAAGTTTGATCAATAAAGTTTCCACTAGGGATAACAATATTATCTTTTGTTATAGTTTTGCATGTATGATTTAATAAATCATCGGCATTTGCGCCAAGTAAATCTGTTATTTTAGACATAAAAAGTTTGTTTTTTCAAGAACCAAATTTAACTAAAAATTACGAAAAATAGCATAAAAAAAACCTCTAAAGTCGAGGTTTTTTTAACAATAAAGGCATTAAATTATTCAGCAACCTGAACCATTTTAAACGGAACGCTAATAATTGCTTGATAATCTTCTCCTGCTTCTAACATATCTTCATCATCTTCTTCGTAGTGCCAGTTAATAGTAACCTCGCTTCCGCCTTTATGAATTGATTCTAATTTTTTAAATACATCTAAAATACATTTAGAAGAACTTGTATTAAAATATTCTAATTGTATATTAACTGTAGTTGATGGTTTTGCAGCTATTGAATATTTGTCAAGGGCATCAACTAATGGTTTGTAAAATTCAATTGAATTTTCGGGTATTGATCGGCCTTTAATTTCTAAAATCCCTCCCTTAATATCAAAAGATATTGTTGGTGTTTTTGGAGTTCCTTCAATTGCGTATTTTTCCATATTGGTATTATTTATATTAATTGTGGTTGTTTTACTTTTATAATTAGTGTAAAGAAAGAAACTTTATTGTCAATTTCCAAAAAATTATACTCTAATTTTTCCCCCGTTTTACGGGCAATATCTATCATTCCTAGTCCGCCACCGCCTTTCAATGACATTTCTCCATTATTTAAAACAGATTTGTAATAGTCCTTTAACTGCTCCTTTGTAAGGGAGTTAACTTCGTCTAACCTTGATTGCAGGCCATTAATATTTTCCTTTAAAATATAATTTCCTGTTATAATATTATATGTCTCTTTATTTTTGGCTATCATAAAAATAGCTCCTCTATTTTTGTCGCCAAATTCATTAGTTGCATTATCCATATGGTGATACAAATTTTGCAAACATTCAACTAAAACATTGTAAACCTTTTTTTTAGTTTTAGGTTCCTCATTCATATTATCCATCTTATTCTCCATTATCTGAAGAATAGAAGTCAATAACGCTGAAGTTATATCACCTTTAAAAGAAAGAAGAATATTATTCTTCTCCATTTTACTGTATATATTATATGCATCAATCATATATCAGAGTAACTATCCTTAAAAATGCAACTTTAATAAAATTAATTGCTAGGGTTTAAAATGATACCCAAAACATCTAAAATTACAAACTACAATAGGATTATATTTTTTATTAAATGTATTTATATTTCAGACTTAATTTAACAATAAAAACGCCAACTGTTTACCAAATATAAATAATAAATTAAACAAAAAAGAAAATTGAGGTTAAATTTCCATTTATTCTACATTTTTATTTCAATTAGTAAAGTAAAATCAACCTTTGTCTAAACCGGTTTGCCTTTATTAAATTGAGATTGCGGATATTTTAAAAGATTATTTTACGGTTACTCTTGATAAACTAAATAATTTACTAAATCAGATATAATTTTAACGTTTTATAAAAATGAAAACTGAATAAAAAACACAAAAACCTCAACTACCTTTATTTTTTTTAAAACTTTTTTAGACTAAAGATTAATTTAAACAAATGACAAATAAATTGGTTATATTTAAAAAGCATGGATTTTAAAAACAGAAAAGATACTGTCTTCTTAGTGCTAGCAGGTTTTTTTATAACAAACGCACTAATTGCCGAACTAATAGGGGGAAAATTAATTCAGTTTTTTGGATTATTTACCCAAAGTATCGGTATTATTTTATGGCCAATTGTATTTATTTTAACTGATTTAATTAATGAACACTTTGGAAAAGATGGCGTAAAAAAATTAACTTACGTTACCGTAGGTTTAATAAGTTTTGCATTCATAATCCTAACCATTGCCATAAAAATTCCAGCAACTACTTTTTCTCCGATAAACAATGAAGTCTTCAAAACTGTTTTTGGTCAATCGCAATGGATTATTATTGGAAGCATTGTCGCCTTTTTCATTTCACAATTGGTTGATGTATACGTATTCGTTATTTTAAAGAAAATTACCGGCAATAAATTTATTTGGCTAAGAGCAACTGGCAGCACGCTTGTAAGTCAATTAGTTGATACATTTATTGTACAATACATCGCCTTTGTTTTACCAGCAAAATGGACTCTTGATGAATTTATCACAAATGCGAGTTGGGGCTATTTATTTAAATTAATTATTGCTATTTCACTAATTCCAATAATTTATTTAGGTCATTATTTAATTGGTAAGTATTTAAAAAAAGAACAATTAACTATTTAATTGATACATTTTTCCTGGCATAGATTTTATAACATTCGAAAATTCTAAGGTCAATAAATAAGCTGAAGTTTTACTAATTGGGAGCTGAGTGGTGCTACAAATCTCATCAATATGCAATTGAGTTTTGTCTTTAAAACAATCTACAATCACTTGTTCTTCATTGTTTAAATCTACAAAAAGGGGGATTTGTTTTGACTTGCTTATTTTTGTCTCTTCATTCCAATTCATAATATAATACAAATCTTCAGCACTTTCTATTAAGTTTGCTCTATTTGATTTTATTAATCCATTACACCCTTCACTTAAAACTTCATTGGCTCTTCCTGGAAAGGCAAACACATCTTTGTTATATGCATTAGCAATAGTAGCGGTAATTAAACTTCCTCCTTGCCTTTTTGATTCAACAACAATCAATGCATCACACATCCCAGCCACAATTCGATTTCGTTTTGGAAAATTTTCTCTATCAGGATTTGTTTGGCTCATAAATTCCGTCAATAAACCTCCTTGGTCAATCATTTTTTTTGCATAATTACTATGAACTGACGGATAAATTCGATCTAAACCGTGAGCTAAAACACCAACTGTATTAAGTTCATTTGCAAGAGCTTCTTTATGGGCCAAAACATCGATACCATATGCCAAACCACTAACCACTAATATTCCAGTATCTTTTAAATCATGAATTAATTTTTCTGTTATTTGATTTCCATAAGTTGATGGGGTGCGTGTACCAACAACTGAAACAATTTTTTGAGTATTTAAATCAGCATTACCTTTATAATATAGTAAAATTGGGCTATCATTGCAATTTTTTAACCGTTGAGGATATTTTTCATTCGTGAAAAATAAAGCAGAAATATGATTGTCTTCAATAAATTTAATTTCTTGCTCTGCTCTTGTCAATACAAACTTACTTGCTATTATTTTGTTTGCTACAATGGTTCCTATGCCTGGTATTTTTTCGAGTGGGCCCTTCTTACTGATAAAAACTTGCTGTGCACTTCCACAATAAGCAACCAAGTTTTTCGCTAACACATCTCCCACACCATCAATTAATGTAAGTGCAATTTGATATTGTAATTCGACGGAAGTCATTTGTTTTTTTTAATTATTTTAGTATATTGTCAACACAAAAATATAAGAATATGATAACTTTAACTAAATATATTGTGGCTCTTTTGTTTTTTTATTCAATAAATGCCTATTCCCAAAACTATGGAGTTATAAAAGGTATTGTAAAAGATAATTCAACAGGCGAAGTGCTTCCGAGTACGATAGTAACAATTGATAAATTAAAAGCGACTTCTGCTGATATGAATGGTTTTTACTTTTTAAATGCAACCGAAGGAAATCATAATTTAGAATGTGATTTAATTGGATTTAAGAAATTCTCTAAACTCATTACAATAAAAGCTAATGACACAATTGAAGTAAATATTTTACTTGATGGTGGCAATCAATTATTAGATGAAGTAGTTATTTCTGCCGGAAAATTTGAACAAAAATTATCTGATGTAACAGTCAGCATGGATGTAATAAAACCTTCATTAGTTGAAAATAAAAACGCACAAACATTAGATGTTATTATTAATCAAGTGCCTGGAGTTGTAGTTTCCGATGGAAATACGAGTATTAGAGGCGGTAGTGGTTATAGCTATGGCGCAGGGACTCGCGTTTTAATGTTAGTGGATGAAATGCCAATGATAAGTGCTGATGCGGCTGATATCAAATGGAATTATTTGCCCATCGAAAATTTAGAACAAGTAGAAGTAATAAAAGGAGCTGCATCAGCATTATTTGGTTCATCTGCATTAAATGGCGTGATTAATATGCGAACAGCATACGCTAAAGATAAGCCCGTTACTACTGTTTCTATTTTTGGTGCGGGATACGATTCTCCAAAAAGACCAGAATTAAAATGGTGGAAAGGCTCGTCGCAAATGCAAAATGGAATCAATTTTGGACATTCTCAAAAAATTGGAAATTTAGATTTAGTCATAGGCGGTCATATTTATAATGATGACGGTTACAGATATTTAGAAAATGAAAAAAGAGCAAGATTTAATACTAACTTAAGATACAACTTCAAAAAAATACAAGGCTTATCTATTGGTGTAAATACAAATATGATGAAAACGTCCGGGGGTTTATTTTTTCTATGGCAAAATGCTGATTCTGCATATATACCTCAAGGGCGAACGATACAGAATTACAAAAATGACCGTTTTAATATTGATCCTTTCATTACTTATTTTACAAAAAAAGGAGGCAAGTTTAGTTTACGGTCTCGCTACTTCTTAACTAATAATTCAAATGATAAAAATCAAGAATCAAGGGCTGAATTGTATTACAACGAATTTCAATATCAAAAACGTTTCAAGAATAATTTAACCATCACAACTGGCGCAGTGTATATGGAACAACAAGTAATTGCTGCAGCAATTTACGGAAGGCATTCGGGAAGAAACTATGCCGGTTATGCACAATTTGATTATAAAATTAAAAAGTTAACAGCATCAGTTGGCTTAAGAGGAGAATATAATAGAATTGACACTTCATACACAAGAGGATATGTTTCAAAAAAAATAAATAATCTTCCGTTTCAACCGGTTGTAAGAGCTGGATTAAATTACCATTTATTTGAATATACATTTTTAAGGGCTAGCTTCGGCCAGGGTTACCGTTTTCCTACAATTGCCGAAAAATATATCAGTACTGGAGTAAGTGCTATTTCAATTTTTCCAAATCCCAGCTTGCAACCCGAAAGAGGATGGAGTTCTGAAATAGGTATTAAACAAGGGTTTAAAATAAATAATTTTAAAGGATTTTTGGATGTAGCAGGGTTCTATACAAAATACGCAAACATGATAGAATTTATATTTGATATTTATGGTCCAAAAACAGGCAATTTTGTGAACGATATTAAATACGCTGGTTTTAAATCACAAAACGTAGGCAACGCAGTAATATCTGGATTTGATATTTCAATAATTGGTGCTGGTAAAATTGGGCCTATAAATATTACAACACTTACAGGTTATACTTATATAAATCCAATCAATCCAAATTACAATTCTAAAAAAGACACTTTAGGCTCTTTACCAAATTCAAACTTATTAAAATACCGAAATCAACACTTATTTAAAAGTGATATTCAATTTGATTATAAAAAAGTTTCAGTTGGATTTAGCACTCGTTATTATAGCTTTATGAAAAACATTGACAAACGCTTTGAGCAAAGTATTTTGGCGGAGTATAATACTCCATCACTTAATTTTGACGATCCAGCATTTTATATATTACCAGGATTAAAAGAATACCGACAAAAAAATAATAAAGGCGATTGGATTCATGATTTTAGAATCTCATATCAACTAACCCCAATTTTAAAAACATCATTAATAATTAATAATTTTTTAAATGCAGAATACACGTTAAGGCCAGGTGACGTTAGGCCACCACGCATGTTTATGTTTCAACTTTTACTTAAACTTTAACTATTTTTTGCAAATCAAACCTTATTTTTAGTTGTATCTTTATACCCAAAAAACAACACAAAATGGATAACAATTTCAGAAATACAAAAATTGACAACATTCAATACGAATCAGTTGTCACACAAAAAAACCTTTTAGCATCAGTATTTGCATGGATGTTTGCAGGTATGGTTATTACCACTGCTACATCTTTATCATTTGCTTACATTCCTAGCCTACTTGATTTAATGCTTACCCAAGGCGAAGATGGCATGGTTCACAAATCGATGTTAGGTCACATCGTTACCTTTGCGCCATTAATCATGTTAATTGGAATGGGAGTAGGATTTAAAAAATTACCTTATTTAGCAATTGCAGGTTTATTTTTAGGTTTCTCTGCTTTATTCGGAATTAGCATCAGTTATATATTTATTATTTATCAAGTTGGTTCAATTGTAAATATATTTTTATCTACTTCTGCTTTATTTGGTATTATGGCAGCCGTAGGCTACTTTACAAAAACTGACTTAACAAAATTAGGAAGTATTTTAATGATAGGTGTTGTTGGAATCTTCATTGCTTCACTTATCAACTACTTTATGCATAGTGCGCAAATGGGCTATATCATAAGTGTTATTGCTGTTATAATTTTTACTGGATTAACTGCTTACGACATGCAAAAAATTAAAAACATGTTAGCTGAAAACGACGGATCAGATTCATTTAAAAAGTTAGCTGTAATGGGGGCGTTAAGTTTGTATTTAGATTTTATTAACTTATTCTTATCTCTTCTTAATATTTTCGGAAAAAGAAACTAATTAATAATTAGCTTTAGAAAAACCTTTAAAACCTTAGCTTAATGCTAAGGTTTTTTATTTTTTAAAAGTAATATATCTATATTTAAAATCGTTCGATTTTTAAATTGCTAATCGATATAATATTTATAAATTTACATCGTATTAAAAAAGTTCAATTTTTATAAAAAACGAAATATGGCAATTGTAGAATTAAAAGTACCAAGCCCAGGCGAATCGATAACAGAAGTGGTAATTGCTCGTTGGGTAAGAAACACTGGCGATATAGTTGAAAAAGATGAGGTTTTAGCAGAAATAGATTCAGACAAGGCAACTTTAACTCTTAATGCCGAAGAAAGTGGAAAAATTGAAGTGTTAGCTGCCGAAGGAGATACGGTAAACGTTGGACAAGTAGTTGTAAAAATTGATACATCATTTAAGCCAGAAGCAAAAGCGGAAACTGCAAAAGTTGAAGTGAAGGTAGAAGCTAAAAAAGAAGCCGCTCCAGTAGCAGAAACAAAAACAAATTCACCAACCAATTATGCTACAGGAACTCCAAGTATTTCTGCTGCAAAAATAATGGCTGAAAACAATATTAAACCTAACCAATTAAATGGAACAGGTAAAGATGGTAGAATTACAAAACAAGATGTTTTAGCAGCTTTATCTAATGGGTTGCCAACGGCGGTTGAAGTTCTTTCTAATTCGTGGAAAGGTGGAAGAGAAAAAGAACGCGCAAAAATGACTTCCCTTCGTAAAACTGTAGCTAAACGATTAGTTGCTGTTAAAAATGAAACTGCTATGTTAACGACTTTTAACGAAGTTGATATGTCAGCTATCTATGCGATTAGAGCAAAATATAAAGATAAATTTAAAGAAGTTTACGGAAGCAATGTTGGCTTCATGAGTTTCTTTACAAAAGCAGTTACTGAAGCATTATATCATTATCCAGCTGTAAATGGAATGATAGATGGCGAAGAATTAGTTTATAATAAATATTGCGATATAGGAATTGCAGTTAGTGCGCCAAAAGGTTTAATGGTTCCTGTTTTGCGTAATGCCGAATTAATGAGCATTGCTGATATAGAAAAGGGAATTAAAGATTTAGCTGTAAAAGCGCGTGATGGAAAATTAACGATTGAGGATATGACTGGAGGAACATTTACAATCACTAATGGCGGTGTATTTGGTTCAATGATGAGTACTCCAATTATTAATCCTCCTCAAAGTGCAATTTTAGGAATGCATAATGTTGTTGATAGACCAATGGCAGTGAATGGACAAGTGGTTATTCGCCCTATGATGTACATTGCATTAAGTTATGATCACCGTATTATTGATGGAAGAGAAAGTGTTGGCTTTTTAGTTAAAGTAAAAGAAATGTTAGAAAACCCAAGCCGTATGTTGTTTGGCGGAAAAGTTCCTGAAGAAGTTTTATTGGGATTATAAAAAAATCAAAAAAACCTTCAACTAACTTGAAGGTTTTTTTATTCTAAGTATTTAATATTTATTAATTCAATTTCATTGGGCGCACTTTACTTTTAACAATAAAAGCATAAGGAAACTCAGCTTGAATTCTTTTCAATAATTCAAATGCTTCTAATTTCGTTTTAAAATCGCCAACATTAATTACAAAATTTGGTTGTTGGTATTCTTCGTAAGATGCAACATCTGTAAACTTAGAATTAAACTTTGCTTGAACTTCTCTTGCTTTTGTTTTATCAGCACTAAAATGAATTTTAATACGATAACCATCACTTTCACCATTACTTCGACGATGATATTCAACTTTTTTTTCTTGTAATGCTCTTACTTTTATAGATGTTTGTATGGCATTGCTATTAGGATTTTCTTGCGAAAAACTAACAATAGAATAAATAAGTATAAAAAATAAAAACAATATATATTTCACCTAACAAAAATAGAGAAAATAGCTTAAAAAATCATTAAATTAGCCTTTTATTTTATACAAACTAAAATGGACAAATTTTCCTTCGTAGGCACAAGCGACGTTAACGCTATTGAACAACTATTTTTACAATATTCACAAGACTCCAATTCGGTTGATGCTTCGTGGAGAGATTTTTTTAAAGGCTTTGAATTTGCCCGTACTTCTTATGAAAACGATGGTGGTGCAATTCCTGAAAATGTAACTAAAGAATTTAAAGTTATTGGATTAATTAATGGATATCGCCAACGCGGTCATTTATTTACAAAAACAAATCCTGTTCGTCAACGAAGAACTTACGAGCCAACTTTAGATATTCAAAATTTTGGTTTAGTTGAAAAAGATTTAGAAACTGTTTTTCAGGCTGGTAATGAAGTAGGTTTAGCAAATGCTAAACTAAAAGATATTATTAGTCATTTAGAGCATACTTATTGTCAAAGTATTGGTGTTGAATATTTATACATGCGCGAGCCAAAAGTTGTAAAGTGGTTGCAAGAACGCATGGAAAAAAACAAAAACACTCCTGCTTTTAATAAAGATGAGAAAAAAATAATTCTTAAAAAATTAACACAAGCAGTTGTTTTCGAAAATTATTTACATACTAAATTCGTTGGACAAAAACGTTTTTCGTTAGAGGGTGCAGAAGCTGTAATACCAGCTATGGATACTTTAATGGAGCATGGCGTAAATTTAGGAATTGAAGATTATGTTATTGGAATGGCTCACCGTGGGCGTTTAAACGTCCTTACTAATATCATGAATAAAACATATAAAGATGTATTTACAGAGTTTGAAGGAAGACCAAGTGAAGATTCTTTATTTGATGGTGACGTAAAATACCACATGGGTTATTCATCAGATCAAACAAGTGATGGTGGCAAAAAAGTTCATATTAGTTTAACACCAAATCCATCACATCTTGAAACTGTAGCTCCAGTTGCTCAAGGAATTGTTCGTGCAAAAATTGATAACCGTCATAAAGGTGATAATTCAAAAGCTTGTGCCATTGCAATACATGGTGATGCAGCAGTTGCTGGCCAAGGTGTAGTTTACGAAACTTTACAAATGAGTCAATTAGATGGTTATAAAACAGGTGGAACTATCCACTTTGTGATTAATAACCAAGTTGGATTTACAACAAATTTTTTAGATGCACGTTCATCAACCTATTGTACTGATGTTGCAAAAGTAGTATTAAGCCCTGTATTTCATGTTAATGGCGATGATGTAGAAGCATTATGTTTTATATCAAAATTAGCAATGGAATTTCGTCAGGAATTTCATCGCGATGTTTTTATTGACGTTTTATGTTACCGTAAATATGGTCACAACGAAGGTGATGAACCTCGTTTCACTCAACCATTATTATACAAAGCAATTGCGGCACACCCTAATGTAAAAGATATTTATGTTAAACGTTTAGCCCTCGATGGTTCAGAATTAGCTAATGAAGCAAAGGAAATTGAAAATACATTTAAAGCAGAATTAGATTCTAATTTAGATGAAGCTAAAAAAGCTGAAACTGTAAAAATTACTTCATTTTTAGAAGGCACTTGGAAAGGCGTGCAAATGGCTAAAGACTCATCCTTTGACGAATCACCAAAAACAGCAATTGACGAGAAATTATTTTTAGAATTAGCAAACAAAACAACTGAATTACCTAAAGACAAAAAATTCTTTAATAAAATTCAAAAGGTTTTTGATGATAGAAAAGCCATGATTACCAAAGATAATTTTGATTGGGCAATGGGCGAATTATTAGCATATTCATCCCTAATGAAAGAAGGTTTTCCTGTTCGTTTTAGTGGACAAGATGTTGAGCGTGGAACTTTTTCACACCGTCATGCTGTAGTTAAAATTGAAGATAGCGAAGAGGAATATACTCCGTTAAATAATATTGATGCAGAAGCAAAATTAAGCATCTACAATTCGTTGTTAAGTGAATACGCTGTTTTAGGTTTTGATTATGGTTACGCATTTGCTTCGCCAAATTCATTAACTATTTGGGAAGCACAATTTGGTGATTTCTTTAATGGTGCACAAATTATAATTGACCAATACTTAACTTCTGCCGAATACAAATGGCGTCGAATGAATGGTTTAGTTTTATTATTACCTCATGGTTATGAAGGACAGGGGCCTGAGCATTCATCAGCTCGTATGGAACGTTTTTTACAAGCATGTGCCGAAAATAATATGCAAATTGTAAATGCTACAACACCAGCACAACAATTCCATGTTATTCGTCGCCAATTAAAAAGAGACTTCCGTAAACCATTAGTTTGTTTTACTCCAAAAAAATTATTGCGTTACCCAACTTGTGTAAGTAAATTAACCGACTTTACAAAAGCAAATTTCCAAGAAGTATTAGATGATACAGCTGATTCTAAAAAAGTTACACGCGTAGCATTTTGTTCTGGAAAAGTTTATTATGATTTAATTGAACGACGAGAAAAAGAAGGCTGTAGTGATATTACATTTATTCGCTTAGAACAATTATATCCTTTTCCGCAAAAACAAATTGATGTGATTTTAAAAAAATACAATAAAGCAAATGAGTTTTTGTTTGTGCAGGAAGAGCCAGAAAACATGGGTCCATGGCGTTTTGTAGATAATAATTTACGCTCACTAAAATTAAAATACATTGGTAGAGAAGCTGCTGCAAGTCCGGCAACTGGTTTTGCAAAAAGACATGCAATGGAAAATGAAGAAATAATGACTTCAATTTTTAGCAAAGTTTTAGTGAAATAAAAACGATAAAAAATAAATTTTAAAAAGCTCTTGTTAATTACAACAAGAGCTTTTTTTATAAATAGAAAAAGAAAAAATTAAATGATAATTTTCACCTCTTTTATATCAAAAGTCAGTAATTCATCGTTAGTATTTCTTACTAACAATTTTCCATTTTCTTCAACATTAATAATTTCAGCATAAAAACTACGTCCGGAATTATCAATAAAATTAAATGTTTCATTCAATCCAAATAAATGAGATAAATAATTCGAATGAATAAATTCGAATTTTTTTTCTTTTAACTTTAAATACCATTTTTCAAGTTTTGAGCAAAGAAATTCTAAGATAATAGAAGTGTCAAAATTTTCATTTTTTTCAATCTTAATTGAAGTTGCTAGTGCACTTAATTCTCCAAAATTATCTTGATTCACATTCAATCCAATTCCAATAACAGCATGCTGAATCATATTTCCATTAAGGTTATTTTCTATTAAAATCCCACCTATTTTCTTCTTATTTACTAAAATGTCATTTGGCCATTTAATTTTAATGTCATAATGGCTAGCGTTAAGTATTTCAGTCAATACGTCATAACAAGCCAATGCGGTTATTTTACTCAAATAAAAGGATTGTTTTATGTCTAAAAAACGGGGGTGCAATATTACCGAAAGAGTACTGTTTTTGCCCATTTCGGATGCCCAAACAGTTCCTCTTTGACCTTTGCCTTGCGTTTGATTATTTGTATATATTACCGTTCCATCAACAATGTTAACATTCCTTAACAAGTTAATGGCATAGGTATTGGTACTTTCTACCTCAGGCAGAAAAAGCACATTCTTTCCTATAAACAAGGTGTTCATTCGCCTAAAAAGATTAAATTTGTTAATTGTACAAAATACAAAAATAAAAAAGAGATTAGCATTAGCAATAAAAATAATATGGCAAAAATTACAGAAAAAAAAGCAGTTGTAAAAAAAGCAGCAACAAAAACTGAAACTCTTAAAAAAACAGTTGTAAAAAAATCAGTAACAAAAAAAGCGGTAGTTAAAAAAAGTGCGGCTAAAAAAGTTGCAATAAAAAAAATTCCTTTAACTGAAAAACAATTAGAACAAAAGGAAGCAAATAGAATTGCGAATACAGAACAAAAGAAAAAACCAGGTAGCACTGCTCGTCGTCCTAAAAAAAATGCTACAAAAGCACAAACTGATAATTTGCTTGATGCCATAATTGAAGGTATGAAAAACAAAAAAGCAAAAAACATTACTGTTATTAATATTTCCGCATTAGAACATAGAGTAGCAGATTATTTTGTGATTTGCGATGCCGACAGTAATACTCACGTTAATGCAATCTCTAATGAGATTGAAGAAACTGTAGTAAAAGCAACAAAAGAAAAACCATTTCGTAGTGAAGGACAACAAAATTCGGAATGGATTTTAATTGATTATGTAAATATTGTGGCTCATGTTTTTTTAAGAGAAACTCGTGAATATTATAATATTGAAGGGCTTTGGGCAGATGGAGAAGTAACTCACATTGAAGATTAATTAGGATTAATATTAGTTCGAAAAAGAGAACTCAATACTAAATCTAAAAAGTGAAACAAAAAAAATGCCTTACTGGCTATTAAAAAAAGAAAAACATGAGTGATAATACAACAAACACTGAACCCGAAAACACTTCAGCACCTGAACCAACGCCAACGCCAACACCGGATGATGAGCGAAAAAAGCAGTTTGACAAAATGAAAGAACGTTTTGGCAAAAAATCTCAAAGCCCTTTTGGTGGAGAGCCAAGTAACAACGGAAATAGTTTCTATTGGATTTATGGTTTAGTTATTTTGGCATTATTAGCTTTTGTATTTATGGGTCAGGATTTTGAAGGAAGGGTTTTTCCTACTGATCAAAGCGAGTTTGAACAAAACATGCTTGCTAAAGGTGATGTAAGAAAAATTGTTATCGTTAATGATAAAATTGCAGAAATAACAATTAGCGCCGATAGTTTAAAGTTAGACAGATACAAAACTTTAGATAAAAACAAAAAGCTAGTGCCAATGTTTCCTGCAGAAAGTGCGGCAAAAGGCCCTCATTTTAAAATTTCTATCGCTGATAAAAAAGATTTTATTGAGCAAGTTCGTAATGTTCAAATTGCTGCAAATATTCCACAATATTTAAAAGTTTCTCCTTCGGGCGAAGAAAGAAAAGATTGGACTGAATATTTGGGTTGGATGTTCCCAATTATTATCATGGTTGTTTTATGGATTGTTATGATGCGCAGAATGGGTGGTGGATCAGGCGGTGGAGCTGGACAAATTTTTAATATAGGAAAATCTAAAGCTGTTCTATTTGACAAAAATCAAAACATTAATATTACGTTTAACGATGTTGCTGGTTTAGATGGAGCTAAAGTAGAGGTTATGGAAATTGTTGACTTCTTAAAAAACCCAAAAAAATACACAGACTTAGGTGCAAAAATTCCTAAAGGAGCTTTATTAGTTGGCCCTCCAGGAACAGGAAAAACATTATTAGCTAAAGCCGTTGCAGGTGAAGCTAAAGTTCCTTTCTTCTCTTTATCAGGTTCTGACTTTGTGGAAATGTTTGTTGGTGTTGGTGCATCTCGTGTGCGTGATTTATTTAAACAAGCTAAAGAAAAAGCTCCATGTATTATTTTTATTGATGAAATTGATGCTATTGGAAGAGCTCGTGGAAAAAATGCAGCTGCTGGTGGAAATGATGAACGTGAAAATACATTGAATCAACTCTTAACAGAAATGGACGGATTTGGAACAAATAGCGGTGTAATTATTTTAGCGGCTACTAACCGCGCTGATATTTTAGATAGAGCATTGATGCGCGCTGGTCGTTTTGATAGACAGATTTATGTTGATATGCCTGATGTAAATGAACGTAAAGAAATTTTTGAGGTTCATTTAAAGAAAATAAAAATTGATGCGAGTGTTGATATTGAGTTTTTAGCCAGACAAACACCAGGCTTTAGCGGTGCGGATATTGCAAACATTTGTAATGAAGCCGCATTAATTGCTGCTCGTGGTAATAAAAAACAAGTAACTAAACAAGATTTTTTAGATGCAGTTGATAGAATTATTGCAGGACTAGAAAAGAAAAATAAAATCATAACTCCAAATGAAAAAAGAGTTATTGCATTCCATGAAGCTGGCCATGCAACTGTAAGTTGGATGTGTGAGCATGCATCTCCATTAATAAAAGTAACCATTGTGCCTCGTGGTCGTTCGTTAGGAGCAGCTTGGTATTTACCTGAAGAAAGACAGATTACAACTACAGAACAAATTGTAGATGAAATGTGTGCAACATTAGGAGGAAGAGCAGCCGAAGAAGTTATTTTCGGTAAAATCTCAACAGGTGCATTAAGTGATTTAGAAAAAATTACAAGGCAAGCATATGCAAGCATTGTATATTATGGATTAAACGATAAAATTGGTAATGTAAGTTATTACGACAGTTCAGGCCAAAATGAATACAGTTTTAATAAGCCTTACAGTGAAAATACAGCAAGGATTATTGATGAGGAAGTTAAAAAAATGATCGATATTGCTTATTCTCGCACCAAAGCTATTTTAGTTGCTAATAAAGACAAGCTGACTTTACTTGCTGAAAAATTATTAGAAAAAGAGGTTATTTTTAAAGAAGATTTAGAAGAAATATTTGGGAAAAGACCTTTTGATAAAGAACCTTTAACTATAGAAGAAATTGCAGCTACTGATTTAACAGAAAAATCTAGTAACTCTTAATGTTTTTTTATATATTTAGTTAATATTAAAAAGAATATATAAAATGAAACCATTTCTAATTTTATTTTCACTAGCTATCTTACTAAATTCTTGTAAGAAAAAGGATAATAATGAGGAAATTACGCCCGTTCCTGAGCCGATTGTTCCTGGAAAAATTTATCCAGATTCGGTTTGGAACCCAACAGGCACTGGCCCAAGGTTAATATTTAAATTTAAGTTTGATTCGACCCAAACAAGATTAGATGCTTTTGGAAATCCATTAACTACTTTACCAGTTGGTCATGGGGCACTTTCTCCTGTATTTAATAAAATGGCGGCTCATTATTTAGAACTTGCTCAAAATGATTTTACTATATTAGGCGATGGAAAAGTATTATATCATGCGCCTGAAACTTCGAAAGGTGGTGCAACAGCTATTGAATTTGGATACTCTGTTGTTGTAAAAGAAGGGACCATATTTTTTTCAAAAGCAATAAATGAAATAACTCCAGGTACATATAACTGGCTTCGTTTATCTTTATCTTATCAAAATTATGATATCCCATATTTATCGAATATTTTGGTGGGAACTCAACATGGTACTATTGCTTCATTTTTAGGATATAAAACCTATGTAGAAAAATATAAAATAAAAACACAAGAATATATTCCATCATCGAGTGTTGGTGGTCCTTCCTCAAATCATCCACAAGGATATTGGGGCTTTGAAACAAATTACATTTTAGGATATCCTAATAATAACGGACATTATATGCTTGATGGGCAACCACCAGTTGGGGCAACAACTGTTGTTAATCCAAATTTTGCGAATTCTCCAATTCCCGCTGGGAGTTGTGTAGTTACTGCAAGATTTTCGAATGCAACAGGAACAGCAACTACGCCATTAACAATTACTGGCGCCGAAACTACCGATATTATAGTAACTGTTTCATTATCAACAAATAAAAGCTTCGAATGGTTAGAAGTTGGTGCGCCAGATGGTTATTATAAACCAGATGCTGGCGAGGTGCCTGTTGATATGGGAGTTAGAGGAATGCTACCTAAAGTACAATATTAAAAAAAAATTACTATTTTTAACAAAGTTCTAATTAAACTCAAAGCAAAAAATTAAGTCTTATAACTATAAATTAAAATCTAAAAAAAAATAAAACATGAAAAAAGTAATTTTAATCGCAGTAAGTTTATTTACAATATCTACTGTAACTCGCGCTCAAGAGGTTATAACTAAAACCGAAGCTAAATCTCAAAGAGAATCAAAACAAAAAATGACTCCAGAACAACGCGCTCAAAAAAATGTTGATCACGTAAATTCAGTAGTTACTTTAAATGAAGATCAAAAAGCGAAAGTTTTAGCAATAGCTTTAATTAAAGCTAAGAAAATGGAGGAAATAAATGAAAAATTCAAAAACGATCCTGAAAAAAATAACAAAATGTATCCTGAAACTGAGGCTGTAAGACAAGATTACCATAAAAGCCTTAAAGCAATATTAACGGCTGAACAAAATGAAAAATTAAAAGCTAAACAAGCTCAATCAGAACAAGATTAATTTAAATAAAAATAAAAAT
>Ga0114977_10000210_pt1 | contig 38576 bp, 51 predicted proteins | sample S_130805_MF_Meta_FD_87026 | JGI IMG/M metagenome (GOLD analysis project Ga0114977, IMG submission 87026) | Freshwater microbial communities from Lake Simoncouche, Canada to study carbon cycling - S_130805_MF_MetaG | ecosystem: Environmental > Aquatic > Freshwater > Lake | place: Lake...
AACTTGTAAAAAGCGTCCCTACGGAGAGGGGTCCAAACGAGTAAAAAGATTCCTTACCGGGGGGCGCCCCTTCTGTTTGGCCCAGCCGGCAGCCCCAGATACGCCGCAGCCTCCGCAGCGACGAGCGACAGCGCCTTAGGAGAACACCCTTCTCGCCTGGCCGCCTCGGTCATACTACTGGCCCCCGTCAGCCCGTTTAAACCGGCAGCAAACGCCACGCCGAGGCAACGTAGTCGAGCGTTTGCCACTCGAGATTCCCCAGGTTTGCCGAGGATGAATCCCAACAGCCTGCTGACCACTACGCCCCCAGCCTGCTGTACAGCCTGCCACACAGCATCCCGATGCCACTCAAGGACACGCTCGGCCTGCTCCTCGGTTAATCCCAGCTCGGCCAACTCATCAAGCGTGCGCGAGATCACTGCTGGATTTGTGCGATTCATACGGGATCAGGTTTACCATCCAGCCGCCATCCTATTAACTCGCGGTTCCCGAGTCGAGCAACAGCGTCTGCGTTGTGCGTTTGATAATTAACATGCACCTGCTTTTCTGGCGGCATCACGGGTTCCATCGCAGCGGTTGCTATCACCGCGGCTTCAACCGCGCTATCTGCTCGGACAATCGCCACCCAGTCCGCGGCATCAGTACAGACTGAGAAAATGAGTATCTGCGCGACCATTTGAGTATGGTGAGTATGGCTTTTTCTCTGTAAATACTCAAATACTCAATAAAATATAGATATAGATATAGATATAGATATAGGTGTATCTGTGTATCTGTATCCTTATATGTCTATCGGGGTACTGAGTATGGTGAGTATTTGAGTATCACGCTTGTATCTTGTTGGTTTTGTAGCCCTTACGCGTGCTCAGTGGGCGAGTAGCGACTGAGTTTCGACGCTCAACAGCCCAGTTGCGGCTCAGGAACACGCGGTTCTGCTTTCCAATTAGCCTGTGCAAGCGTGGTATGTTGGCGTCCTTGCAAAGATAGATGCGCAGTGATGTTGGTTTGATGCCGAGCAGGTCGGCGGCTTCGTTGATGGTGATCAGGTCGTCCATAAATAAATAAACGGGTAAGCCCGGACATCTGCACACGCAGAGCCGGGCACCCTAGTGAGGTTCCATACCATCCCGTCAGGGTTGGTTTGGTTAGTATTAATTTGAGCGGGTAGTTATATTATGTCAAGCATCGTCGCTATGCGGGCCAGGCCAGGAGCAGTCGGCGTAATGGTCATCACATTTCGGGCAAACGAATTCGCCGCACTCTTCACAGGGTTTGCAATCCGACGCAAAAACAACGCTTTTTCTCATATGATCTCCAAAGGCAGACGCGTCGTCCGTTTCCGCATTGCGCCTATCAGCACCTGGCTCTCCATTTTTATCGCCCCGCGAAATCGTCGCAACTGGTCTGCCCAGCGTACCACGCCAAACCGTTCTCGCAGCTCAGTTCCGCTATTTGCAACATCCACGCAGTCCTCCCAGACGCGCACGCCGATCCTTGCGAGTGCTTCGCTCGCAAACCTAGCGCGCCCCTCGTTTTCATCTCCGACCTGCCGTATAGCCTCAGCAACCGTTATGCGTGCGCGGTTCGGTCCGTCAAACGTTTCAACCTGAAGCCACGATTCCAACAGCCGGTTCAATAGCGTACGTTCGTCCGTATCCCCCCGGTCCCCGCGCGCAAATGCCCAATCCTGACCGTCAACCCAGCTTTCTGCAGCTTCCACGTCGATGCGCTCCTCGGACGTCAGAGCATACGCGCCTGCAAGCAGTGCGCCGACCTGATCCGCGTTACGCTGTTCGTCGAGTTTGGAGCGTGCCGCAGATTTAAACACGGTCGCGTTGTGCGCCACCACAGCGGCCAGTGAGATGCAGCGAGCGCGCCAGCGTGCACACCATTCGGGACGGTCCACCGTTTCAGCCATCAGCCGTTTAGCCTCAGCGAACCGGTCCACGGTCCGCAGATGCTCAGGGATGAGTTCCAAAACGCTGATCCGGCCCTGGTCCGCCCGTTTGTCGATAGAAACCGCAATCGAACTAAACAGAAACGACGACCGGATCCGAAAACTCATAGACTGTCCGCCGGCCGATCCCTTGAGCATCAGCGCGCCAGACTCCCGGGACGACGCCCGTGCGAGCGCGAGCACCTGCGCCATCCTATCCCGCCCTCGTTCGTCGTCGCCCTCGGCCTCATCAAAAATCACCGGGCGTGCGTCGTGACTCAGTGCCTGCCGTATGCCGGCTTCCGTGGTATTTCCCTGAATGTTCAGCGCTACGTCGCCAAGCAACGGTTCAATGACTTCGCTTAGGATCGTTGTTTTCCCGCTGCCTGCTGCACCTGTAAGCCAGACGTGCGGGCGCCAGTCTATCGCGCCGCAAATCATAGCCGTCACAAGCCAGCCGCTCAGAAACAGCGAGTCGAGCGGGTTTGCGAATTGGAAACAACCGATGAGTTCCCGCAGCCGATTTGCCTCTGCATTCCCGAGCGGATCACTTACCGACACGCCAAGCCGTTCCGAACGCGCGTAAACGTAGCGACTGCCGATGCCGAGCAGATCACACGTTGCGCCGTCCACGATCGCTGTGTTACCTGCATGGAATACCACACGTCCCTCGTCCAGCCACGCGCCACGGCCACGGATATGCGATGGAGAAAATTCGATCCGGGCCGCCGTTTGGAGCAGGTGATCGACCGCGATCTGAACAAGGACGTCGCCGCGCTTGTCGTGTTCCTGTTCCCACCAAGCGAGGGGCGCAAGTTCCAAAAGCGCGTTCCGGGTGTGCTGCGCGGACGTAAGCGCTACCAGCGTGCCGGTCTGCCGGCTGAGGTAGTAATAAACGCGGTTCAGATTCCCGAGGATGAGAAACGGCCGATCAGGAATCGGCACCACAGGATCCGGCGTCAGTGTCCGTTCTTGCCAGTTATTCCATGATTCAGCGCCGATGTGCATTGCAATCAGTTCCTGCCGTGACTCGCCCCGGGCGTGCCCAGCAAGCCGAGCCAGTCGCGCCGGGTTCAGACACGCCCGGTCAACGCGGATCCCCTCAAACGCGTCCATCGCGTCCGCGGCCTGTTTCCCGCGTTGCCGATATTCTTCGCTATTTTCGGCATCGACTCGAACCCACGCGTGAAGCGATTTCCCGCCCGAGTCTACCACGACAGACACCGGCAGCCCGGATGCCACGATTGCGGACCATTGCAGCGACTTCGGAGCATCGTCGCATTCGATGAGAACGTGCCGAAATGCTGTGACGTCCTCGTTCCGCGTGCCGTTATTCCGCATCGGGTTCACGCGGACGAATACGCCGGTTTTTAAGCTGTTGCCGATCGTATGTGCGTCCTCGGCCAGCGTAGTTCCGCCGGCGTTAGTAATCGCACCGGCTGCGTCAGCAAGCACCACGCAGACGTTTTCGCCGTGGTCGAAGCATGCGTTGATGTGATCTAGAGCGCTCCCGCACGACTGCGGTGGCGTCACCGGTTCCAGCGGGATGCGTTGCACGGTCGGACGCTGAACCACGCTGTGGCGGATCGGTTCGGCCTTGCGTTCGGCTTTCCCCAGCGCGCTGCGGAGTCGTTTGTTTGCTTCAGCGACCTCGTCCGAGCACGAATTGTGAAAACAGAAAATCGTCGGAGGTTTCCCGTCGTCGAGCGCGATTCGACAATCCGCGCTGTGATTTTTGCCTGTGTGCCTGCCGATGCCTGGGCACTCCAGCCAGCCGAGTTGTGGCGTTTCCCAGTCAATCGCGAAGAGCGATGCTGCTGCGTTTTGTTGTGACATGTCAGAAAAGGGATGGCTGCGCTTCGACGTTTTTCAGATTTGCCACGGCCCAATCAGCGTAACTTTTCTTTAGCTCGGATCCGATAAAACGGCGGCCCAACGTCAACGCTCCGTAACCTTCAGATCCGATGCCCGTAAATGGCGAGTAAACCAATTCCCCAGGGTTGCTCCAGAGCGTAATGGCGCGCTCGATCACATCAAGTTGCAACGGGCAAATGTGTTTTTCGTCTTTATTATCACGCGCCACTTGCCCATTCAGCACGCGTCCTTGATCAACGGTCATCCAGACTGGCGATGCCACTTCCTGCCACCAAGAAACGGGAAACTCTGTGCCATCCTTTTTCACTGGAACGCGCGTCTCTCCGGGTGCACGGAAAACCAGCAGATAGTCCGCGCATCCTACTCGCGAATCCGCTGAATCTGTCTTAAGTGTTTTGTGCAAAAGCCCGTGCGCTTTTGTACGCTGCATTTCTGTCACCGGACTTTTCCAGATGCAGATTCTAGAATGGAAAAGGAAATCATGCTTCCAGAATGCGCGGATGATTTCTCCGCTGAAATCTTGAAACTGAATTGATCCGTGTTTCCATTTTGTAGAAAGCAAATCGACGCAGTGCACCGCGACCTCGCGCCCCGGCTGCATGATCCGTTTAATTTCCTGAATCAAGAAATCAAAATGCACCATAAAATCACCCATAGAATCACAGTTTCCCATGTCCTGCGGATCGTTTGAGTAGGTAAACAGATCCGCAAACGGCGGGCTGAAAACCGAAAAGTCAATGGATCCATCTGGAATCATTTTCGCCACGCGGACACAGTCGCCGTGGTGCACTGTCCAATTCTTGCTTGAGTAAGTGTCCACTCCGATCTTTGCTTCTATTGTTTCGGACTTCTGAAAAGTCATTTCAGCTGCTGCGAGTTTCATTTTTTGCTGCATTGTTTTGTGCTGTTCGATTTTGCGATTGATGGATTGGAGAATTGCTCCCTCTGTTTTTGCTTGGACGATGTACGCGTTGACTTCTCTCGTTTGCCCGAACCGATAGCTGCGTCGCAGCGCTTGATAGAAGTCCTCAAAAGAGTAGCTGAGTCCTACAAATGCGACGTTGCGGCAATGCTGCCAGTTCAATCCAAACCCTGCTATGGATGGCTTTGTGATAATCACGCGCGCACGTCCCTGCGTGAAATCAGAAAGTAGCGTTTCCTTTCGCGATGGCGCATCTGATCCGCGTACTTCGATTGCATCCGGGATCCGCTGTTTCAAATTGTCAGCTTCGTCGTTTGTGTTGCACCAGACAATCCAAGGTTCGGTTGATGCGTTCACAAGACTTGCCACAGCATCCGAACGATCTGCGGAAGTCATCCGCATTTCACGATGCATGGTTGTTGCGGACAACGTAGCAATTCGGAACAGATCTTCTCCGGCATCCGTGCTAATGTCTGCATCGACAAAGATTGTCTGCATGTTCAGCGGCGGCAAATCATATCCATCGTTTTGAAATCCGATGTCAGACGGTTTCGAAACGCACGCCGCCCATGATGCAAGCCACTTCCAAAATTCGGATTCAGCGTGCTTTTTCAGTCGCCAGTCTCCGGTATTGAACGTGTCGTTTACAAAAAACGTCGCCAACATTTGAGCCTGCGAGCAGATGCCCAGAAAGTCAGCGTGCTGCCCGAGTTCTGTGTAGTCGTTCGGTGATGGCGTCGCTGTGCACGCCAGGCGATAAGGCGTCTGGGCAAATGATTCTGTCAGCGTTTTCCGAGTTTTGCCCGTGAACGATTTCAGGATGGATGATTCGTCAAGAACGACGCCGGCAAACACGGAGCAATCAAAATGCTCTAGCTTCTCGTAATTCGTAATCCAGACTCCAGCGGTTTTGATTTCGTCGCCAGAAGAAATCTGAGTAGCTTCGATCCCAAACTTCTGTGCTTCCCGTGCAGTCTGCGCTGCGACTGCAAGCGGCGTAAGAATTAGCACACTCCCTCCGGTGTGTCTCACCACTTGAGATGCCCACTCAAGTTGCTGCGCTGTTTTACCAAGGCCGCAATCTTCAAAAAGCGCTGCACGCCCTTTTCTAACCGCCCAGGATACAATGTGCTTCTGCCAATCAAACAGCGGCGCAATAAACGGAAATGGCTCAAATCCTGCGTCTTTGACTGTTTTCTTTTTGCTCTGAATATAATCGCTGTATGTTGTCATCTAGTTGTTGTTCTGCGTCTTGAGGAGAGCGCGCAATGAACGCAATCCCTCCCATTTTGTTTACTGCCGCGGCCCAGGCTGTTTGTTCTGGCCGTGTTCTGCCGGTCGCTGATTTTACTTCAACCGACAAGAAAATTGCTGCGCCGTTAATAGTGACCCAGCCGATGAGGTCCGCGCTGCCTTTCTGAAGTCCAAACGTATGCGTGCGCCCGGATTCATCGCGGACCATGCCAACGTGGTTGCGAAATAGCCGCACGTCCGGACGCCCGCCGAGTCGAAGACGAATTGCCGATTGGATTTGCGACTCGGTCATTTGCCGTGCATCCCGCTAATCACGCGCGCCGCTGCTCGCCACTCCTCTGCGTGATGATCGTGCGGTTGGCCGTGCACGCAAAGCTGGATCCCGGCATCCACAGCGGTATCACGCTCAGCCCGTGTGCGCGTAAGTTCCGTCACCATGCGTTCACGATTGCGGCTGTTCTCCCGGAGTGCGTGGGTCAGCGCATTCATCGCGCGTTCAATTTCGGATTTCAGTCGATCGGCTTCCGCGCGCGCTGCGTAAAGCTGGATTTCGTTGTGGTCGGTCATTTCCCCTCCCTTGCTGCGATGAGTGTGTCTGCGTATTCGCACGCCGTGTTGGGAATGTCCATGATGGCGTTCCCACTCGCCAACATCCCCTGCATTGCCATCGCCGCAATCTCAAGGCGGGAGGGTTCTGGGCGGGTTGTCTTTGGTTGCAGGTTGTTTAATTTGTAGGAATCAATCGTATCGTGTAGTTCAGTCTTCAACCGCTCCACCTCGGCGCGGGCTTCGTTGCGCTCCTTGGTAAGATTGCGGATTGTTGGCTCAAATGTTGTAAGTCTGGCGCGGGCTTCGTCGCGTTCCATTTTAAGGATGCCGTAGTCGTGCGGCGTGCGTTCAGAGATGGCTTGATCTAAATCCCGCTGCAACTCCTCCAGCCTGTCAGCGGCTTGATTTATAAATTTGTCGAGCGGTGAACTTAATGGCATCCATGCCTTTAAGTTGTGAATGATTTGTTCTGTGTCTGGCTTCATGTCAGTTTGTTTCTTTCTCCTGTTCACGCTTCAGGCAACTCGGGCAGAACCAGTCCCCCAACAAATCCTGCTCAAGCAAGTCGTTACACTCTGGCTGGCTACAAGCGGGTTCTGGCTCGCAGTTGGGGTCGTAGTCGCCGGGCGGTATTGCACAGATCATTTCACGTCCTCCAATCGCTCAATCGTTGCATTTGTTTGCTCATATGGCACGCCGAGCGTCTTCGATACCATCAGCCGTGCTTCGGACTCGGATTCAGCTTCTACGGCCCAGCGTTGAAACGGACGAAAATCGCATTCCACTAGATAGGTCATTTTGCATGTGCAGTTTTTCAACTGCGCTTTCAAGCGATCAATCTCTCGCTCTGCCTCAAGCAGAATAATCTCTGCTGCAATGTGTTCGTTCATATTTTGTAACTGTAAGTCGGACGTGTATTTCTGGCCGTAAATCGATAGTGCGCCCACCCGGGCTTGTAACCCATCTGCTTCCCGATCTCCTGAAAGTCGGCAAGCGTGCGCGCTTTCTTTAGCGCTAATTTCACTTCCTCCCGAGAAAACTCTACCAAGTTGCCGGCAACCTCGCGGAGTTTTGCATCCTTCACCTCAAACTCATGGTCGCATTCCGGGCATATGCGCACCGCTGGCGACAAGCAGCAGAAGCATTCCGGGCATGTTTTTGTCGGTGCCGGCGCGCCTTTCTTGGCTTTCGGCCTGCCTTCCAGACTCCACTCCCGATCGTCCTCTGCCAGCCCGTGTCGATGCAGGTTCCCGGCGTGGTCGAGGATGATCGCATGCGTTTTGCTTGGATGCAGCCGCAGCACGCGGCCCACTTGTTGCAAATGGAGTGCCAGCGATTTTGTTGGACGCAGCAAAATCGCCGTCGTGACTACCGGCAGATCGAACCCTTCGCTCACGATCTCGCACGCGGATAGTCCGTTCAGCCTGCCGTCGCCGAGTTTCGCCACCAACTCCCGCCGATCCGCCGGCGTAAGCGTGCCGTCGATCACATCCCAGGCATATCCCGCAGCCCGGAACGCATCACTGACCGCGCGGGCTTTTGCGATGGTCGGACAGAATGCAATCGCCGGCAGTCCGTCTGATTTCTGCCGATATTCTGTGACTGCGTCACCCATGACCGCGGAAGTGAGCGCCGCTTCCAAATCTCCTATCGCAAAATCGCCCATCGAAACCCGCATCGCTTTTGTGTCAATAAGCGGTTTCGACCAGTATTTCGGACGCGCCAGAAAACCACGGTCAATCAGTTCGCCAACCTGCGGCCCGTGGATAAGGTCGTCAAACACGTCAGCCAATCCTTTGCCGTCGAGTCGTTCCGGGGTCGCTGTCACTCCCAGAACGCGCGCGTCAGGGTAAGCGTCGACAACGCGCCGCCATGTACCGGCCGCCGCGTGGTGCGCTTCATCGATGATGAGCAGATTCGGTGCTTCAAATCTGCCTAGCCTGCGCGCGAGCGTCTGCACGCTGGCAACCTGACATAACTGAGCCCGGTTGTCCGTGCGGCCCCCAGCGATCAGCCCGTGCGGTACGCCGTACGCTTGCAGCGCCCTGGATGTCTGGTCCACCAGTTCCTGCCGATGCACTAAAATAGTAACACGGTTTCCGCGCTCGATTGCGCCCGCGGTGATATGGGAAAAAATAACGGTTTTTCCTGCGCCAGTCGGTGCGACTAAAAGAGGTCGTCTGGCCCCGGCGCGGATTGAAGCCCGAATCGCATCGACTGCGGTTTGCTGGTAGTCGCGGAGAGTTGGTGACATGCGTGCTGTGAGTTGTTGAGAAAAGAAGCGGCGAGTGCTGCGTTCGCTGCCTGTGACGTTTTAAACGTAGTTGCGTACGCTTCTGGGCGGACATACAGCGCCCGAGGAGGTCGCTCAAAAACGACCCACATGCCGGACGCCGTATGCCGAACGCCATACATTAAAACGGAACCACGTTCGGATCCGCAGCCGCAGCCCCAGCCCGCACGGGACGCCACCGCTTCACCTGGGCATATGTCTTCCCGTTGCTACCAGTCACGTTCTCAATTTCCACTTCCGCAGATTTCGTCAAAAACGTCGCGCTTGATATTTCAAACGGTGCGCCGGTTTCAATGTCGTTCCCAAGCGCACGCACCACGTCGGTCAGGATCCGCAGCAGCGTTTCTCCCGATGGATGCACCGGACTGCCGTCGTCTCCGAGCGATGGGAGCGTGAGCAGGACTGAGCATTCAAACTGTCCAAGGTCCAGCGTCAGGCGAAGCTGCACGTCGCCATTGCGCGAAATTAGCGGTCGCCCCTCCTGATTTTTAGTGCTCACCGCGGAGACGGTCGCCTGATAAACGCCGTCGCCCGGTGATGGTTTGCGCGTCGATGGTACGATAAATTTGTAGGGCATAGTGGTTTACAGGTTGGATTTTTTGGTGTCTTTGGCTGCGGTCAATTCGGCGAGTTCTTCGGGTGTTCCAGAGCGTTGGCAGTCGGCCAGCGCTGTGGTCCACGCAATGCGGAGTTCGTCGAGTGTGGTAGCAGTTTCGATGCTCGCCACAGCAGCGGCATGGTCATATCCAGCGGCAAGTTGCAGTGGGTTCGTTTTCGCGTACACTGGCACAGGTTCCGCCGGAATACCTCGGATTTCGTCATCTGTGTAGCATCCGCTCAACACCCCGGGGAGCACCGTGCGGATCGCTTCGCTGATCACGCGAGCGCGTAGCATCTGCCGCGTGTACGCTTTCCATGTGTCACGGGACATCAGCCCTGCGCGTTTTGCGCGCTCCACGTCCCACGTCAGCGTCAGCGTGCCGCCCTGTGCGTGCGAGAACACGCCGGTGACTGCTTCGTCATCATATCGACTCCATTCGACGCGTCCTCCAGAATTTTGGAACCGCGCGAGCATAGCGTCCGCTTTTAGGGTCGGACGGCCTTGAATGACGTGATAATCCCGCGCGGCTTCCGCCGGGTGGCGCCCCTCGGCCTGACAAAGCAGGCCAAGCGCGAGGGCTTGGTCCGCGGTGCGAATTCCAAACAGTCCGGACTTCGCGATTGCTTCGGCCATGACGGCCATTTCTGTGATAGGTATCAGTTGCATTTTAGTTGTTGGTTTGTGCGCGTTTATAAGTCGCGCCCCTCAAGTTTTTCGATCGCCTCTGCCCATGCTGTTTCATAGCCGGGTTTCGGTTGGCTTGTAAGCGAAAGCGTAAATGCCAGTTTTTGAATTTCTTGCAGTTCGCGAATCAGTTCGCGGTGAACTGTACGGTAAATTTCCTGCTGTTCGTCGCTCATAGTTTGGTGAGTGGTCGTGCGGATTCTTTCGTGGTGATGATTGCAGCCGGCAATTCCACGCCGGCACTTTCAAACAGCGAGCGCGCTTTTTTCGCGGACAGCGCTCCTTGTGCCAGTACCACGTCCGCCGGCTTCAGCCGGTCGAGCCAGTTCACCAATTCCTGCGCTTCGACGGTTTCAGTGCGGCGGGCCTTCCCGAGCTTCCAGCCCGGCACGTTTTCCCCTTGTTCCATCAGCCTGCGTGCGTGCTTTTCAGCCTGCTCGCGGAAATCATCAAACACGCGGCAGCGGTCGAGGAAATCGCCGAGTTTCGCTGGATCCTCAAGAATGGCAAGCATCGACCTGTCCGTTGTCGCCAGCGCCGATTCAGCCGCAGCAACGCGCGGCGGGCAGGTGCTGGCGTGCTTGCACCACCCGCAGTAATCGTTCAGCCGCGGCGCCGTGCCGACGTTTTCCAGCACCGCGTTTACCAAATCGCGCGCTTCGGTGTATGTGAAATGATGCGTCACCACGCGCCGCTGATCGCAGAATAGCAGGTGAGCGGTCCACTCTGGCACAAGGTGAGTGTGCATCAGCCCTAGGCAGTAGGCAGCCATTTGCTCTCGGTAATTGTACAGCTGCCCGGACTTCAAATCAGCAATCCAATTGCCCAGCACATTGACAGCGTCGGCTGTCCCGTGCCGCTCAAACGCCGGGATTGCTATTTTGCAAAACTCCTCGTCCGTGGTCGCCTTATCAAATTCCGGCAGATTTGTTAGTTCAGCGACCGCCCACTCGACAGCCTCTCGGTCTTCAGGGAGTAGGTCGGTCGGCCATGCTCCGCCTTCCCATACGTGTCGAAATACACGGTCAAGCATAGTGCCTCGCGCAGCCGCTGGAGAGTTTCCCGGGGCGCCTTCAAATTGCCCGCAGAGCGCAAGCTTTGGCAATGATGATGGTCGGACGTTCATTAGCGAGAGAGTTGAGCGGAGCGGACGATGTAGACTGTGCTCACGATCGCCAGACCGGCGACAATAAGTGCTTCGGCTGTGGTCAGGCGGCCCGTAGCTAGGATCACGCCGTCGAGCGCGGAGAGCAGCGAGAAGCCGGTGAGAAGGGAAATGGCGCGCATAATCACAGTAGGATGAGCATTCCAGATGCAAGGCATTCGATGCGGTCGCCGGCGTGAATGACGTCTGCGCGCCAGAGTAGGGTTGAGCCGACGCGGATGTAGTGGTCGCCGCTGCCTTCTGGTGTCTGGTCTTCCCAGATTGCGACCTCAACGTTGGTCTGAGTTTCATAGCCTTCGCGGCTAAAAATGCGGGCGGATTTTGAGAGTAGCTGTTTGTCCATGTTAACGAGCTGAAACGCTAAATGTTGCGATGCGACCAGTACCATCATTGTTCATCATGCGTTCCCACTTTTGAGCTTCGCGGCGATTGGTGAATTCCCAGGTCATGGGGCGCTTGTAAATTTCGAGCGCTTTGCGGATTGGAAAACCCGTCCTAAGCTGGAAAGGCAGCAGGTCTTTAGCAATTTGTGCCAAGCTTGGCAGCGGCTTGGAAACTGTGACTGTGTATGTGTTTTTCATGCTGTGTGTGTTAGTTAGTTGTTGCTGACGAAAGAAAACCTAGCAGGTTCGGTTTCAGTGTAAACATTTTTTTTTCATTTTTCTTCACTTTTCTTACAAGTCGTTGATTTTGAGCCTTTTGGGCGTCCGCCTTTTTTCCCATTTTCGCGGGACGCTGCGGCTTTTTTGTCTGTGCGGATAGCGCCGATGCGTCGGCAGTGGTCAGTTAGGTTCATGCCGCACTTTTAGCTTTCCGCGTTAGGTTGTAAAGCTCTAAACTGCTCGCCCCTATGGTATCAAAAAAACTCTACCCCACAGCCTTACAGGCTCAAGCCGTTTGGCTTAGGTCACTTGGCTTGCAGTTTCCTGACATCGGCGAACAGCTTGAAATCTCTGCGGAATCCGCTCGCGTTGCGTGGCTTGCGGGTCGTCGCAAACTTTTAGCTGCCGGGTTGCCATTGCCGGCAGCGCAGCGGGAAACATATGAGCCGCGCGGCACTGTGTCTAAAATGGATCTGCTCGTGGCACTTGCAAAGGAGGCGGGACTCAAATGAGACGCGACATCTCACGCAGTCTGCATCTCCAAGGATGTGCTCCGATGGATTCAGCGTGCGCCGGCATCAGCACCCGTGGGATGGGAATGATGCGGGAAGCGTTGAAGCGGTGGGAACAGAAACAGGGAATGCAGCGTCCAAAATTCGGGTCCCACGGTTTTTCGGATAAACGCCCGAAGTTCACCAAACCGAAGCCGGAACCGAAACCAAAGCCGGCGCCGAAACCTTCGGCAATCAAAGTCCCGCGCGACATTGCAAAACCAAAAAAACCGCGTGCTCCTCGCTATAAATACGATCCAGCCATACCTCGTCACAAACGCCCGCACGTCATTGCGTATCGCAGAAAGTGGGACGCCGAGAACCCTTTGACGGAAGAGCAGAAAGCGGCCTGCAAGGCCCGAAGCAAGGCGTACAGGGCAAACTATAGCCCGGAGCGCAAAGCGGCCGAGATTGCCCGGATAAAGGCGTGGAAGCAGGCTAACAAATCGCCTGCAAATCGTTCGCCCGGTTAAGCCAGCCCTGCTTGAACCGCTCCATCGCGGGGCGGATTTCACAAAGCGACTCGTAAAAGTCGCGCTTCTTTTCAACTACCTGAAGCGCGACCACGCTTACAGAACGAACCTTGCATGCCGCGGTCACAGCGGCGCGCGTCTGCGGTCCCCAAGCTCCATCGTCACTGGTACCTACAGCACGTTGTAGGAGCTTAACCGCCTGCCCCGGGCCCATGTTAACACAGTTGTCAAAGTGGACTGCGCACAGCGGCCACTCTAGTTCTTCGCAGTGATGTTTGTGCCAGTATTCGCGTCGGTAAATTTCGGTCGCTTCCGCCAGTTTTAAATCAGCTACGTCCGGGCCGTGTGTCCGAGCATCCAATCCCCATTTCGTCACGCCGCCGGGATCGTTTTCTTCGTTTTCGGAAACGACGTAATCAAAGTCGCCCCAGTGTCCTTTTTTAAAAACGCACTCATGCTCAAGGACAAATTTTAGTGCGCGGTCGAAGTTAGTGGTCATGCGGTTCGTCTTTGAGTGCTTGCCAGAGTTTCACGACCGTGTAGGCGCAAGCCAAAATCAGCGATGAGATGCGGACCACCGTTTCAAAGTCCGTCAATGAAATGACAATTGCTGCCATGTTAGCGGCGCCTACCTGCACGATGTCAGCAACGTGGTCTTGGTTGTTCATTTGCGTGGCAGTCTGCGTTTTTTTGGCGCCGGTTTCAATGGTGCAGGCTTCTGAATTGCAGTTCTCCTGTCGTAAAAACTGCTGAAGGCATAGTTAGCCGCAAAACCAAAATTCAAAAGGCATTCGGTCCAGCTTGGCGTCGAGAGCGTGATGACATTTAGCACAGCCCCACAAATCACGATTGATGAGATGGTTTTGCGAATCCAGAACAGCTCAATGTGCTGATGGATGCGATGCGTTTTGTCTCCAAAAACGCGAATCGCCATGTCCATCACAGCGCCGGCCACGATGACGTTAGCGACTGCGTTTGCGACTGTTAGCGGGTTCATTGGTTGAGATAAAACGTGCGGTGATTCCGTCGATTGCCTTCAGCCCGGCAAAGCCGAGCAGGAACGCGATTGCGTGCGAGTAACTGGAACCATGTCCTAATTTTGTGATGTCTAAAATCAGTGGCGTCAGGTAGTTCGCGCTCGCCGCGCCGCCGATTGTCGCAAATAGCGTGCGTCCGACTGACTGACTGGCATTCCGGGACATCATCATCAGCGAGCCCAGCAAGCCGGCCAGCATGAACGATAAATTCAACCCGAGCCCGTCGTCTTCTGGATTCATTTTTTATCGGTCGAGGGTTGCACCGCGGAGCTTCCAAAATAGTAGCCTAGAATCATGGCGACCCCAGAGGTGAGAGTGCCAAGGATCATCGTCAGTGTGCTGTTCTCCCACAATTTCATTGAGCCGTCCAATAAGAGCGCAACAATCACAAGGTAGAATCCGACAAACAAAATGGCGATGACGTGCGGGACCATTGACCCTGTCGCGATTTGCATTTTTCGCGCAGAATCCCGATCCATCATGGCGACCTTCTGCGCTTCGATTCCAAGCTCGGCCAGTTTTGCTTTCAGCGTCATGTCAGCAGATTGCAGCGCTGAGAGTTGCTCGGGCGTTAGCTGCCCGCCGGTCAGTGCGGCTTCAATCTTTTCGCGAGTTGGCTCAGACATCCCTAGCGCGTCTGCCGCCGCTGACACGGCCATTCCGCCCAGCGGCCCGCCCAGCAAGTTTCCGATTGTGGGAAGCAGTTTTGATAGGAAACTCATTAGACAGTGATCAAAGCGGTTTTCTTCCAAGTGTTATTTGCAGTGCAGATGTACATAAAATTTGCATCGAACGCCATTTGCCCCGGGCGACCTACCGATGTCGCAGTGGCTGGCACTGCGCCAGTTCCCCCGGCTGCGCCGTTGATGAATGTGGCTTTAATGCAACGAGTTTGCCCCGTGATGGTCGTGGATGCAACGGTCTGCGCCGCAGAAACGGTGTAGGTTCCCGCACCGCCCGTGCCCGTGCCCAGTGCCGTGATGGTCGTACCTGCGGTGACTCCTGTGCCCGCGATGAGCATGCCAACCTGAATCACACCGGTTGGGCTGCCTGTAACGGTCAACACAGTCGTGGCAATTGAGCCAGCAAATGTGGCTCCAGTTGTGACGTACTCGTTTGTGCCATCCCATTCAACCGCATGCGCCTGTGGGGTGGTCATCAACACACCTCCCTGAAAAAAGAACGGAGCTTGATTTGCGCTGGCACCATTTGCCCGAAAGGTTTGGTATCCAGTAAACAAGTTTGTACCAAGACTCGCAGGTGACGTTCTTGAATTAACGCGCACCATTGAAATGTTGGTTATTCCAACAGTAATTTCAGTGTTTCCTGTTCCCGTTGAGGACACAAATGTCTGAACAAAACCGTTTTGAGCTGAACCAAAACGGGTCATGTACATCGCATTTCTAGCCGTACCCGTATACCAAGATGGGCGCGTAAAAACAGCAGCAACACTCGCAGTGCCAAGAGTTGTTAATTCCCAGAATCCATTTTGCGTTGTTGTGGTCTGAAGCGCAAACGCAATTATGTCACCCAGCACTGGAGTGTATCCATCGGTTGCAAACACGCCCACTGAGCCGACCGTAAACGTGTTTGGAGATACGCCAGTGTTCATGGTTCCCACAATGTTGGCCGTTGTCTGTGACTCAACCATCCGCATGCCAACGCCGAGGTTCGAGATGGCAGCTTGAGCCGTTGCTGCTCCAGTCCCACCATTTGCCACAGCAACTATGCCAGTCACATTTACTGCCGTGCCGGTCGTATTCTGGTTCAGCGTTGCCACTCGCGACGCTGCGAGCGTGCCTGTCGTGATATTTGACGCATCGGTCGTGTCTGTCGTTGCAGACGCAGCGAGCCCAGCAATCTTCGATGCAGAGATTTCCGCAGCAGCGTCCACGTCCGCGTTTACAATCAGCGATGCCGGCGATTGCAGCACACCAGCGACCGAATGCCAGATGCCAGTGCCTCCCACAAGTGGAAGCGATGTGTGAACGTGCGAAGGAGTGCCATCACCAAACTGAAGCGTCGCTGTGTGATTATTTGCCGAGGCTTTAACCTCGATCTCAACGTAAATCCGTGTGGACAGCGTCACGGCAGTCTGCGCAATCAGAACTGACAGCGAAAACTGCGCAGAGACGTTGTTGATCACCTGCTCGCCAGAGGTGCCAATAAGCGTTGGTGCGTTTGTGCCGTTGTAAATGTAAACCTTCGCACGGATTACGGTTCCAGCGTTGCTATTTGCGTTACCATACGCCCAGACGTTGAAATCCCACAGCCCGGCGGGTAATTCAGTAACGTCAGGGTCAATTGGCGTCTGCTCGGAAACGTAGCCAGCCATCAACGTCCACGCGCCATTTGTCAGCGTGCCAGTTGTGATCGACGTGCCGGTTGCCGAGCCCGTGCGGCCAAGCTGTTTCGGTGTGCCGGGGAGATTTGTCGTCGGCGCGTCTGCGGCCACGTCTTGGCGCAAATAGTATGTCAGCCCGTTCGCGCCGCCGCCACCTCCGGTTGATCCGGTTGCCGGGGTCCACGTCGTTCCGTCCCACACAAGCGTTTGTCCGGTTGCCGGGACCGTATCCGAAACCGATTGCCCCTGAAGCTGCGTCGCGTTCGATTTAACGACAACCCAAAAATTTGTATCGGTAACTGCGGGCCCGACCGTTCCGTTTTGAAGGCAAACGTAAGCGATCCCGGCGGACGTGGCTATGTCGCCCGCGTTGTAGTATTCCGCAGCGTCCCAAAGGCGCCCAAGGACGCGAGGGGCGGCGTGAACGTGATCAGCGCGCGACGCTTGGGTCGAAACTCCGGCAGAGGCCACTCCGAGAGCGGATGGCGTTGCATCACTTAGCGCCGCGCCACCCGTTGCAGCGGTCAATTGCTGCGTGCCATCCGGGAACGTCATTTCCCCGTCGTTCGTGAATCTCCACGTTTTGCGAGGATGATAGGTAAACGACACCGAATCGTCAGCGGTCAGCGCCTCGGTAATCGGCGCTGCAAACGTCAGGTAGATGTAGTCGCCGTAAACCGACGCCGTGCTGATCGTGATCGGCGGCCCAGATGGAGAAACGCGCGTGATCGTGGATCCGTTTGTCAGGTCGCGCGCCCACAAGTTCGATGCCCTAGCCAGCGTCATGCTTGCACTGCCGACGCCTACTGTGGACTCGATTGTGTACGACTGCGTGGTCTGTGTTTCCGGGACGCCGAGTTCAATCGAACCATCCCACGCAAGGTTTACATACTGGTCGTCGCTTCCAAGAAACAGCGACGCGTTGATGCCGCCCTTGTCGATGTGAATATGGTTTCCTTCCAGCGGCGACGTCGGACGGATTACGACATACTGTCCGTAGCCGTCGTAAGCCGGGTTCGGATGCAGTTCGATGTTATTGAGTTCCGTGTTACTCGTGACGCCGATGATCGATGTGCCCGAGAACGTGATGTCCCCAGTATCCGCCGTGCCACCCGATGCCGGGTGAACGTGATCCTCGCGAGCGTAACGGGTTGAAGTTCCGACTGCCGCCGTTCCGGGCGCGCTGGGGGTGACCGTCCCCGCAGCGTCGAGCATTGTACCTTGAGGTTTGTTGAGAGTAGGCATATTTTACCAAGACATGGTGATTGACGCGTCTCCGTTTCCGCCGGTGAACGAAATCGTAACAGGCAGACCGTTCATAAAAATATTTGTGAACGATTCCGTGATGGACAAAGAACCGCCGGGCTGCCCCGCAAAACCGCCGCCTCCGTAACCGCCGCTCCCAGCCGTGCCGCCGATCGATCCGCCGCCGCCGCCGCCGCCGCTTTGAGGGCCACCACCACCGCCTCCGCCCGCGCCGGGACCTCCCGAGCCGAAACCTCCGTCACCACCATTGCCCCCGTAACCGTACCCCGACCCGTCAGAATATCCCGCCCCGCCGGCGCCCCCATTTTCGTTGCTTCCGTAAACGGTTTCACCCGGGCTGCCGCCGTTGATGCCCCCATACCCGCCGTAATTGTTACCAGCGCCGCCGGCACCACCGCCGCCGTTGGGTCCTCTTCCGTTCTTTCCGTAAGAGACGGTGTCGTTTCCGGCCCCCGGAACGTATGGGGCGCCTCCGCCGCCGCCGCCATAACCGCCTGCCCCTCCCGCGCCGCCGGCGATGAACGGATTTCCATTAAGAAGAATTGTTTTCCCAGCGGCCCCGTCTTGTCCGTCCGCGCCGTCATCTCCTTGAATTCCGTATCCGGAATTTGGGTCGAGATATCCGTTTTGGCCTCGTTGCCCGTTGCCGCCGTTCGCGCCAGCCCCCGCGCTTCCGGAAACAAAAATTGCAAAGCCCGGATCGCACGCGCGGAAACTGGCCCCGGTCGTGCTAGACATTGTAAGCGAATTACCGACAAATGTTGCGGTTCCCGCGTTGGTATAAACGACGCCGTAATCGGTCGTGATTTTGCACCTATAATACGTCGTCGCGTTTGTCAAAACCGGATAGGTGAACGAGGCAGCAACGGCCCCGGATAAATCAGAAAAATTTGATCCGTCGTAAGAATGCTGCCATTGATAATAAATATCCCCGTCGCCGACAACCGTCACACCCGAAATGGTGGTTGATTCTTGCGAAACGGAAAAATCACCGCTGAAATAAGTTATCCTCGGTTCCCATTTTATGTAAGCGGAGTTTGAAGTGGTTGACCCGTAAGCGTTTGTGATTACACAGCGAACGTATTTAGTGTCATTTGAAACATCGGTTGTGACGTAAGTGTCTGTCGTCACCCCAGTGCTTGTGAACGTGGATCCGTTGCTTGAGATCTGCCAGTTGTAGCTCAGTGGCGTTGTTCCCGCTGCGCTGACAAAATATGAACCAGAGTTCCCGGAAATCAGTTGCGAAATTGGCTGTTGCGCGACCACTGGCGCACTTCCTCCGCCGCCCGCCGTGAGCGTAGTCGGCTCCCATTGGTTACGCACCGAACTCCATGCAAGAACTTGCCCATCTGTGGGGGCAACGGCAGAAACTTTTCTGTTTGCAATCGAAAGCGCATCCGCGTGCAGGTACTGCCAGAAGTTTCCCGTGACGTCGTCCGCCGGGTAATGTCCGACGTTGCTGTTGCTCTGCGAAACGAAAGAATGTTCCGAACCAGAAATCACAGCGATGTCCCCTTCGCTGTAGGATTTCGTCGAACTCCATGCGACCCCGCCGTGTTCAGTCGTAATGCCGCCCCCTATGCCGCCGCCGCCCGATATGATAGCGCGAACACTGACAAGCGCTCCGAGTGGTGGAGGTTCTACAAAAAGAATCGTCCCGCCCGACGCCGTGGTTAGTGAGAATTTGCTGGGAGGTTGATCAATCCCGCCGACCGAAACAATGTATCCGTCTGGCGAGTTTCCGTTGTACCCATTAATCGGAAAAAAACTCGTTTCTCCATCCCCTGTGATTTCCGTAGTGATCGTGCCTGCCGCCGCCACGATTCCCACCTGAATCACTCCTTCGTCGCTGCCCATGTAAACATTGCCGGTGTGCGTGTTTACGGCTATCTCACCAAGCATCAGGGACGCCGGGTAACCCGAAGCACCGGAACGGTAACGAGGAATGATTGGAAATGACATGTTAGTATGTGCCTGCGGTCGCGACGTTCAGAATGCCGGTGGAGTCGACTGAAAGTGTAGTTCCGACTTTAATCCCGCCAAGCTGCGTTGCAGTTGCAGGGAGAATCGTGTCGGTTCCGGGAAGGACATTCAGCTTGCCAGTCTCTGAATTGATCGTCAACCCAGTGCCAACTTTTACAATTCCGAAGAGTTCTGACGTTGCCTTTTGAAGTTGAACGTCTCCAATTTGTCCATTTGCGTTCAGCTTCGGCGCCATGTTTGGCGTCGCTTCGCTAACCACGAACGTGTAGGGAAAAGCGCCGATGTTTAGCGGCCCGAGCGTTACGTTTCCGTCAATTGGCGTTTGGTGGTTTACGGAAATCACTTCACTTTTTGCACCGTGAACCAAATCCCACGATGTACCATTCCAAATCATGTGGTCCCCGGTCAGGTACTGAGTATTTCCGGCAAATTCGTTTAGAGGAAACACATCTTCTGGGGTGAGGAATCCCGTTGATGACGTTCCCACCACCCAATAGTCCCCCTTGGCCGCCATGAACGTTTCAGTTCCAATGGTGTAGTGTCCGTCTTCCGCAAGAACAGGAGACGTATTGAAGTCCCATTTGCCTTTGTAAGACAACGCTCCTTGCACGCTCGAAGGTAACTGTGCTGTAGAAATTTTCCCGTTTGCGTCGAGCTTCGGAATTTTGTTCGCAATCGCTTCGGTCGTGACGTCAGCGATCTGCGTTGTGGTTAGCCCGGCGATCTGCACCAAGTTAATATGCCCGTCGAGGTCCAAGTAAGGAACACCCCCGGGAGTTGCTGCTGCCGTCAACCGGGTGTTCGCAACCCTGTCAGACGCGACCTCGTAAACGCCGTCTTTACCTTTTACAAACAGTTTGCCGGTTAGCGTGTTGACGCCGACTTCCCCGAGTTGCAAGTCCGCGTTTGTTGGCGCCGAACTTGATTCCGGGTCAAGGTTGTATTTTGGGACGATAGGGAAGAGTGTGGTCGGCATGGCTAGTACGATCCTGCGGTGATTGTTACGGGTTCCCACATGGCGCCGTTATAAATCAGCGCCTGCTTGGAAGTCGGTTGCTGCTGCTTAACGGCGAACCCCTGAAGGGCGACGACCGTGAAAATAATAGTCCCGACGCCTTGCGTCTGAGAGATGTCGCCGGTGACGTTTCCTAGCGTCCCGGAAACGCCGTCCGAGCCGGCTGGCCCCTGCTCGCCTTGATCGCCCTTTTCCCCACGTTCGCCGTGCGTCCCCGGAGGACCGGTGAGCAATTCAACGGCGAGGATTTCGCACTCGCTGGAGCAAACGATTTCGCAACTCATATGATGGTCGCCCTCCCTTTTACGAAGCAGACTTTCAGGTTGTCGGAGCGGAGTCCCCAAACCTCCCATCGCCCGGTTTGCGGCGTAAGTTCGTTCGTCAATTCGTGCGCCAAGGTAAAGAGGATGCAATCCTCGGCCGTAATTTCTCCCGTTAGCAGATGCAAGGTTTGCCCGGCGGCCGAAATAATTTTGGCGGTGAACGTCCACTCGGTCAAATCGACCGCGCGCCCCCGCGGAATAATACGCATCCCTCGCGACCAAGAAACGTCGCGCTGAATTACCGTCGATGCGTCTGCATACACCATACTCTAGCGGCCCGCGTGAAGCATCACTCCGGGGGCGGATAGTTCAGCGGAGAGTCGCAGCACCCGGAAATCGGGCCGCGCCGGGGTGGCCACGCTTTCATTTGAATTTCAACCGCCGCGGAAGAAATCACTTTCCTCGGGCACGCCATTATCTCTTCGGTGACTTTTTGTTTTTCGACGCAATCGCGCCCCTGCTTGCAACTCGCGCAAATCTGGGTTCGCTTCTGAACAATCCAATACGGGATCATGTGATGCTAAGGTTCAAGGACAAGCTGCCGGCGTCCTCTTTTGTGTAAGACAACGCACTTGTCGAGCTGCTCATGTACATACGGCCGAAAAGCGGGAAAATTGTATTGCCCGTTTTATATTGATTATTATTTTTGCTCCTATAAAGCCCGTAAACGCTTGTGATGCCTATATTCATTGGACCGGTAGAAACCGCGCATTGCAAATAATACCCCGGCGGCCCGCCTTCCTCCCCGCTGGCGCGGTTCCAAAGCCCAAGCATTTTGCCATAAAAAGGATCGTTTGTGTTCCAAGGTTTGATCCCCCATCCCAATCCTCTTTGCCCGGCCCCCATCGATTCTTTCCCATTTGAAGTCCACCTGTTGATTCTGCCCGCCGCAAAAAATTGCGAATTTAGATAATATATTGAGGTTTGTGCGTAATATCCGTTCCACGGATAATCGGAACCGGGCGCCGGGTCGTAATAGTAAAACTGGTGGTTGTAGTCGTGCTGCCCGGAAACGATTCTGTAAGGCGCAAACTGAAAGCGCAGCCCGGTTGTTCCGGAGTAATTCGCCGTGGTGCTTCCCCCGCCTACTTTCGGAGTTTCAACCGTGCAGGTCCAATTTGCGGTTCCGTAGGGCATGCTTAGAAAACCGTCCAACAGCCAACGCCCGAGGCATCCCGTATCCCGGCGGGCCATTATATTGGAATTTCCGTTAAAAGTAAGCCGGGAACCTTGGGGGAATAACCCTTGCGAAGAATTTTCCGTTAAAAGCGGGTCAAAATGTTCGTCTGAAATTGCTCTAAAACTATTTGGCGCTGTGTAACCCAAGTGGAATTCGCTACCTGTGGTGTAAGGGTCCTGCCATAGCACGCCGTTCGGATCGCAAAGTTTGTCCTTGTAAGTCAACGACAACGCGCCGTTTGGAACCGTTGTCAAAACGCTCGACGTCGATAAGTTCAGAGTGATTTTTCTGACAGAATTCGGAACAACATTATATGGAATTTCCCAATAAAATTGCCCGCCGACGTTGCTTAGGTTGAACGAATAAGCAACGTTCAGCGCAAATCTGAAATCGATTGCCGTCATTTTAATTTATGAAGCACGGCGACCCCCAAATGTATTGGCATTGATTTTGGATGACCGTAACGTTTCCGCCCGCAGTTTCAAAAGTGCAAAACGCAAAAGCGCCCCACCCCGCTCCCAATGTTATTGGATCATTAACATCACCAACGGCAATATAAATATCCGCGCTAGTATCTTCGACAAGCGTCGTGGTGTTGTATTTAACAGCGGCATAAATGTAGCCCCAAGTGTCGTCCGGAAGCGTCAAATAGTAAGCCGGGAAACCGACCCCCATCCCCGTTGGCCAACGTCCAATTCCGCTGGAATTTTGCAATCCGACCATCGATTGCAAAACTTTAACCCGCAGAGGGTTTCCGGCGCTGCTTTCATCGGTGACTTCGAGCACACAGTTGTAGTTAGTGACCGTTTGCGTCTTGTTTCCTTCGGGTGTGACGCAATAGTTCACGATGCTCGAAATGTACTCGACGCTTGCCGCCGTGTAAGCCGTGTAAACGTCGGCAAGCAAAACATATTTAAGCGTGGCCGTGTCTACTTTTTCGGTGTTGTAAACTCCTAGGGTGATCGAAGTGGCGCCCGTAGCGATCGCACCATTTGAATCGAGAACCAAAATCATGTAGACCCCGCGCCAATCGCCTTGACCGCCGGGGATTGTGAGCAGGTATCGGCTTTGATAGGACATCCCCTGAGGGTAACGGTCGCCGTCGACGAATCCCGTTCGGACCAAAACTTTCATCCCCGTCGCAACGTCTTCGGACGAGTCTTCGACTTCAAACGGGCAACTGCTCAAAATCCCAAGCGTCGGGATTGGACATATGTTGACGATTTTTCTTGGAACGATTGCTTGTGTCGTTCGATTCATTTCGAACTTTCCGATCAAGTGCCGCTGAATACACGACCCGGACGGAATAAACGCCGGCCCGACTTCAATCGTGATTGCTGTCGCATAGGAAAATGGAACTCCATACTCGTCGACAAGAATCTTTAAATAAACATACCCCACGCCAGCGGAACTGACGTCTGCCGATGTCGGCGCCAAAACGTAATTCACGCCCGAGCCCATTCCGTTCGGGTAACGCCCGTCCACCGTGTCACACTCAACTTTAATGCGGCAGTTTGTGGGGTTGCCGCTTTGGTTGTAGGTGCTGACGTCCGTCAACTGAAATGGGCAGTGTTCAGCTATATCCGCCAACGATGGCTGCGTGCATTTTTTGTTGATGTAAGAGATGTACTTTTTCCCACCATCATAATCCAGATTCACTTCCGCCAGCAGGTCGTATTGAACGCTGCTTGTTGACGTTTGATAGTCCGTCGTGATTTGAATCGAGATTGGATTTTGTTGCGTCCAATCGACGGCGCCTTGAGCCAGAAGAATCTTCGAATAAACCGCGCACCAATCGCCAACTGTCCCCGGGATCGCAACCGTGAAGTGCGTTCCTTCCGTCATTCCAGCTGGATACGCGCCTTCTATTTTTCCAGTCCGAACAAGGATCCTAGGCGTTCCTTCTACGACCGTTGCATCTTCCACTTCAAATGGGCACGGAGACGGCGGCCACGCGTAAACAACCGGGCAAGAGTTGTCGATGCGAGATATGTACGCCGCGTTCGTTTCATCCAGCGAAACGTTCACGCCGGCGATGTAATACCATTGCAAACTGCTTCCTTCCTTTTGGAAGTCCGGCTTCAACTGAATTGAAATCGCGTCGTCACCCGGAAGGATGATCCCGTTTTCGTCGACTTTCAAAAGCGCGTACACCGCGAACCACCCGCCGCTTGCGTAAGCGGAAGGAACGTTCAAAACGTAATCGACGACGCCATCCATCCCGTCCGGCCAACGCCCCTCGACTTGGTCCGATTGAACCTGAATTTTAAGCTGCGTATCGGTGCTGACGTCCGTGACTTTGAAGAAGCAATAATCGCTCGGCGCGACGCCTCCGCCGCCCCCTCCGGGCTGTTGGTCGATCACTAGGGTCGTTCCACCCGGCGTACGCATCAAAGTCCCGCCAATGACGCTTGTGATCGTCGACGCACGAATCGCGTTCGACAGTTTATTTAACTGCGACGAAACAAGCTCAAGTCCACGTTTGAAAAAAGGAAGGTCCATTATTGACTCCCGTACAAACTTGCTTCCCAGACCGTGCCATTTGCCGAGCCGAGATATTCCCTCGTCACGCGAAACTTGGTCCCTTCCTGTTGAGCGGAAAGCCCGGTGAGCAGAAAGTTTACCGATCCGGTGTTTCCGCTGTACCCGGTTGCCGAGATTTTCCCAACGTTCGACGCGTCCGGTTCCGACGTTTCAAGCGTAGTGCATTTGATGACGATCCGGGGCGCAAAATAATTCGTGATTCCCCTCTGCCACAGGTAGTACAGAAATTGAAACGTCGCGTCTCCATGTTGGCCGGGGTCCCATCCGTTGAGGGCCGGGTCTGACGAATTCTGTTTCCACTTCGACCACGCTTCCCGGTCGTTCGGGGAAAGCCCGGAAAAATATGGGTGCGACTCGATCGGTTCCTGAGACGTTGCGACGTCCAAAGAATACACGGGCGGATTGTCGTCGAAAAACTCTTCCACGCGCGTGACGACGCCGTCGGCTTGGGTGACCCTGTAGGATCGGCAATTCGGCGCGGGATCGACCCACGCGAACGACTGCGAGGTGACCGTCCGCGTGACAAGTCCGGTCGGATCACGGGAAACTTCGATTTGTGTTTCGGTCGACATAAATTAAGCGTTGAGGACCATTCCGGGCCCGGCGTTGAGGTTGAAGTCCTGAGAATCTTGCCTGAAAACGTTCAACATGTCGCGCATGTAGTCCCGGATTTCAGTTTGAATTCGCAGCGTCTGATAGCCGAGTTGGTCCTGAACAATTCCGCCACCGATTCCACCCGAGGCGCCGCCGACTTTTTGCAGAGAGCTTAGTTGAGAACCGATATCGACTTTTGCCTCGGTCGGCAAAAGCCCGCCGGAATATTTATTCGGATCAAATTCCGGTTGATTGAATTTATATTTATCCATCAATTCCGACTTTGCTCTATCTCGTCCCGTTTTTTTAAAGTCGATCATGTCTTGATTGGCTTGCAGCTTGTCAATCAAAGGTTGCGTGTCGATAAGTTCGACCGCGTTCATTCTGAAAACTGACCGAAGCCCGTTCGCCATTTCATTAATCCAGAGCGCGCCCTGAAGCTTCATCGTCGTCCAAAGAGTGTCCCCTCCAGCAGAAGAAAAATTATCGAACCACCATTCGAACGCGTCTGTAGCGGCTTTCAAACCGTCTCCGAGCGTTTCTCCGAGTTTGCTCAAGTCCATTGCGTTCAACTGTTCCACCGCGAAAAGAATCGGTGGAACGATCCGGCTCGCCATTCCGACAAATAACCCTTGCAGCTTTGATCCTGCCGTTCCAAGAACGTCGGTTATGCGGTCAAAATAACCGGCGTTTTCCATCATCAGTTTGGCTTGGTTGCCAATATTTTTTTCAACGTCTTCCATCCCACCGGCGCTGAAAACGGACAAAAGTTTTGATCCGCTTTTCCCGAAAAATTCCATTGCGACCGCGGCGCGTTGCGACGGGTCTTGAATGCTAGAAATCGATTCCCCGATTTTTTGAAATTGCTTGTCGGGAGTCAGGTTTTGGATTTCACTGACGCTCATTCCGAGCATCCGAAATTTATTGACCGCGTCGGCATTTCCAACGCTGGCGTTTGCGATCGTTTTTTGCAGCTTTGCGATTGCCGGTTGAACGTCGTCCGCTCCCATTCCGGCTTGCTTAAATGCAGCCTGCAAAATCATTAATTTGTCGATTGCCACTCCTGTCTGCGACGACAAATCGACAAGCGCTCCGCCGGCTTCCATTGCGGAGTAAAGCTGCCTTACTGCGGCCCCTACGCTAACAGCCGCTGCCAGCCCTTTCAGAGCGTCTGTGGCGGACTTTATTCCGTCTTGGAATCCCTTGGAGTTTACGTCAAGAAATAGGTTGATGCGGCTCATTAAATCTCCTTCGCTTTTTTTGCCAAAATTGCGGCAAGTCTTCGTTCCATTTTTCCGGTTTGAATTTCAAAAGCCCTGTCTAGTTTGCCCTGAATTTTGTCCGCGTCTTGGTGGGAGGTAATATTAGTCGCGGAGACTTGCAGGCTAAAAAGGTCGTTTCGAAAGAAAAATTGCGAATTCTTATTCGACCACGCAGCAACCCATCCCGGGGGGTTAATCCCTAAAAATCTGGCCGCTTTTGACCATCCGCTGGCGACGGTTCCCTGCCTTGCAAAAAGGAATTTTCGAACCGCGTCGACGTCGCCTTTTGTAGCATTTTTTTTGATGTATTGAGCGCCCGCAAATTTCCCTTCGGCGCTCCGAAGTTGAGTTCCCTTGATGCGCTTTGTCCTCGGATCGCGCACGGATAAATACCACGCGATCAAATTTTCCTTTGAGCGTTTGCCTTTGGTGATCACAAACGCGTTCGACAAGTCTTTTCGAATTGCGTTTCTCCCCGCTTCCCGGCCGGCCGACCAGCGCGGTCTTCCGGAAGAATCTGCTGAACCGCCTTTCGACCCCAGTGGAGGCGTGATGGAATAAGCGACGTTTATCATGCCCTTGATATTCGTCCTTGCTTCATCCGCTACGCTTTTTCGGCCAACTTCAGCGAGCGAATACAGCGCCCTTTCAAAACGCTGCACCCCCTCAAGTCTCATCCTCACCCCACTCATCGGCGTAAACCTCCCCGGCAATTTTTTGCAAATTGAGGTAAACTTTTTGAGGCGCCGTCTGCGGCTTGACGGTCCACGCCCCGTTCGCAAAAAGGGCGGCGTGGATATACCGAAGCGCGCGTTGATAGGGAATTTCCCACAGGATTTGGTGTTCGGTAAAATGATAGTGATGGGCCAAGGCATACACGAAACTTTCCGTGTCCCCCGGCCTGATTAGTTTCCCGGCGAGTCGTCTTTTGTTCCCGGTTTTTGCATCACTTCAACGGAATTTTCCGCGGCCGCTTTGGAAATCCGATTGATTTCTTTGACGAGTTCAGGGCTGGCTCCGATCGGCATTTGAAATCCAAACTTTTGAGCTTCAATATCCGCCGTTCCGTTTCGGATAGCGGCCAAAACTTCTTCCAAAGGTTCGGCGGAATGCAGCCAACTGAATGCGATCATTTGCCGTTCCATTTCCTCTTCGGAAAGTTGTTCTCCGGTTAGGAAAAACGAAAGTCCCATCTGCTTGCAGGCGTTTTTTGATCCGACCGTGAACGGGCGAAAATGTAACCCACCAACCTTTTTAGGTCCGTCGATGAAATCGTTCATAGTTCGGCGAGGATTTGGGATTTCCGGGCTTCTGGAAGGTCCGGGTGAATGACCGCAACGCGGTTCCCGCGGCGAATTAAAACGGCCGGCTTTTGCGCTTTGATCCAGCCCTTCAGCTTGTGGCTGTTGTCGCGCTGAAGTCGCAGGTACGAAATCGGGTGATCCGGGTTTTCGTCGCACCAACTCGGTTGCAACCACCGTTTCCGAAACTCGTCAAAACTGACGACCTCGGCGCCAAACGAAACGGACTTGTCGCCGTTGACGCACCACGTCGTCGTCATTTTTGGGCCGGCCGCGGTTTCCTCCACCGTACACGCGTACGGGTCCCCATCCAGCAACTCGCCCCCGCACGTCAACCACGCGCTTATAAGGTCCGTGTTTGGGCTTTTGAGCGGCGGGAGGTCGTCCCGTACGAAATCCACCTTCTGTCCTATTTTCATGGCATCTTTGTTTGTTGGTTTAACTAGGTCGCGTGAGAGTACCCAACGCCGCTATAACTGAACCCGGCCCAATCCTCATTCGATTGGGAGGTCGTGACGTTGGTGATGAAAATTTTCCCGCTGACTCCGGACGGAATTCCGGAAGTCGCCAGCCCGACCGAAACGGGACAGGTTCCTTTGCCTTTGACGGAAAACGAAAACGAATCGTCGACTTTCCGGGCCGCGGAATGCGTTCCGTCGGTCCCGATCAACTGCTTCAAGTCGGCTTTGTGTTCGACGTCCACGGATTCGTAAATCCCGGACCCGGTGATGCTGGTAATCCCGAAAGTGCTCATTTTTAGGCGTATTGGGTTGCCACGATTTCGCTAGTGCCGAAGTCGTCGTTGGATTCAGAAAATTTTGCGGACGTAATCGTCAACCCGGTCATGTCCCCGGACGTAACGCTAGAAAGCGCCGCGGTCCCCTTCGTCTTGATTGTCACGGTCGTGGTCGAACGCGGCTTTGCCTGCGCTTCGGCGACTTGTCCGGTGGCGTTTTTGATCGTCGCGATTTCCACGTCGATTGACTGCTCGGCGCTTTGAACGTAGCCGGCCGGCGCGGTTGCTCCAAAATTTGAGGTGACTCCGAAAGTTGCGGGCATAACGTTAAGTGGTTGGGCCGTAGCCGATTGTGTAGTTTAAAGTGGTAGTCCAATGCCGGTCTGTGTTTTGACCGTCCGACGATTTTGACACGATCCCGTAAATCTGAACGACGTCCGAATCGAGCGTGATACCATCCATTTCGGAAGCAACGCCCGCGACAAAATCGATGTGCTGTTGAGCGGTTGAGTCGTCCGCTTGTTGCGATACAGAAATTGCCAACTGCCCGGTCCAAAGCGGACTGCTCAAAAGGGAGTTCCCTTGCAAATCCAAAATGATTGCCGGGAACGTCACGCGCTCGTTGTCGTGGGGCAGCCCGACAAAAACGTCCGGGAAAGCGTCTTGCAGCTTTTCCCGAATCGCGTTGCAGATAGCTAGGTCCAAACTCATCGCTCGATATGCTCCAACGAAAGCGTCCAACTCACCGGGTGGTCCGTCGTTTTGAAAATCCGGCGACGCACGCCTTTGATTGTAACGAATTCGCCTTTGACCGGATCGGGGAACCCGGTCTTGGAAACGACGACGTCGATTGAGGCGTGCTGTTCAAAGCCACCGAGGGCGAGGATTTCAGAGGTGTTCGATTCGTTGACCACCCCTTTGAAAACCTGCCCTCGGTAGGTGAATTCCTCCCCCATGAAAGCGAGGGCTTGGTTTATGGCCGTTGCGGCGGTTGTAAACCAAGCTGTCTCGCTCATTTAGGGTCGTCGGATTTTGAAGCCGGCTTCTGGGCCGCCGCAACCTGCCGGCGCCGGGTGATTTCGATGAACGAATAAAGTTCGACCGTTTCTCCCGGCTTTCCCGCGGTTTCGTAAAGCCCGTTCACCTTCCCGCGATCCGCACCGAGGTATTCGGTGCGAATCTTGCCGGAAGCGTCTTTAATCAGAAGCAGGTGGAGGCGTTCCATATTAGGCGCTCACCAAACGCTGGCCGGCCGAGGCGTTGCCGACCGCCACGCCGTAAATCCATTTCAGGTACACGGTCACGGCGAGCGTCAGCGGGTCGATGTATTCGACCGCGGCGGCACTGAATCCGGTTTTCGGATCGGTGATGATTTCGAAGTTTCCGGGGAACGGTACGGAACCGCCAAACGCTTCACGCGGGTCCTGCGGAGGACGGGAAGCGAGGACGACCGCCTCTGGCGTACAAGCAAACCCGATCATGTTCGAAGTCGTCGGAAGCTGGGGATATTCGAAGGTGTTTTCGAAGCCCGCAACTCCGGCCATTTCTCCGGTCTGGATAATGTCCTGTCCCTGCATCATGTAGCGATTCGGGCGAGTGATCAAAGGATCGCTCAGAAGCGAAAGGTACGAAGCCGGGTTCACGATGAGGTAGCGGTTCCCCCAAACGCCGCGGTCGATGAACCCTTTGCGCATCGTGAGCAAAGTATCGAATCCGGGAGTCGCGTCGGTGGTCGCGTTCGTGAAGTTTGACGCGGTCCAAAGGGCGGCGATCGAATCCACGATCGAATTTGCCATCGCAATGGCGATGGGTTCGGCGAGTTCCTGAATCAGATTACGGGAAGTCGAGTTGAGTTCCGAGGACGTAAACGTCGCGCCGACGCGCTTGACTTGGTTCAACGTCACGGAGACGTCGGTCGTGGTGAAATCGGGCAGGGTTGCCAGATCGTTAACGACGGCCGGGATGGTCTTCAAACGGGTCAGCACCGTCTGGTTCTGCTTGGCGCCCATAGGCGACAAGTCTTTCGAGATTGCACCCAAAATCGGGCGCTTGGTCCACATTAGGGACAGGGCTTCCTGAAGGATCAGCGAAGAGGATAAAGTTCCGAGTACGTTGGACATACGACAGTTTTTCTATTTTTACGGGTTGAGAGAAGCGGTGTGTGCGGCGCGGATGACGCTGCGTTCCAAGGGGTCTGAGACATTTTGAAGTTTTTCGGCCAGCGTCTTTGCCTTCGGCGCGACGTCTGGATTCGGGGTAATTTCCAGCGGAGGATGCCCGGCGGAAGCGACCAGCAAAGCGGCCTGCTCGTCGACGCTTTTCGCGGAGTTCGCGTAAGCGGCAAGCTGCTGCGAAAGGTCCGCCTGTTTGGCGTTAAGAGTTTTGAGCTGTTCGCGAAGTTCGTTCCGTTCGGAAACGGCGTTCGACGCTTCGGCGAGTAGGTCGTTGAGAGCGCCAACCTCGGCAGACAATTCGGTGGCGCGGACGTTAGCGGCGGCGAGCGCCGTCAGCGCGTCGGCCAAGGTTGCGGGTGTATCCATACCCATGTGCGCGGCGTGAAGCAAAAAAACGCCCGCTCCGGGAAAGCATAAACCGGAGCGGGCGCCACAACAACTAACAGCGCGGTGTTTATCGCACGATTATTTAGTCATCGCAAGCAGTTTGTCGTAAGCGGCGCGCTCGGTGACGATGGCGTCGATTATATTATTTGCAAGCGCGCGAGGGGCGAAAAACGCTTGGCCTCGCATAGCGTCCGCGGAGACTTTCCGGTTTCGCAGAACGTTGCCCTTGAATTGATCGAAAGCGTCCTGCACATATTCCTGAAGGGAAGCGCGTTGTGCCTCGGTTAGCGACGGCCCCATTCCGGCGCCTTTGAGGACGCCTTCCACGTTTGTGATGGGTTCCCAGTTTATGCCTTCCTCGTCCCAAGCGGCGGATTGATCGCACCAAGGGATGATCGTTCCGATCGATCCCCACGTCGACGATTGAGACCCGTACAACTTGGTGCAACTCACCGCGAGGTTGTAGCCGGCCGACGCGCACGTCCCGTCGGACCACGCGACGATCGGCGTTTTTTTTGCTATTTCCTGAAGCATATCCGCGCACTCGCAGCAACCTTCTACGGCGCCGCCGGGCGTATCAAATTCAATGAAAACGCCATTGACGCCGATTTTCTTCACTTCTTCTAAGTCCTCTTCCAGCCACTCGTAATCGTAGCCCCCACAGATAGCTTCAAGCGCCGAGATTCCGCGCGCCATCGTCCCTTCGACGCTGATGTGCGCGATCCCGTTTTCGTCGACTTCCATTTCCTCGCGTTCGCAACTCATTTCCGAAAGGTCCGGCATTTCTGAGCGCGCGATCCGGCCGTCGACGACTTGCCTGACCGCTTTGTATCCGCCCGGCGTTATGAACCACGGCCGGTGGTAAACCTTTTCGATGACGTGTGAAAATCGTTGGCGTTTCATTATTGAGTCGGGTTTCCGTTTGGCGTTTGAAGGACGAAATCCGAAAACGGAAGCCCGCTTTTTTCGCATCGCCTCCGAATGTTCAGCATTTCGGCCTCGCGTTCGTCTAGGTGCTCATCCAGCGTTTTTCCGCCTTCGCCGGCAATCTCGGTCATATTGATCATCCCGGCTTTGTAGGCTTCTAGCTGCGCGGAAGAAACGCGCCCGGCGTCGACCGTTAGGACCGGGGGCGTGGTAAACCCCCAGCGCAAGAATCCTCCGACGTCCGGGCCTTTGTACTCGGGAAGCTGCCCGAGTTTTATTGCTTTTGAAACGACGTAGCCGATGACTCGTTTCGCGTGCATCCGCAAAACGTCCTGACGGTCCCGGACGATTCGGTTGACCTTTTCCGTAGTCGCCCGGACGTCGGCCCCACCGTTTTCATTTTTCCAGAACCATTCCACTGGAAGCCCGGCGCCTAGCAAAGACTGCCGGATGAGGCGCTCGACAAGTCGGTCCGTGGCTTCGGACGGGATTTCGTTTTTGAGTTGAGAGATTTTTTCTTGAGCGCCGGCCCGGAAGTATTGAATCGTGCCGCTCATCGCTTCCTCGACGCGCAGCCCGCTCTGCCCGGGAGGCGGAACGTCAGGGTTTGCGAAAGAGGATTCCAGCGGGTCGGCCATACCCATTTCGTTTTCGACGATCAGCCCGAGCGTGGACGCAAGTTGAGCGGCCTGCTTAATATTGCGCCCGATTTCGAAAGCGGCCCGAAGGTCCATGATCCCGGACGTCAACGACGAAAGCCCGCGATAAAAATCCACGTTTGGGTGATCTCGGACCAAAATCAAAGACTGAGCCGGGACCCACTTGTCCTGTTCCTCGGTCGCGCCTAAAACGCAAAATCCGACGGGGCGCCCGGTCGCGTTGATAGCCACGCCCAAATGCTGACGAAGCCCACGGAAGGGACCTTCCTCAATCGTTTGAGACGATTTCCGATATCCTATCGCGTGCCAAGGGATGCTCTGAATCTGGGGCCATCCGCTTTTCGATTCCGTCAACAGAAGCCCGTGGTCGCCGTCTCGGTCGATTGCAACGGAGAGTCTCCAAAGTCCGGTGGTCCAATCGACCCCGTCGACGAAAGCGATGTTGCACCAATCTTCGACCCACGCTTCGGCGAGTTTCCCCCATTCCCGATCCTGCCCGCCGAATTTAGGACGGAAGGCGCGGCCGACCGCGTAAACGGATTTTGCGTCGATCCCGGCTTGCACAGGGCCATAGTTCCAATAAATACGATTTGCGGCTGATGTCAGGGTCCGGTGCTCGGTCAAGCTGACTTCCTGAGACATCGGCCGGGCGTGCGTCGTCCAATAAGGTTTCTGCGCCCACCACCCGGCTTCAATTAGCCTTTGATCCTGCGGCCGGTTGTATTCGCTCCGCGGCTTCAAAATCCGCGCGACTCCGTTGATGAGTTTGGACAGCATAGCTAGATGAATCGGACGGTCGTTTTCGTGGCCGGGCGACAAAACCCGGCGACCTTGTGGTCGATCGCCAACTGAACGGCGCTGAGAACCTGCATCGGCGAAAGCGTTGACGATCCCGGAACCGCGAATTGGAACGACGACCCGTTGACCGTCGACGCAATCAACGAACCCTGCCCGGTCGTGTTAGCCGTCACGGTGAACGCCCCGTCCCGGATCGCGCGCAATTCTGCAATGTCCCGAAGGATCATCGCCTCAATGATAAGTCTAAAACCGGGGACCATACAAATGCGCGCCTTGTGAAGCTATTCCGAGTTGGCGCCCCTCAAAATATTAGTCACGGAAGCGGCAACGACTTGCATCGCCTCGCAATCCCAAGCGTGGTTTTCGGAATAAATCGGGACATAACGCTGGGTGACCGCCTTGGTCGTTTTGTCGATAACGTCCCGCTTTGCCTCCGCGACAAGCTGCTTCATGTACGCCGCTCCGATATCCGAAGGGAACGCCCAAACGTCCGGGCCGGCGGCGCGCAGATGTGTTAACTTGTCCTTGGCGATCAAGTTTGACCAACTAATGAGTCGGCAATGTTTTCCGCTTGCCCCTAAAACTTTTGCCGGCGGAGAAAAGAAGCGATCGACTCTTTTTCCCTGCGCCGGGAAGTGCGCGAACCGTTCCTGCTTTGAACCCTTCAACGCCGTCCACCCGGAATTCCAAAGCCAGCCGGCGTCGTTGTATTTGCTGAACCGGGAACAATAGTCGTACACGGTCCCGGATTCGTAACCGGAATCCATGAAAACTAGGTTGTCGCGAACGCCAAGGCGTTGCTGGATGTCCACGATTTCGTCTACGCCCAAAACCTTTTGATAAAGGATCAGCTTGGAAGTTCCGACCGACGTCCACGCCCGGCAGAGCACCCAAAAGTGATCTTTCTGAACGTCGACCGTGATAAACCGGGTCGCTTCCCCGTCAATCTTTTGCCCGTTCGCGTAATCCACCCAAGAATAGTTTGCGGCCAAAAGGTTGACGTTCGGCCGGTCGTCCTCCGCCGACCAAATCTGAGCGCCGCGCTTTTGGATGAATTGTTTCAACGGATCGACGTTCCCGAGTCGTTTTGCCGTGTTTGCTTTGACCCACTCAACGACTAGGTCGGCCCAGTCGATCCACCAAACCGCCCACGCTGGTAGCGTAAAATTGACGTGCCCGTCGACCCAGTTCCCCGTCTTCTGCCCTTCGTAAGAGGACGCCGCGGCCATAGCCCGCCGGCCCGCGGTCGTGTTCGGAGTTTGATGACCGCACCCGCGGCATTCGTGATAAACGCTTTCCCGCAACGCTTGCCAATTCCATTCGGTTTCGCCCTCGGCGAGTTCGGCGTATTTGATATCGAGCCAAGCCCATTTGGACCAATTGTCGCAACCCGCGCAAGTGAACCCCCACTCGAAAGTCCGGCCAATTTTCCAAATTTCTTCCGCGTCATGTGATGAATCCCACCCCTGAGAACAGCAGATAAATTTCCGGTTCCAGCGGTCATGCAGACGCTTTACCGCTTCGCCGAGGATTCCTTGTTTAAACTGCCAAACCTCGTCGCAGTAAACATAGCGCATCGACTTCCCCTGAAGCCCGCTCATGTTTGCGCCGCTCATAAACATTGCCATATGCGGCCAGATGATCGACGACTTTCGTTTCTGGTGACGGTCTTCCGGGAATAGGCGGGCAACCGGATCACAGGCTTCAAAGACGGGCATCAACCGCGACTCGGCCCAATCTTTTGAGGTGTCGTCGGTTTGCTCGACAAGAAGCATTGGGCCGGGTTGTTGAGCGACGATCCAGCAGGTGATCAATTCCAGAAACGTCGTTTTTCCCGCTCCGGTCGGAAGCCGGACCATAATTGATTTGACGTGGTCGTCGCAAACGGCGCGGATGACGTCATTCAGCCACGGCGCCAACTCGGAATCAAATTGCGTCGAGCGCGCGGAATGCGGAAGCCGGACCCAACGTTCGAGCCACCGCAAAGGATCTCCGCGGTAGCCGGGCTTGGCGCCTTCCAGCCACCCGTCAATTAATGGTTTCCCGGAGTCGATCATTTGTCCTTTCCAGCATTAAATCGAGGCGGGTTTGCAAACGTCCTCGGACGCCGATTTCATCCAGCCCGGCAAGAACGCCCGGCATGTCAGTCATCATAGATCCCAGTTCCGCGGATAGTGCGGCGCCGATAGCAATTCCCTGTTCTACCACTTCGGCTTTACTGACGTAATCGCCCCGGATTTGCGCCACTTGAAGCTCTAAGCGTTCGACCTCCAAAAGCGTTTTCCGCAGCTTTGCGTCGGAATGGTCTTCCGGATTATTTTTTTCGGAAATTTTCCGGGCGCGAAATTCGTCAATCGTGTCGAAGGAATTGAAATCCAACCCCTCTTTTTCCATCGCCCGCTTCCATTTCAACGCGGCCGGCCGGCTTATTCCGTAGTGCTTAGAAACCTGCTCAAGTGTAAAATTTGGAGCCCGGCCGGAATCGTACGCGGCGATCATTGCCTGTTCCGCGCGAGATATTCGTTTCCCGGATTTCAACGCCGCGATGATATTCGCGACCTGCGCTTTCATAGCTTGTTCGGTCAGGTTCATAGCTTCTCAATCAACCATCCGGCAAAATCTCCAAACCGGAAAAACTCGACGGCCGTTTCAGGCAATTCCTTTGGATTCAAAGGGCGTTGAACGCCGCCAAGCGAGAGTTCCTTTTTCACAATTTCATCTGCCTTTACTTTTGCGGCGACTTTCCCGGCCAAAGCAAGGCGCTGCAAAACCACGGAAGGGTAACCTGTAACCGGGACGCATTTATCAAGAACCACAAGAGCGCCGCCGGCGTTGAGGCTTTCAAGGATCCTAGAAATCAACTCCGCCCTCAAGCAGGGCTTGATGAACATCAACACCAGAAAACAGACAACAAAATCGCACTTCTTAAATTGAAATTCCGTAGCGTCTGCAACAACGACTTCTCCGGGTCCGGAGTACAGCTTTGCCATCTGTTCTGAGTTTTCAATCGCAATTAATTTTGCGTTCCTGCTGCTCAGGGTTTCAGAGATTGCATTTGCGACGTTCCCTGTCGACGCGCCTATATCGTACACCAACCCGTTCTCCGAAACGTAGTGGCGCGCAATGTGAGCAATCACTCCGGTCGTGAGGTCGTACCACGGGAGTTGTTCGCGCACGTGGCGGTCAAACCCTTCAGCGATACCGGCGTCTTTGAATGTCCAATCTCTTGGGATATTCATGAATTTTTTTGATTTTTCAAAATACCATCCCGGACCGCCGCGGCGATATGGCTCATCATTACCGGCGGAACAGCTCGCCCGCAACGCTCCCATTGCTGCGCATAGGTTCCGGTCAAAATAAAATCGTCAGGAAATCCGCAGATGCGTTTGAGCTCCTTAATTGTGAATTTTCGTTTTTCTGTAGGATGCACAACAGAAGCGGCCCCGAGTACAGATCCGGTTGCAGTAATCGTTGGACAAGGTAAATTAAGAGCAGGTCGCACAAGTTGAAAATATTTTTCCGATTGCGTTCCGGACTTTCCCATTTTCTCCCACTCCGCGCCGATTGCGTATCGGCTAATGTCCGTTTCATCGTCAATTGTTAAACCTTGAACCTTAAAATGCAAACTGTTGACGGAGTTCACTCCTACCGTAATTGCTGGGCTAGGTCTGTTTGTTACATCTCCGGCTCCATATTTTTCTGAAGTATCGTGAACCAAAGATTCAATCCACGGCAACGCTTCTTTCACGCTGTACCGAAATGGAAGCGGCTTCGGATGTACGGGGTCAAGCCCGAGGTCTTCGCGAACACCGACAAAGATTGTCCTCTGGCGCGCCTGAGGTACGCCCAACCATTGAGCGTCGAGGACCTTGCAAGAAACCCGATAGCCGCAGGATTTTAATTCCCGCAGGATTTCCAGAAAATATCCTTTTGCCGTTCCTTTCACCAACCCACTTACATTTTCCGCAACAAAGGTCTTGGGCTGAATGCCTCGAATCAGCCGGGCGTATTCAAAGAACAGATCGTCAGTCCGCTGCGCTTTGTCGCTGTATTTCTTCACCTTCCCCCATCCCTTTTCCCGGCTTCCCGCGGTAGAAAACGAAGCGCACGGTGGAGAACCGTCAAACAGATCAAGTTCTCCAACCCCGATCCCGGAGGCGTCGAGTATATCCTTTGCCTGCACTTCGCGTATGTCCCGACCATCGACTACGGTATAAGGCGCGCAGTTTGCTTTGTACGCTTCCCGCGCCGCGTCAATGAACTCGGATGCCCAAAGGACTTTGAACCCCGCCATGCGGTAGCCGATCGAAGATCCGCCGCACCCGGAGAATGTCGAGGCAACTGTGAAGCCGTTCCACGGGAGGTTCCGAACCTCCTCCATAGACGGGACGATGTAGGGCGGCTTTTCAGATTTCATGGGATTGGGGGAAGCGGAATGTTCGATCACAATGTTTCGTGGTTTTGTGTCGATGGTCGGACACGGGCTGTTTGTCTCGTCAGTGAAGCCGTGCGCGTATCCCGGGAAAAAGCGGAGATTGGGGGCCTGGAGCCCTAATGATTTTTGAACCCAAATCTTCATTTCGATTTTCCGCTCCACTCATAGCCGCACTTTGGGCATTCGTGTTCTGTTTCGATTGATTCATCGACCTCCGGGAAGTCTTCTGGTGCTGTCTTTTCTTCCGGCTCCGGAGGATTCAAGAACCGCTCAATCGCTGAAGCGTCAAATCCTGTCAGGTCCAAATCAAAATTGATTTCCCGCAGTTCGCTTAATTCAACAGCCAACATTTCGTCATCCCATCCGCCGCCGGTTTCAGTTAGCCGGTTGTCAGCAATGATATAAGCCCGGCGTTGAGAGTCGGACAGATGATCGAGTCGAACGCACGGGACCTTTTCGAGTTCCAGCTTCCGGGCCGCGAGAACCCGCCCGTGCCCCGCAACGATCCCGTTTTCCTTGTCGATTAATACCGGGTTGTTAAATCCAAACTCCCGGATCGACGCCGCAATCTGCGCAACCTGCTCGTCTGAATGCTTCCGGGCGTTCCGGGCGTACGGGATGAGCTTCTCTACTGCGATTGATTCGATTTTCATTTTGTTAACTTAAATTTTGAAGGCTACTCATAGAAACTTGTAAAAAGCGTCCC
>Ga0114977_10000211_pt1 | contig 38556 bp, 31 predicted proteins | sample S_130805_MF_Meta_FD_87026 | JGI IMG/M metagenome (GOLD analysis project Ga0114977, IMG submission 87026) | Freshwater microbial communities from Lake Simoncouche, Canada to study carbon cycling - S_130805_MF_MetaG | ecosystem: Environmental > Aquatic > Freshwater > Lake | place: Lake...
AGGTAGTGCGTTATTTGATTACCATCGGGGGTAGAGCACTGAATGGGCTAGGGGGGTCTCAAAACCTTACCAAACCCAATCAAACTCCGAATACCGATGAGTACAGAATAGCAGACAGACTATGGGTGATAAGGTCCGTAGTCGAGAGGGTAACAGCCCAGACCACCGTCTAAGGTCCCCAAATTATGGTTAAGTGTGAAAGGATGTGGGAATGCCAAAACAACTAGGAAGTTGGCTTAGAAGCAGCCATCTTTTAAAGAAAGCGTAACAGCTCACTAGTCTAATTAAGTGATCCTGCGCCGAAAATGTATCGGGGCTCAAACCATATACCGAAGACGTGGATTTAAACATTATTGTTTAAGTGGTAGCGGAGCGTTGTGTAAGCCGTTGAAGGTAAATCGTCAGGTTTGCTGGAGGTATCACAAGTGAGAATGCTGACATGAGTAGCGTAAAGAAATGCGAGAAACATTTCCGCCGAAAGTCCAAGGTTTCCTGTGTAAAGTTAATCTGCGCAGGGTTAGCCGGCCCCTAAGGCGAGGCCGAAAGGCGTAGTCGATGGGAACCACGTTAATATTCGTGGGCCTGATTAGAGTGACGAAGGTCGAAAGCTGTATAAAGTGATTGGATTCCGAATGCAGCCTGGAACTTCCTGGAAATAACCTAATCATTATAGACCGTACCCCAAACCGACACTGGTGGACAGGTAGAGTATACTAAGGCGTAGAGAGAATGATGTTGAAGGAACTAGACAAATTGCACCTGTAACTTCGGGATAAGGGTGGCCTTGCTCAGGCAACTGAGTGGAGGTGGCACATACTAGGGGGTAGCGACTGTTTATCAAAAACACAGGGCTCTGCAAACTCCAAAGAGGATGTATAGGGCCTGACGCCTGCCCGGTGCTGGAAGGTTAAGGTGAGATGTGCAAGCTTCGAGCTGAAGCCCCAGTAAACGGCGGCCGTAACTATGACGGTCCTAAGGTAGCGAAATTCCTTGTCGGGTAAGTTCCGACCTGCATGAATGGCGTAACGACTTCCCCATTGTCTCCAACATCAACTCAGCGAAATTGAATTCTCCGTGAAGATGCGGAGTTCCCGCGGTTAGACGGAAAGACCCCATGAACCTTTACTATAGCTTTGCAGTGGTATTAGGGATTAAATGTGTAGGATAGGTGGGAGGCTTTGAAGCCAGGACGCTAGTTCTGGTGGAGCCATCCTTGAAATACCACCCTTTTAATCTTTGATATCTAACCTAGGCCCGTGAATCCGGGCTGGGGACCCTGCATGGTGGGTAGTTTGACTGGGGCGGTCGCCTCCTAAAGAGTAACGGAGGCGTGCGAAGGTAGGCTCAGGTTGGCTGGAAATCAACCGTTAGAGTGCAATGGCATAAGCCTGCCTGACTGCGAGACTGACAAGTCGAGCAGAGACGAAAGTCGGTCATAGTGATCTGGTGGTTCTGCGTGGAAGGGCCATCACTCAACGGATAAAAGGTACTCTGGGGATAACAGGCTGATGAGCTCCAAGAGTTCATATCGACGAGCTCGTTTGGCACCTCGATGTCGACTCATCACATCCTGGGGCTGGAGAAGGTCCCAAGGGTTCGGCTGTTCGCCGATTAAAGTGGTACGTGAGTTGGGTTCAGAACGTCGCGAGACAGTTCGGTCCCTATCTGCCGTGGGTGTAAGGAAAATTGAGAGGATCTGTCTTTAGTACGAGAGGACCGAGATGGACATACCTCTGGTGTACCAGTTGTTCTGCCAAGAGCAATGCTGGGTAGCTAAGTATGGAAGGGATAAACGCTGAAAGCATCTAAGCGTGAAACCCACCTCAAAACTAGTTTTCCCAATTAGTGCCGTAGAAGACCACTACGTTGATAGGCTGGGTGTGTAAGTGGAGTAATCCATTGAGCTAACCAGTACTAATAGCACGATTGATTTTTGCTGTACTCGATATTGCGTACAGTACTAAACAGTAATACACAAATTAGAAAAATACTTTACCTACAAATTCTTGTTAAGAAGACACATCTTCTTAGCTTGGTGACTATAGAGGAGGTGAAACACCTGATTCCATTCCGAACTCAGAAGTGACCCCCTCCATCGCCGATGGTACTTCGTCTTAAGGCGCGGGAGAGTAGGTTGTTGCCAAGCTTAGAAGATGTGTCTTTTTTTTATATCTTAACTGTTGTTTCTCAACAGATCCCCATTTTATTGATAATGCTGAATTAATTTTATGCCCATACTGGATTATATTTGAATAGCTGCTTGGAAGCAAAATATTCACCTATCTTCTCAGCTGCGCGCAAAGCCATGTGTGCAACGATTTTAGGGGAAAGCTATCGTTATGAAAATTATAATAAGATAGATTATCCAAAAGACCTGCATTATTTTAAGCTAGCTATAGAATTTCATCCAAATAATCCTAACTATGCGCATAACTTAGCAGAGGATATATTGCGAACAAAGAGCATGTTGAATCAGAGTTTTATGTAAAGCAATGTGCATATGCAAGCGTTACAAAGCACTTTCTTATAAGAAGATAAACCTCATTGTGCCCATGCCCTTGGATATTTATAGAGAGAAGAAGCTCATGGTATATTGGATGATGATAAGGCCTTGAAGTATTATAAGATGGCTTCTGACTTGATGCCCAATAGTTCGTTATATATACGAGATGTTCTGACTACTATTTCAATTATGGAAGATGAAATGAGTGATGATTCTTACGTGGAAGGGGTTGAAGTCTATATTATGCCTTGTGCGAACATAGAGCCGGATCAGCATATAACAGAAAATATGAAAATGGGATATACACTGAATCTTGAGTTAGTGTTAGAGGATGTTGTTTCAGCTCTTAATATAGTGCATGACTTTAATTCTTTGCCTTGCAGCACTAGTGCTGATTTTTATGCAAAATAATCCTTGTTAATTAATGCTAAAGGAGAATTAGTAACTTTAATCCACTAGTAATTAAACATCTATGCGATGCTTAATAGCGATATAATCATCTTATTATCATAAGATATAGCGTAACACTTTTATAACGCACTTAAGCCTTATCATTAAACGTCATGGCTGCTTCGATGAACGACACAAACAAAGGATGAGGATCGAATGGGCGAGATTTTAATTCCGGATGGAATTGAACCCCAATGAACCAAGGATGATTTGGCAATTCAATAATCTCTGTAAGCGATCCTTCAGGAGACATTCCGCTGAACAACACACCCGCCTTGATGAAATCTTCCTTGAAGTTAATGTTAAACTCCCATCTGTGGCGATGGCGCTCATCTATGCTGTTGCTGCCATAAATTCGATTGGCAAGAGACCCTGTAGTCAAATTGCATGGGAATGCACCCAAACGCATTGTGCCGCCAAGGTTGTCATTTTCATTGTATGCAAAGCTTTTTCCATCCCTTGTCCATTCTGGCATTAAGGCAATTATCCCAGTGCCATCTTTATTAAATTCAGTTGAAGTGGCGTCAGGAATGTTTAATAGATGACGTGCAATTTCAATGCTGGCAAGTTGCATGCCAAGGCAGATGCCAAAGTATGGCACTTTATTCTCGCGAGCATATTTAATTGCATTGATCATTCCTTCTGTTCCGCGCTGGCCAAAGCCACCTGGAACCATTATGGCATCAACCCCGGCTAGCATTTCCTTGGCATTGCTGTCGGTTATGGTGTCGGAATCCAACCAATTCAGTTTTACTTTGCAGCTGTGATGTATTCCTGCATGGGTGAAGGCTTCGATTAATGATTTATAGGCATCAAGCAGATCGGTGTATTTCCCAGCCACAGCAACTGTGACGGTGCGTGTTGGGTTGTTATATTTATGGATGATGCTGTGCCATTTTGATAAGTCAGCTTCTGGAGCATCTTTTAAGCCAAAATAACGAAGCACTTCGCGGTCTAGCCCTTCATTGTGATAGGCAACTGGAACTGAATATATATTGTTCTGATCTAATGCTTGAATCACGCATGATTCTGGCAAGTTGCAAAATAAAGCTATTTTGCCACGCTCTGACATTGGAATCTCACGATCGCTTCGGCACAGCAACAGGTTTGGCTGTATGCCGATGGAGCGCAATTCTTTAACCGAATGTTGAGTCGGCTTGGTTTTTAATTCTTTAGCCGATGAAACATATGGCACAAGGGTCAGATGGATGTACATAACCCTGTCTCTGCCCAGTTCATTGCCCAATTGCCTTATGGTTTCAAAAAATGGCAGTGCTTCGATGTCGCCAACGGTGCCACCAATTTCGCATAACACGAAATCAGTGTTTTCGCTGTTATCTAAAATAAAATCTTTAATAAGATTGGTCACATGGGGGATAACCTGCACCGTGCCGCCGAGATATTCTCCACGGCGTTCTTTGGCAAGCAAATCTGAATATATTTTACCTGCCGTAACGTTGTCGCCCCTGTGGGCAGAGGTTCCGGTGAACCTTTCATAATGACCAAGGTCAAGATCTGTTTCGGCGCCATCATCGGTGACGAAAACTTCGCCATGCTGATATGGGCTCATTGTGCCGGGATCAACATTTAAATATGGATCCAGTTTGCGAAGTTTGGTGCTATAGCCTCTGGCTTGCAATAAACATGCCAGTGATGCTGCAGCCAGGCCCTTTCCTAATGAAGAAACCACGCCGCCGGTGATAAATATATATTTTGCCATAATTCTCCTAATCAGCTATTGGTGCTTCCAATTCTTTTGATTCCATTTTGTTTTCTAGTGATTGCAACAAAGCTTTTGCTTTATTTGAATCGGTAACAGCAAATCTGGCCAAAGCCAAGCTGTTAACCATAAACATTATTGCCAAGATCATGGTTAGTTTTGACATGAAATTGCCAGTGGTTCTGTTAGAGATAACTCCGCTTCCGCCCCCAGCAAGGCCAGCCAAACTGTTGCCATCATTTTTTTGCAATAGGATCGCTAAAACCATGACAATCACGATAACGCTTTGCAATATCAGTAATACAGTAGCCATATTAGTAAATATATAATAATAATTAACTTTACCGAAGATCATAATATGATTATTATCAATTTGCAATCCTTAAAAGCAGTGAATTATGTCACCTACAAACAGTGTTATAAAACCAAGTAAAGTTATGTTCAGCGTTGCAATGTATGTAATGCTTGTTTACTTCATATATCATGTTTTAAGTGGGGAGCGTGGCTTGCTCTCTTATATGAGATTAAGCGCAGATCTGCAAGAAAGGCAGAGCATTATGAAAAGCTTAAGTGAAGAAAAAGCAGCTTTAGAGAAGAAGGTTGAACTGATGAGTGGAAGCAACACAGATGCTGACACGCTGGATGAATTAGCGCGTCAGAACTTAGGGCTTATGGGGAAAGATGAAGAAATGTGGATTATAGATGGCGCTGATGAATAGACGAGAGATTAAGGTTGTTTTGGCAAAGCCGCGTGGGTTTTGCGCCGGGGTGGAGCGAGCAATAGAAATTGTTAATAAAGCTTTGGATTTATATGGGGCGCCGGTTTATGTGCGGCATGAAATTGTTCATAATAAATATGTGGTTGATGGCTTGAAAAAACGCGGTGCTATTTTTGTGGATGATTTGGAAGAGGTGCCGGTTGGAAGTATGACCATTTTTTCTGCTCATGGTGTTTCCGAAGCGGTGGAAGAAGAGGCTAAGCGTAGGGGGCTTCCGGTGCTTGATGCAACATGCCCTTTAGTTAAAAAGGTTCATATAGAGGCGATGAAGCATGAATCTTACGACAGAGAGATTATACTGATTGGCCATGCCGGCCACCCAGAGGTGGAAGGCACAAGCGGCAGGGTGCAAAGAAAGGTTATATTGGTGCAGAAGGTTGAGGATGTGACCAGCATAGAAGTTAACACCCCCGATAATTTAGCTTATGTCACCCAGACAACTTTAAGTGTGGACGACACGCGCGCGATCATCGAGGCACTAAAGAAAAGATTCCCCAACATACAAGGGCCAGAGTTGCGTGATATATGTTATGCCACGCAGAACCGACAAGATGCAGTGCGCAGCCTTGCTGCTGTGGTGGATGTGCTGTTGGTTATAGGGTCTAAGAACAGCTCTAATTCAAACAGGTTGCGTGACTTGGCTCAAGAATTAGGGGTCAGATCATATTTAATTAATAATGAAGATGAGATAGATGAAAGTTTCTTCAACCACTCAGTTAAATCCATAGGAATAACCGCGGGGGCATCGGCGCCAGAAGTTCTTTTGGAAAAGGTTCTAACCAGGCTTGAAACGTTCTTTGATATTAAATTAGAAGAACAGGATGGCATTCAAGAGAGCGTGAAATTTAAATTGCCAAAAGAATTGCAGCAGGTGGGGTAGGGCCATATGTTAGAAATTTACCATTACCCACTTTGTCCATTCTCTAGAAAATTGCGGATAGTGCTGAGGGAGAAAAACATAGATTTCGAATTGTTTTTAGAAAAATATTGGGAGAGAAGGACGGCATTTCTTGCAATGAATCCTCGTGGCGACACCCCCGTGTTAAAGAATTCAAAAGGCTTTATTGTTTATGGAAAAGCAGCCCTGTTCGAGTTTTTGGAAGAGGCCTATCCGGAGTGCAATCTTCTTGGTGGCTCTTTGATTGGCAGGACTGAAGTGCGCAAGATTAGCGAATGGTTTGATGATAAGTTTTATCAAGAAGTGACCCGCTATATCATTATGGAGAAGGTGATAAAGCCAGCCCAGGGTTCTGGGGCGCCCAGCTCTGATTTCATCAGGGCGGCTAAACGAAATTTGCTTTGCCATATGGATTATCTTAAATATTTACTATCCCGTAATTCATATTTAGCAGGTGATAAAATCACTCTTGCTGATGTTGCTGCTGCTGCGCAGATTTCAGTGCTAGACTTTATGAATGATATTGCGTGGGAGAAGCACCAAGAGGTTAAAGAATGGTATGCCCTGATGAAATCTAGGCCAAGCTTCCGCTCTATATTGCATGATGTTGCAATTGGGGTCACCCCGCCAGAACACTATAGCAACCCTGATTTCTGAGGATGTGATGTTGTTTTTCAAAGTCGACTTAGTAAAAACTTCTTACAATAACGTCATTCCTGCGCAGGCAGTAATCCAGTTGCAATGCCCTGTAGCCTTGGATCCCCGCCTTTGCGAGGATGAAGTTATTTTTTCACTTCTTAATTTGTGGTAATGTAATGACTAGGCTGGATAAAATATACGTCTCTCTTTGTTCCTTATTCTGTGTGTTAACGGTGATAGGGAATTTAACCTATCAGAAATTCGTCTCTTTGCCGTTGCTTCCTGTGTATAGTTTTGAATTGTCGGTAGGGGCAATGGTCTATCCCATAACATTTTTGATTACGGATTTGATCGTGGAATTTTATGGCAAGGACAGGGCGATGTTCTGCGTTCGCCTGTCCATCTTAATGAATATTATAACAGCTGGTATAATATATGGAATGAACCTTATGCCGGCAGCACAATGGTCGAATGTGAGCGATGCAACTTTCCACAAGGTTTTTGGGTTTTATAGCATAGCCTTCACCGGCTCTATTATCGCCTGTTACATAGCCCAATTTATTGATACAAGGGTTTATCTGTGGATAAAGAAGATCACTGGTGGCCGGCACCTGTGGCTTAGAAGCAATGGCAGCACAGCTCTGTCGATCTTGATCGACACTTCTATAGTGATATTTTTCCTGACGGCGTTTTCTGTTGTGCCAAAGGAGCAAATGTTGCCACTCATCATAAATGGATATTCATTCAAGTTAGCCTTCACCATCTGCAGCACGCCCTTGTTTTACCTCTGCGTGGCTGTGATAGGGGCTAAAAAGCAGAATCACTTATGATAGGGATGCCCTTGGGATATGGTTTGGGCTCGGTATATCTGCTCGACCAGCACCAATTTAGCTATGCGGTGGGGCATGGTCATCTTGCTTAGGGAAAGAAGGGTGTCGGCCCTTTGTTTAACTTCATTGGAAAGGCCATAAGCCCCGCCAATAACAAATGATATTTGCTTGGAGTTAAGTTGCCAGGCATTGATAGTGGCGGCAAATTCTTCGCTGGAAAGTTGCTTGCCATGTGGGTCCATCGCCACGACAAAGCTGCCAGGGGTTAATTGTTTGATTATATCCTGACCTTCTTTTTCCTTTTGCAATTCTGTGTTGAGGTTTTGATTGGGGTGCAGATCGACTAGCTCCAGTTTGCTGGACAGGCGCTTGCTATATTCGGCGATCATATCGCTGAATTGCCGTGATTTATCTTGATCGACTGAAATTATTTTAATCTTCATCTGTCAGTAAATACCCCAAAACAGAGTTCAACACAAGGCGCCCAGAATCGGTAGCTTTAAGGCGGTCGCCATCAACAACAAGCAAGCCATGACCGCATAAAAAATTTATCTTATCAGGGCTGAGATGATGATGACTGCTGATGCCTTGGTTTAAGCGCATTCCCATTATGGTTTTTTCTTCCAGCATTTGGTTGGCAGTTAAGGCTTGGCTTTGCTGCAGTGCGACACCGTTTTCCTGCACCTTTGCCAGCCATTGCTCAGGGTTGCAATACATCTGCGTGGCATGCTTAACCCCACCAAGGGTATAGCGACCATGCGCGCCAGCACCGATGCCGATATAATCGCCATAGTTCCAATAATTTAAGTTGTGGCGGCATTCATTGCCAGGATGGGCATAGTTGGAAACTTCATATGCCAGCAGGCCTTTATCTTGCAAAAACCTGTTGGTGATGGTGTAAAAATCCACTGACTGATCATCATCAGGAAGGGCCCACTTCTTCTGTTTGAAATCTTGATAAAATTTGGTACCCTTTTCGATGGTCAGTTGATATAGGGAAAGATGGCCGTTGCTTAAGGCATATGCCTGTTCCAGTTCGGCCATCCAGTCATCAATTTTTTGATTGGGCAGGGTGTAGATAAAGTCCAATGAATATCGCTTGAAGTGATGGGATGCGATTTCTATGGCGCGCAGGCTTTCATCGGGGGAATGTTCCCTGCCTAGAAACTTAAGATTATCTGGCTGCAGGCTTTGGATGCCTATGGATATGCGGTTAACCCCGGCTTCAGCGAGGGCTGCAAAGTTTGCGGCTTCTATGCTGGTTGGGTTGGCCTCCATTGTTATTTCGATGTCGCTAGCGGTGTTATAGCTTTGATGAACTTCTGAAATTATGCCAGCGATAACCTCTGGCGCTGCAAGCGATGGGGTTCCGCCGCCAAAGAATATAGTGCTTATGGTTCTGCCTTCGAACATCTGTTTGAAATAATGCAGCTCTTTCAAATATGCCTGAAGCATCGACTGTTGATCTATGCGATCGCGCACATGGCTGTTAAAATCACAATATGGACATTTTGATTTGCAAAATGGCCAATGGATGTAAAGCGAGATTGGGGAAGGCAAGGAGTGAAACCTATTGCAAATTTGCTTATATTCACTATCATACCTTGAGAAAGTAAGCAACTTAAAGTGTGTAAATGTTTTCGTCTTTAGGGCAAAATTTAGGTAAGATATTCGACAAGCTGCGTGGCAGAGGTTTTCTAAGCGAAGCTGACATCGATGTTTCCATGCGGGAAATAAGAATGGCGCTGCTTGAAGCCGATGTTGCAGTGCCAACCATAAGATATCTGATCGAACGTATTAAAGAAAAGGCGATTGGCGCTGAGGTGATCAAAAGCATAAGCCCTGGGCAGATGGTTGTTAAAATTGTGCAGGATGAACTGGAGTTATTGTTGAGTGCTGATAACCAAGAGCTTTCCTTAAGCCACACTCCGCCTGTTGTGCTTATGATGGTGGGGCTGCAGGGTTCGGGCAAAACCACTTCTTCTGCTAAGTTAGCAATGCATTTGCGCAAGAAGCATAAGAAAAAAGTGTTGCTTGCATCGCTTGATATATATCGCCCTGCAGCACAGCTGCAGCTTGAAAATTTGGCAAAGCAAATCAACGAAGCATCGCTAGAGATTATCCCCGGCCAATCCGCAAAAGAAATAACTAAAAGGGCGATGAAAGAAGCGACCTTGGGTGGCTATGATGTGTTGATTCTGGATACAGCTGGCCGCCTGCATACCGATGAAAAGATGATGGAAGAATTGCAGGAAGTGAAGAAACTGTCCAACCCATTAGAAATTCTTTTGGTGCTCGATTCCCTGACCGGGCAAGATGCGGTTAACATTGGGCGAGAGTTCTCGCAGCAGCTGCCGCTTACTGGCATGATATTAACCAGGGTGGACGGCGATGCTCGCGGCGGTGCAGCCCTCAGTATGCGGCATATCACAGGTGTGCCAATTAAATTTATTGGTGTGGGTGAAAGGGTTAATGAGTTCGAGGAATTCCATCCGCAACGTGCTGCATCAAGAATTTTGGATATGGGTGATATCGTTTCTTTGGTGGAGCGTGCCGCTGAGGAAATAGACCATGCCGAAGCTGAAAAGATGGCTAAAAAAATGCAGAAGGGTGTGTTTGATATGAACGATCTGCTTAACCAGCTTAAAAGTGTGCAAAAGATGGGCGGAATTGGATCTATGATGGGAATGATCCCAGGAATGGGTAAGATGAAGCAGATGATGGGGGATCTGAGCCAGGGTGAAAGCATCCTGAAAAAGCAAGAGGCTATTATTTATTCGATGACGAAGGCCGAACGCCGCGACCCTAAAATTATTAATGCTTCTCGTAAGATCAGAATTGCCAATGGCTCGGGCAGAAAAGTTCAAGATGTGAACAGATTGCTGAAGCAATGGCTGGAAATGCAAAATATGATGAAAAAGATGGGAAAGATGGACCCGAGAAAGATAGGAGGAATGTTAAGTGCAATTAAATAAAAAATCTGCTAAAAAAGAGAAGTTATCAGTTGCGTTGCGGGCTAATCTTTTGCGCCGCAAAATGACTGTTGCTAAACCTGACGATCAAGATAAAGATAATAAAAATAAAGATAAACCAAAATCTCAGTAGAAAATATGCGTATAAAATTATTCTCAATGGCTTTAATCTTAAGCCTCACTGCCTGTGCAAAGAACGAACTTTATGTTGGTTATAACTTTCCAGATAACTATCAAGAACGGTTAAAGATTGGGCGCACCAGCAAAAGCGATGTTCTGGAGTTTATGGGCAGCCCAACGACTGAATCTTCCTATGGGGAGTCGACTTTTTACTATATTGCGCAAAAGCAAATAAGTAAGTCATTTTTCCAGCCGAAAATTGAGCAGCAGGATGTTGTGGCTTTGACTTTCAACTCTAAGGGCATTCTAACCCAAGCTAAGCATTATGATATGAATGACTATAAAGCCATGCAGTTAGACGAAACCAGAACCACCTTAAAAGGCAATGAAATGGGGATGTTAGAGCAGATGATGCATAACGTTGGCCGTTTCGGCGGCGGGAAGACCAAGGCGCCAGGCAGCTGATGCTAGTTGTAATAAACAGTGGGCAGAAGCATTTGCAGCAGGCCCTGCAACAGGTTTTAGAATTGCAGGGCGTTGCATTTATAACTTCATCAGATGATTTGAGCGCAAGGGCTGTTGTTCTGATCAAAGATGAGGCCTCCTGTTATCAGGTGTGTCTGAGGGATGATAGCACTGCAATACAAAAACCAGCAAGGATAGACGAGCTGGCCAAAGTTATCGTGACGAAGTTGAACAATTTCTGCTATGACTTGGCAGCTGCCAAGTTCTATCCATGGCGACGGTTGGTTGTTGCTGAAAAAGAAAACTTGACCTTAACCGAGAAAGAGAGCGAAGTTTTGCACTGCCTGCTGTCATCGGCTTCTAAATCCATCCATAAGAAAGACCTGTTAAAGGAAGTGTGGGGATATAGCGAAGATGCTGAAACTTCCACCGTTGAAGCCCATATTTACCGGCTGAGAAACAAGCTTGCCACCCTCGGGCTTGCCGATGTTATAATCACGGAAGAAAACAGCTATGTGGCGGGGAGATAGCAGTTTATCATAATGATTCAAAGCAGCTGGATAATAAATAAACAAAAAAGCAGCTGCATCCAATTTCCTTCTTTACATTGGTGGGTTTTTTCTGTAGGAATTTATCTTAGGAATGAGCGATATTAACGCCTTAACAATTAAAAATGTGGTTTTTATAGATGTTAGATTTTTTCAGAAAAAGAGTGGTGAATTCGATTGCTGTCAAGGCCTTAATGATTTTGATAGTGGCTGCATTTGTGTTGGTTGGCGTGGGGGATTTGTTCAGAAGACCTTCGCAGGATTATGTGTTCAAGGTGGCTGGTTATAAATGTTCGGAAAAAGAATGGAGCGATGCGTTAAATCAGCAAATTTCTTACATATCGCAAAACATTGGTCGCCAATTAAGCCAGGAAGATTTGGTTAGAGGCGGGGTTTATCAATCAGTGTTAAACCGATTGATCGACAGAAAGGTGGTGCTGCTGGAAGCTGAAAAAATAGGCTTAGTTGTGAGCGACGCCATGGTGCAGAAATCCATCATGGAATATCCAGCATTTAAAAATAAAGATGGAGTTTTTGATAAGACCGTGTTTGACCAATTCATCGCTCAGCAAAACATCAGTGAAGAAAAATTTGTGCAGATGATGCGCGATGAAGTGGTGTTTGAAAGCATGCTTAACACCTTGGGTGCCAACATGTTGCTTCCTCCGCAAGAGGTTCGTCAATTGATGATTGCTTCCAAGGCTAGTAAAGACATTACTGCTTATATCATAGATCAAAAGGATTATGTGAGTGCACAAGAGCCGACCGAAAAAGATTTGCAAGAAGTTATGCAAAAAAATAAAGACAAATTTATGACGCCGGAATCTCGCGCTGTAACTTACTTAACTTTCGCGCCGCAAGACGCTGCTAAGGAAAAAGTTGTTATCTCTGACAAGGAAGTTCAAGACGCTTACGAACAACGTAAATTCATGTTTGAAAGGCCAGAGCGCAGAGAAGTGTTCCATGTTGTTGCCAAAACCAAAGAACTGGCCGAAAAAGCTAAAGAGGCTTTGCTTGCCGGTCAATCATTCGACAAAGTTATGAATGATTATGGAAATAAGCAAACAGAATATAAGATGCCGGAAATAACAAAATCTGCTCTTTCCCCAGAAATGGGTGATGCTGTGTTTGCACTGAAAGAAAAGGCATACAGCGATCCAGTTAAAAGCCCTATGGGATTCCATATCTTTATGGTGAACAAAATAAGTGCAGCTGATGTTGTGCCGTTTGAGCAAGTTAAGCAAATGTTGCGCAGCCAAATGCAAGTGGAAAAAGAATTCGAACAGTTTTCTGCCTTTGTGCGTGCATTGGATGCTGAAGTTGCTGGGGGCGCTTCGTTAGAGTCGCTGGCTGCTAAATATAACTTCAAGCAAGCCACTGCTAATTTAGTGGTAGGCACCAAGGATGATGGCAGCATGAAAACCTCAGCTAATTTCATACAAGCGGCATTCTCATTGAACTTAAATCAAGTTTCATCTGTTGCCCCTGCGAGTGAAGGAGTTTACTTTATTGTAAGAGTGGATGGAATCACTGCCAGCCAACAACGCGAGCTGAACTCGGTTAAGAAAGATCTTGTTTCCATGTGGAGAAAAGATCTGATCATGAGCCGCATGTATAAAGCTGCGCAAGATTTGAAAATAGCTTTGATGGGGGGTAAAGAGCCAAACATTGCTTTCAAAACCCAAGTGATCAAGATGAATAATGGCTATAAAGGGGATTTGCCAGACTTTATCTTGCGTGATCTTGCGGGCTTAAAGAAGGGTGAATATTCTGAGATAGCTTTGAATGCTGCTAATAACTATGTCTTTATCCAAATGGGTGACACTTATTATCCTGAGAAAGATAGCTTTTCAGATTTAAAAAAGTTGATACAGCCGGACCGTTCTCAAGGACAAGTTATTCTTGAGCAGTATATGGGTTATCTGCGCGGCAAATATTCTGTCGATATTAATAAAAAATATTTTGACACTGCTGCAGAATAGGTTTTAAAAAGAGCTGATTCAATGGGTGTGAAGCACTCTTTGCAATCAGCTTGATCTTGTTTGTTGTGCCTGTGGGATTGCATATAAGAATAAGCGCGCCAGCGCGCAGCCTAGATACTCTTAAAGCAAGATAGAGCGTAAGCGATCTTTATATAACAAAAGATCGCCATACACCTTCGCGCCCATCGGCTTCCCAGCCTGTTGCGCAATTTTATATTAGCATAAAAAATCATAGCTTTCCATACAGCTTCTTTAAATATCCTAGCGGAGGTAGTGGCTGAAAGCCACGTAGGAGGCCGGCAATGAGGCCTCCTTAAAAGCTTCATCAAATTCAGCCACATCTATATGAAAATAAAAGCAATCAATTGCCATATTTATTTTGAAGATAGTCTAGATAATGTTGAGGATTAAGCCTTTCCCCAGTTGCATGAAGCAACAGGTTGTCAGCAGTTGTAAAGCGGCTGCCATGCTGATGCACCTTGTTTTTCAACCAAGAGAATATTTCTTGAAAATGCCCAACAGAAACCTGTTCAGAATAATTAGCAATATCAGAACGACATTTGCTGGCCAATTGCGCTGCCGTCATGCTGCCCAGGGTATAGGAAGGAAAATAGCCAAAAGCACCAGAAGGCCAATGCACATCCTGCATGCAACCATCCTTATTATCGGTGGGGGTTACGCCCAACAATCGTTGCATTCTTTCATTCCAAGCTTGGGGCAAATCATCCACCTGCAGCTGATCGCTTATTAACAGCTTTTCAAGTTGATATCGCAGCATGATGTGAAGAGGGTAGGTCAGCTCGTCGGCCTCCACCCTTATCAAAGATCGCTCCACATGGGTGACGTTGCCCAAAAGGGCATCAGTGGTGAATTTATCAGCATGCTCAGGGAAATGCTTGTTCAATTTTTGCTGCAGATAAACCATAAATTCTTTGGTTGGAACCAGTTGCATTTCCACGAAGTGAGATTGACTTTCGTGGATGGCCATGCCAAGGGCAGACCCCACTGGTTGGTTAGACCATTTCTTCGGCAAATTCATCTCATATATGGCGTGGCCTGTTTCATGCAGAACCCCCATTAAGGATTGCAGAAAGTCGGAAGTGTTATAGCGGGTGGTGATCCTTATATCATCCATCGAGCCAGAGCAGAATGGATGGGTGCTGATGTCAAGCCGGCCACGGTCAAAGTCAAAGCCAAGGTCGTGCATGCACTCGCTGCCCAAAGCTTTTTGGATGTCCTCTGGATAATGCCCGCGCAAATCAGGCTTGGGTGATTGAGATTCGATGCGACTTTGCACCAGATCTTGAATTTTGCCCTGTATTGCTGAAAAGAAAGCATCTATTTCATATGATTTGCGACCAGGGTCATATTGATCGATTAAGGCATCATATGGCTTCATCTTAAGCACTTCACCGCGTATTTGCGCCATCTCTCTGGTCAATTGCAACATCGGCTTAAACGCAGCTGCAAATGACTTGAAATCGTTATTAGGGCGAGCTTCCCGCCAAACGGCATTGCAGTGGGTGCTGGCTTTAATAAACTTCTGCTCCAGTTTAATGGGAATGGCCTGTGCCAGGTTATAGTTTTTTTCCATCAGCTGCAGGTTGGCTTCCTGCCATTTATCAAGAGTCTCACTTTTTGCATTGCCGATGAGATCGTAAATCTTAGGATTTTTAATGATTTCTGATCTTATCTTCGCCAGAAACTGCAATTTATCGATGTGCATTGAAAGTGCGGATGGCGGCATCATCACTTCTATATCCCAATGGATAAGGTTGCTGATCTCATCTAGGATAGTTAGTTTTTTGAAGATGGTTTCTAATTTTTTATATGGGGAGAGGGTTTTTTGTGTCATGAAAGATAAGTATATAAAAGGCCCCGAGCCTAAGCCCGAGACCTTAATTAAGAATGTTATTTCTTCTTAGCTTTTTTGTTTAACAGCAAGCTGTGATGCTGACTATAACCAAAATATATGCTCAAGATAAAGGTAAGCCACAGTGCAATATAAACATATATATTAAGCAGTGACACCACCATTAAAGAGCCGAACAAAGCAATGCCACACAATGGAATGATCGGTGAAAGTGGGCATTTAAATTCGCGTTTGATCTCAGGATTGGTGCGACGCAACACGATTGTGCTTAAGCAAGCAGTTGCGAATGTTGCTGCAATGCCAAAGCTAGACATTTGCCCTAAAACCGAAGTGGGAAGAACAGCTGTTAACAAAGCAACGGTCATTCCAACGCCAAAGGTTAGGTAATAAGGAGTGTGGGTGCGGCTATTTAGCTTTGACAGCTTTTTTGGCAACAATCCATCGTTAGTGATTGTGAAAAACACTCTGATAGCAGCATACATAAGAGCTAACATCACAGAAGTTAAGCCAATCACAGCACTCACCTTGATAACCTTAGAGAACCACGGAAGATGCATGGTTTCAATCGCTAATGCAACCGGTTGTGGCACGTTTAACATGTCATACTTCACAATGCCGGTAAGCACTGCTGCAATCATTGCGTAAACTATGGTAGAGATGGCCAAAGATCCCAGGATCCCAATTGGCAGATTGCGCTGAGGGTCGCGTGTTTCTTGAGCTGCTGTTGCAACAACATCAAAACCTGCGAAGGCAATCAACACCATCGATGCGCCACCAATGATTCCAGAAAGGCCGAACTCTCCGAATTTGCCAGTGTTCTCAGGAATGAATGGAACCCAATTTTCTGGATTGATATAGAAAATACCGATCACGATAAACATAGATAGGGCAATCATTTTAACTGCAACGATAACGGCGTTGATCATGGCAGAAGCTTCAGTTCCACGGTGCAATATAAAGGTTATAAGCATGATTATGAACAATGATGGAATGTTGCACACTCCGTGAACTATTGACCCATCAGCCAGGGTGATCACTTGGCCAGAGTTATGGCAGAATTGGGCTGGTATGTGTATACCATAATCAGCAAATAAACTAACCAGATAACCAGACCATCCACCAGCAACAGCAGCAGCTCCGAATAAACAGATCAACATCATCATCCCGGCCACGATCCAGGCGAAGATCTCACCCAAAGCAGCGTAAGCAAATGTGTATGCCCCGCCAGAGATGGGAATCATCGATGCAAGTTCAGCATAGCATAAGCCGGCGCAAGCGCAGGCAAGGGCGCCGAGTACGAAAGAAAACACAACCGCCGGGCCAGCATGTAAAGCCGCAGCAGAGCCAGCAAAGACGAATATCCCAGCCCCAACAATGGCGCCAAGGCCAAGAAGGACGAGCTGGATGGGGCCTAAAGTTCTCTCTAGTTGATGAGAAGATTTAGCCTCCTTCAATAGATCTTTTATTGACTGTTTAGTGAAATATTTTCTAAAACTCATAATCTTAACCTTCCTTAAATCAACAGTTTCTAATAATAGTCAAAGTGTAAATATAGCAGCGTTTGGAGTTATTTGATTCTTGTATATAACAGCACTGGAGCCGAAATGCAAATAGAAGAATAGGTTCCAAACAATATGCCAAATAAAACAGCTGCGCTGAAGCTTTGTATGGCATGGCCCCCGAACAGCACGAGCGCAAGGCAAACAGCGGCTGTGGTGGCCACAGTCATAATGGTGCGGGACAGGGTTTCGTTAATGCTTAAATTAAGCAATGCAGATGTTGACATAGATTTATGTTTCACTAGATTATCGCGGATTCTGTCGTAGATAACTACCGTGTCGTTGATGGAATAACCAACGATTGTCAGAATTGCGGCAATGGAGGTGAGGTCGAATTCATAACCTGTCACGGAGTAAAAACCCAATGTCACAATTGCATCATGGAACAGGGCTAATATAGCGCCAATGCCAAATTGCCAGTTGAAGCGGAACCAGATGTATGCCATCATGGCCAAAAGCGACATAAGCATGGCATACACCCCTTTTTGCATCAGCTCGCCGCCAACCCTGGGGCCAACATAATCAACCCTGCGGAAGGTTATGCTGCTGTCGATTGATGATAGGATGGACTTTAGTGAAGTCACTTCCTGCTCAGACTTGCTTTCTTTAGGCTGCACGCGCAGCATTATTATGTTATCGCCCGCCATTTCTTGCAAGGTTGCCCCAGCATAGCCAGCAGAAGAGACGCCATCTCGCAATGATTTAATGTTTAAAGGCGATGGGCTTTGCAATTCGATGATGATGCCGCCGGTGAAATCTATACCCTTGTTCAAGCCGTGTGTAAGCAGCAACACTATGGTTGCAATGGTTAGAAATATGCTGAATGCAAAGGTGATATAGCGGGCACCTATGAAGTCTAACTTGCTGTTATATGGAATGATGCTTATAGGGAATTTCATCAGGCAATTGCTTCTAAATTATTTAAATATGGGGGTGAGGATAAATATTTTTTCAAATTTTGCAATTATTTTTATTGCCTATTGCAACAATGTCAGTTTTAATGTATGCAACTCCGTGAGGAATATGAGTTGTTTGCATTGCTCCTCTTTAGATGGATGCATTAATTGCAAACAGCCTGTAATGTTGATGTTGAATGCCAACATTACCCCATAATAAATGATTGTATCGCGCAATCTAAGCGTAGCAACAACACTAAAGAAATTTTATTTTATGCACTGCGTAAATTTAGAAAATGAAAAATATATAATAAGGAAGATATTGATATGTCCAAGAAAATGCTGGTGGATGCCCTGCATCCAGAAGAAATAAGGTTAGTAATTTCTAATAACGGTGCTATTGAAGAATTTGAGTATCAAAACTCGCTAAGAAAATCGACGAAAGGAAATATTTACCTAGCTAAAGTGGTGCGTGTTGAGCCATCACTGCAGGCGGCTTTCATTGAATATGGGGGGGAGCGCCAAGGCTTCTTGCCATTTGCTGAAATCCACCCTGACTATTACCAAATACCCGCTGCCGATAAAGAAAGATTGTTGCAGCAGATGATTGATGATGCAAAAAAAGAAGAAGAGCAAGAAGAAGATCAAGCTGAAGAAGCGGCCGCCATCACCAGTGTTGATGGTGAAGCAGAGGGTAACCCTGCTGAAGATGCTGTGCAAGAACAAGAGCAAGAGGAAGAAAAACCAAGGTCTAGGTCTTCAAAATCTTCATCTGCTTTGCAGCAATATAAAATCCAAGAAGTGATCAAGAAAGATCAGGTGATTTTAATCCAAGTGGTTAAAGAAGAAAGAAGCACCAAAGGGGCAACTTTAAGCACCTATATATCATTGGCGGGCAGATATTGCGTGCTTATGCCAAATTCCACCCGCAGTGGCGGGATATCTCGCAAAGTTGCTGATAATAAAGAAAAGAAGCGCATGAAGGGCATAATTTCTGAATTGGTTGCGGGGAAATTATCTAGCAGCTTGATTTTAAGAACAGCTGGCGCTTATAAGAGCAAAGTTGAAATCAAGCGTGATTTTACTTACTTGTCAAAATTATGGGATAACATCCGTGCTCACACCTTGGCTTCAAAAGCCCCAGCTTTCATTCATGAAGAGGGGAACATGATGAAGCGTGCAATTCGCGACCTATATAGCAACGATATTGATGAAATTATCGTGGAAGGTAATGATGCCTATAAAGAGATATACAGTTTCATGCAGATGTTCATGCCTAAGCATGTTAATCGCGTTAAGGAGCACACCGATAAAACCCCAGTGTTCAGTAAATATTCGAAGTTAGAGGCGCAAATAGCTTCGTTCTACAGCCCTTCGGTGGCATTGCCATCAGGTGGATATTTGGTGATCAATCAAACAGAAGCTTTGGTTTCTGTGGATGTGAACTCTGGCAGATCTAATAAAGAACGCAACATTGAAGGCACTGCCTTGAGAACTAACATTGAAGCTGCGGCGGAAGTTGCACGTCAATTGCGCCTTAGAGACCTGTCTGGCTTGGTTGTAATCGATTTTATTGATATGAGTGAAGGCAAGCATAGAAGAGCTGTTGAAGCTGCTTTAAATGAAGCCATATCAAAAGATAGAGCAAGGGTGCAAACAGGAAGAATCAGCAGCTTTGGCTTGTTGGAGATGTCGCGTCAACGGATTAACCAAAGCTTCCTTGAAGCCAACACCAGCATCTGCCCGCATTGCGATGGCAGAGGAAGGGTGCGTCCAGTTTCTGCATCGGCAATTGCGGTGTTAAGAGCTGTTGCCAGCGAGATTGAAGAAAATAACTTTGAAGAGTTGCAAGTTTCTGGCAGTGCTGCTCTTATGTTCTATCTGTTAAATAACAAGAGAACAGAATTGTTAGAGCTGGAAAAAGCTGCTGGAGCTAAAATATCCCTGTCTGTGGATGAAGAAGCAGGAGCAGATGGATTCTTCATGAAGCAAGTGCGCGGAGTTAAGAAAAAACATGCCCCTAAAGCTTTATCTGCAGGTGACCTGCCATCTTACAACGTTGAAGAAGATGAAGCGGTGGAAGAAGAGGAGGAGATCATCCCAGTTAGAAGAGAAGCACGGGAAAGGAGTGATAACAGAAACAACAGAGAAGACAGAAGCAAGCGCAGAGGTAATAAACGTAATTGGCGCAAGGAAGAAGTTTCTGTTTCTGCTGAGGCGGCACCATCTTCAGTAAATGAAGAAGTTGCAGTTGAAGTTCAGCCTGGCGGTGTTTCTCATGAATCAGGCTTTGTTGCTTCAGGTGATAAAAAAAGAAATCGTCGTAATAAGAAGAGACCTGGTGGCGGCCAAGATAAAGCTGCAACAGCGCATCCTGCAATGGAGAACACCCCTGCAGATTATGATGATTTTGATAAAGAGATGGATGAAAGAAGGCAACAAAATCAATCGTTGTTAAGAGAGATATGGAAGAAGTTTGTTGATTAAACTAAACAGTTTTATGCGAAATAGGTAGATAAATTGCGTAGTGAAAAGGCTATAGATAAGCAAAAGTATGACAGTGGGATATATCTTGTATCCCGCTTGTTTCGTGAGCATGTGAAATCTCAATCGTCTAACATCATGATTGCTGTGCTTTGCATGGTTGTTATTGCTGCTTCAACTGCTTTGAATGCATGGCTGATGCAGCCGGTGCTTGATGATATCTTTGTGAAAAAAGAAACTGGATTGCTTTATCCGATTTCTATAGCAATTGTTCTCAACGGGCTGGTGAAAGGAGTGGCAAGCTTTTTTCAAACTTCGATTATGAAGGTTATTGGCCAGAGAATTATTGCTGACATTCAGCTACGTCTTTATGAGCATTTGATCTATGCTGATATGAAGTTTTTGATGAATTATCCATCGGGTAATCTTATTTCCCGATTCACCAACGATATTAACGCTATGCGCAAAAGTGTGTCGGACGCCATGACTGGCTTGGTGCTTGAGACCTGCACTTTGTTCGGTCTCATCGTCATTATGTTTTATCAAAGTCACAGCCTAGCCATAGTCTCGATCCTGGTGCTGCCCTTGGCAGTTTATCCGATCAAAAGATTGGGTAAAAGAATGCGCAAGATAGCGCGTGGGATGCAGGAGGAGCTTGGTGGATTCACCGTGCGCTTGGATGAGACGTTCCAAAATGCCAGAATCATAAAATCATATTGCCGCGAAGGATATGAAATATCCAGGGCTCGCTGCATTATTGATCGCTTTTTAGCCCTTTATAAAAAGGCTGCCTATGTCGAATCTGCCTCTTCTCCGATTATGGAAGCCTTGGGGACTATTTCTGTCGCCATGGTGATTTTATATGGTGGGATGCAGGTTTTTGAAGGAAGAACCACCCCTGGTGCTTTCTTTTCTTTCATCACAGCACTGCTGTTTGCCTATAAGCCATTAAAAAGCATTTCCCAGCTTAGCACAACCTTGCAAGAGGGGATGACAGCTTCTAAACGTTTATTCATCATGATCGATGAAGAGATCACCATTAAGGATGACCCGTCCCTTGCTGAAGTTGATTTTGCTTCTTACAACATCGAATTTAAGAATGTTTATTTTTCATATAAAAGCGAACAGAAAATACTCGATGGGTTGAATATGTATATTCCGCAGGGGAAAACAATAGCCTTGGTGGGCAGTTCTGGCAGCGGTAAAAGCACAATCTTTAACATGATTCAGCGATTATATGATGCTGATTTTGGCGACATCACAATCGATGGTAAGAATATATCTAAGATCAAGCTGCACTCTTTGCGAAATTCCATAGCATTAGTCAGCCAAGAGGTCACTCTGTTTGACGACACCATTCGTGAGAACATCCGCTATGGTAAATTAGATTCAACAGAAGAAGAAATAATAGATGTTTCATTAGCCGCCGCTGCCCATGACTTTATCACAAGCCTTCCTGATGGTTATGAAACCCAAATAGGGCAACACGGGGCAAAGCTTTCCGGTGGGCAAAGGCAGAGAATTGCAATCGCCAGGGCCATACTTAAAAATGCCCCAATTCTGCTTCTTGATGAAGCCACCAGCGCGCTTGATGCCATCTCAGAAAAGCAGGTGCAGATGGCACTTGAATATCTAAAAAAAGGCAGGACAACAATAGTTATTGCACACCGTCTTTCTACGATAAAATCGGCTGATCTGATATATCTGGTGAATGATGGCAAGGTTGCTGAATATGGATCGCATGAAGAATTAATTTCGAAGGGCGGGGAGTATTCCAAGCTTTATGAGCAATACAAAAATAACAAAACGGTTTTTTAATGCTTAACGTCGATTGTCTAGCAATTAAAAGGCAAGACCGCCATATAATAAAAAATATAAGTTTTAGCCTTGATCCTGGTGCTGTGTTATGCGTCACTGGCCCTAATGGCGCTGGAAAAACCACTTTGATCAAGTGTTTGGCGGGGATAATTCACGGCGTTAAAGGATCGATAACCTATAACGGCTTTGATGTTTATAAGCATCTGGAAGAATATCAAGAGCTTTTATCATATCAACCAGATTTTCCAGTGGTTGACCTTGAGCTTACTATAAGGCAGAACCTGATGCTGTGGGCATCTTTCGCCGGGCGAGAGATGACGGTCGATGCAGTGCTGCACACCATGCAGCTGGGCTTGCAAGCAGACGAAAGGGCCGAAATTTTATCGCGCGGCCAATTGCAGCGGTTGCATATGGCAAGGCTTTTGGTGACGGATGCTGATCTGTGGCTGCTTGATGAACCAACAGCGCATCTTGATGATTATTGGGTGCAATATCTGCAGCAGATGATTGCGATGCAGGTTGGCAATGGCGGAATAGTGATTTATACCTCTCATCAAGTTTTAAATATCCTGGGGCAGGGGCTGTTGGCTTTATGTTAGAACGGATGCACTATGGCCGTTTGCTTTATGGATATCTGCTAAACATAATTTAATGATTTCAAATTGCGGTACTTCTCATGATCATAGATCTTTATCTGAAATAGATTGCAGATGAGTAACGCTGTGCTTAATTATTGAATATGGCACTGTAGAGAAATAATCTTTTAGAGCAGTGTTTCCCATGGCTTCAGGGCAAAGTTTTTCTCAGGTTTAAAGAAAACTAACTCACCGCAGGCGAGGCCCTCGCATCAAGAGGTAATCGAAGTTGAGCCCATAACCGGAGCTGTTATAATGAACCTGGTGTATTTTCCTTCTTCCGATTCGCAAGCGATGGTTCCACCCATATCCCTGACCACCATTTTGGTGAAGGATAGGCCTAAACCTGTGCCATCTTGGCTTCTGGTGTAAAACCGACCAAAGATCAAGGGCAGAACATCAGCTGGGAATAATTATAGATAATATCCGATTAATGCGAAACAAATCGCCACTGCAGTTGAAATTGAAAATGTTCTTTTATTTTGCGGAAACCCCTTATTATAGGTTGTTTTCTACCTCTTGAGTCGCCGATCAAAGGTCCAGCACCACCAGCACCATCCCTCGGTGGATGATGATCTCTATCTCTTCATCAACAGTTTTGTTACGCGAGCAGAGTATTCCTTCAAATTGCTTTATCTCGGTTTTATTTAACGGATATTGCAGGCCATTTGTGCTTATACAGGCATCAGGATATGGGAATATTGACACATTTTTGCCAACGCCAGAGGCAAACTTATGCGATTCAGTCAGCACTAGGCCAAATTTTATGCCACCCTTGCCGTCGCTGTCGAGAAAGAAATATTCCCCATCTTGTTGGTGATGCTTCACCATAATGTGGATGTTGCTGATGATATGGTCGATCTCGCCGCCATTAATTCCGATAATCATGCTTGGGGCAAGGTTCTTATGCCTGATGAAGTCGATGCATTTGCCGAAATCGCAACTGTCTTGATCGGGGTTGTGATGAACTTCAACGCCTCTGGGTTTTATCAGGTGGCCATCCAAGTCACCCACCAGATAGTCGACTTTTATATTATATTCCATTGCCTTGACTATTGCCCCATCCGCAGCAACAACCCTTTTATCCCAATCGATCATATCCAAAACCGCCTGCGAAGGCATGGATCCATCCAGCAAGATCACGCTACGGTAATTGTGTAACATCCTGTGCATAAAAATCAATCTTTAAGCTTTTCTAAAATGCTTGGCACCACCTTTAATGCTTCAGCGCGCCCAATCTCATAAATTTCCTGATTATGAGTGTCGGCAAAAATGTTAAATTTGCGTAAGCTTGGATGAATTATGAAGTCTGCCTGCTTGGATTGCTCAAGGGAAAGGCTGTAATAACTCGTCATCAATGCCTGCATCGAAATTTCCATGATGCTGTTGTTAGAACCCTCCGTGCCAGGAGAGTTGATGTTAACAGCAATAATGATGTCGGGGTTATATCTGCGGGCTATTTCAACTGGCACTGGATGGGTGATGCCGCCATCAACCAAGGTCATGCCATTGAATTTATGTGGGGAAAACACCGGTGGCAAAGCAGTGGATGCCAAAATCGCATCAATAACACTCCCTTCATCAAAAACATATGGGCAATGATGCACTATATCAGTGGATACAGCCGCATATTTTAACTTAAATTGCCCAATATCAAGGGTGCTGAGATTGCTTTTCAAGAAAGAGACCAGTCTTTCCAACGACATTGGTGAATATGGCCCTGCGAACATCGTCATGGAATTCAAGATGGAAAAATGCATAACGTCTTTGCGACGGATGTGCAGCATCTTTTCTTTAACTTCGTTGATGTTGGGATTGTCGCAATAAAGTGCCCCCACAATGCTGCCGGCGCTGGTTCCCACAATTATCTCGGGCTCAATCCCATTCTCAAGCAAAACTTCCAGCACGCCTATGTGTGCTATGCCCCTCACACCGCCGCCACCCAAAGCCAAAGCTATTTTCTTCTTCGCCATAATACACCTCTTTTGTTATCGTCTATGTATTATAGTGTAGCATAGATTATCGACCCCGGCCACTCTCATCAATGGCAGCAGAAGATGAAGATCTCACAGCCCAACTTCTTCCAGTTGGGACGGCTTCTTCCTGTCTAATTGACTCCTTCGCACTAAATGTTATTGCCGTTATGCTACTTTCGATTGCTTTACGATTTACTCCGCTAAAACAAATTCTAGGGTCATTTAGTAAGGTTTTTAGCACAGTGGTTGGCTTAGATTCCTCTTGTGAAGTAGTTTCTAGCTTTGTTAAGATAGGCTTCAGGTCGTTTTCTTGACTTTGTGTGCTGTATAAAACATCGTTTAAAAACAATTCTGTAGAACGCTCGCCATCTTTTAAAAGAATTTTTATGTATTTACTTAATTGTTTAAGTTCACGTTTATCCAATTCTCTGCCTAGAGTGGTTTTAATAAAATATTCATCTAATTCCCCGTCTTTCGTCATATATTTATCGATGGTGATATTGTTCCCTTCAGCATCAGTAAGTGTTTCTAAGAATGTCTTATCCCACTTAGGGATACCTAATACTGCTGGTAATAATGATGCAAGCGGAGAAGTTTTCATGGCATCCATATGAGAAGAGATAGCCTTCTTGCAGGCTAGGCTATCTCTTTGTTTAAGCCCCCCGATAAATTGCTCGAATTCGTTATGGGTGAAAAAATGTGGTGTGGGTAGATTGATAGATACTCTAATTGTATCTGTGTGTATGTATTCGTATGTAGGTGGTTTTGGGCGAGCATTAAATAATGCTGCTATGTACTTGGCTGCTAGATCAACTTTAAAATCTGCACTCTCCATAAAATATTTTTGATTCTCAGTTAAAGTTTTATCCTCGATAATTAATCCAGCAATCCTAATGGTTGAATACATTTTGAATAAATCTAAAATAATTTTCTTTTTATCTTCAGTGGCCGTAGTATCCTGAGTAGTAATTTTTTCTGACAGGATGTGATCTTTTCTAGTCCTTCCTTCTATGTAAGTATCAACGGAACCCAGTATAGGGCCAGGGATAATTTCCTCATTAAATTCAACGGAGTTCGGTCTAGGATAAATAGCATTGATTTCCGTATTAAATAAAAGTAGCGCCAGGTCAGATGAATCTCTATGATGGTTCATATTCACTATATCCGCGAAGTTTCTACAAAGGTAAAAAGAATAAGCGTCATAAAGACTATTCTTCTTAGATGTAGCAGGGTTTGGATCTAACATATGGTTTATAACTTTGCCAGAAAAACTTGTGTCAATTAAAGAATAGTTGATATGTGATAAGGCTTCTATTAATTTATCGCTTTCTTCTATTAATTTATTGCTTTCATTTATTACTTGATATTCTGCTAACTTACGCTTCATTTTATTAATCTCATTAAATTAGATGTTTTTATTTATTAGGGTCTAGACTAGCATCATAGAGTGAATTTCTATATATTCCACATGGTGGAAAGCAGGTATTTATTATCTCTACATAACATACTAATTCCTGTTATTCAATCTAAATTCACACTTCTTTAGACATAAGGAAAATTTAGAGTTAGAGGCATGGAGTAAATTTCAATATATCCATCCCAGGATGTCGCGCAGGATCATAGAATGCCCTGTGTTTGCTCCAGCTGCAGCAGAAGATGAAGATCTCACAGCCCAACTTCTTCCAGGTGGGACGGCTTCTTCCTGTGCGATCGCTCGGTCTTTTATTTCTTTTATAATTTCTTTGAGTGCTGCAATCCTAGGATCTTTTGATAAAACGATGTTCGGGTCATTAATTAATCTTCGTAATATTGTGCTGGGTTTTGCATATTCGAGTGAATCAGCTTGTTTTTCTATTTCCACAAGAAGGTCGATATAAGTTTTGTCTTTTTCAATAATATTATTAAGGAGTTTTTCCGCATAGTTATCTTGTTTGTAAATATTTATTAAGTGAGGTAGTCTAGGAAGATCGGATTGATTTTCAGTTATAAAAAGCTCTTCACAAAGTTTTATATTCAGATTTCCATTTTTATCCGCAAGCATATCAAGCGTGACCGCTTCACTTTTTTCCGTCGTAAGAGATTCTAAAAATTCTTTGGAATACATATCCAGGCCAAATATTTTTGGTATGAATGATGTAAAGATAGAATTATTGATAGCATGCCTGTGAGCAGCCAAAGCCTGGTGGCAGAAAAGCAGATTTCCTTGTTGCAATCTTGCAATAAATGATTCAAAGGAAGCAAAAATTAGATCTTGAGCCCTCTTGGATAGACATATAAAACTATTTTTTGCTACATCAGCTTTAAAGTCAGTAGAATTAACAAAACTAAGCTGATTGCTGGTAAGATGCCTATCTGAAAACACTTTATGAACAATGGTAATGGTTGCGCACAAATTAAGTAACTCGAAAGCATGTGTTCTTTTGCTTTCCTCCCATTGTGATGGAAGTAACCAATCCTTATTTTCTAAATCACATATGTAACCGGTGATTTTTCCATCAATTTCATCTGTAATGGGACCATATAAAGATGGGATTCCATAGTTAATCATCTCGGTTATATCAGCTTTTTCGAAGTATCTATATATTGCCTGATAGGCTAGATCTTTAGTTTCTTGGTCACTATCCTCATCCAACTGAATGTTTACCATGCTTTTTATAAGCATCCCATCATCATCCGCGTTGTTAAAAAAATCTCAGCCCCACGCTTTAGCAGTCGCTTAGTATAGCCACGTTCACTGGAGAAATCATTGTAAAGAGTTGAGTAAGAAAATCCTTCCCCATTTTCTTTTGACAGATCCAGCTTATCGCAGTCTAAAAACATCTCAATAAGTTTTCTAATATGAGGTTCTGTCAGCCTAGCTTGTTGATACACATCATCTTTATCTGTTATACTGGATAAATAATGAATGGCTGTATGCCGCTGAGGATCATAGTCGTAATGAAGGGTTATTACCCTGTTGACATCAACGCCTTTTTCTATCAGGCATTTTATGACATCAGGATTATAGGATAGAACGGCCATCTTCCATGGGGCATATGCCCTTGATAGCTGGAAGAGACGCGTATCGGTGTTTATATATGATCTCGTATACTCTTTTCTTTCATAATAAGATTTGCTAGATTCAGTTCCGGAATAATCAACTTGATGTCTCTCATCTATATCCAATGACTCGCCGCTCGATATCAAAGTCTGCAATGACGGGATATCACCAGTTTTCATCGCATTCATCATCGCGATCTTACTTTCAGGAAGATTCGTCGGCGAAAAGGCTGCCTCACCAACTGCAGCAGAAGATACATCATTAGTGGATATCACCCCTGGTTGCCCAATTGCTTCTTCAAAAGCTTCGCTCGCACTTCTTTTTATTTGTATTATCTATGTGTGATATTACGTGCGCTGTAACATATAAAGGGCGGATTTGCAATAATTTTATATCCACCCCAGGATGTCGCGTAGGATCGAAACTATCACCTCGAAGGTGATGAGGAAGATAATGATTATCTCGAGCCTGGAAGCATGTATATGCTGCAGCTCATTGGAGAGCATCTCATAAAGTTCATGCAGCACATCCAGCCGTTTGTTAAGAATTTCGGTGCGAGTTTTGATATCTAAAAATTCTATAGTCATAATGTAATATGGTTCGCACTTTGGGCGCCTCCAGAAGAACTCTGGCGTGTCAAGCAATTCGCTGTATAGGTTTATAAGATTGCGCACCGCGAACAGTTCGCCCATCTTTTGGGCCAACTCTTTTCTGGAAAGGCTGATTTTCCCCAACTCTATTAATTCTCGTGGAATGCTTTTAGTGAGCTCAATGGTTTTTAAGACGGAATCTTCAAACTGTGCCAGCTTAATCGATTGCGACAATCCATATGATATTGATATCATGGATATGTCTAGATCATCACCAAGAGTGATCAGGTCACCCTCTTCATCAATTGTTGTTTCGTTGGAATCGCTGATCACATATTCGCATAAATCATCATAAGGAACCTGGAATGATTTATTGGCATATTTGTTCAGCTTTTTTATTATCATCTTTTCTTGAGCCAGGGTAGCGCCCCAAATGATTAAACATCCATATTGAAAGATAAACACATGGCAATTGGAGCCATCCCCTTCGATGTCCATTAAGGTGTGGATCACTTCTTGAGTGAGTTTTTTTACCGGAGTGCCGATGGTGTTAAGATGATCTGAAATCTTGGATAAATCATAACCTTCAGCAGCAGCATAAGATGCACAACGCATTTCAATTGGCCTGATAATAAATTAAATACAGTGTGATGATATATAGATTTTGATTTTCATGCAACAAAGTTTAATTAATCGATAATCATTAACTTATAAGGCAGCCATTTTCTTGGTTCTTTATATAATTATCTTCGACCAAAGCAACAACATCAACCAACATTGCCTCGGCGATTAAAGATAATTCAATTTTTTTGCCAGCAAAGCATCATCTTCTATTAATAGAACGCGCATTTGTGCCACCCTTTGTGATATGATAGGATGAAACCATATAATTCCATGAGAATAAATATGAAAAGCGCTCTAAGAAAAAAATTATCTGCCCGCAGAAGCCAGCTGAGTGCAAGTTATAGGAGGTCATCATCCGATGAGATCATCAAAAGGATCAGCCAGCAGCTGCTTGATAAGGGCATTAAATCATTGGCGCTATATCACCCTATTAACAACGAGGTTGATATATTAGCGCTGGCGGATTTCTGCAGCGAACATAGCGTAACCATGGCCCTGCCTGTTGCAGCTGGTTTTGCCGTCTGGGATGTTGCAGATGAATTGCAGCTGAATCAATATGGGATCAAGCAACCACTCCCCGATAAGCCCCTTATAATTCCACAGGTGATAATCACTCCATTGCTTGGTTTTGATCGCAGGGGCAACCGAATTGGCTATGGCGCTGGCTTTTATGATAAAATGCTTTCTGCCATGCCGCTTGCTGTCAAGATAGGTGTGGCTTATTCAACGCAAGAAGAATCTGTTGTGCCAAGGGAAAATCATGATATAAAGCTGGATGCTGTAGTAACGGAATTAGAGATCATAAAGTCCATATGATGATAAGCAATGTTTTAAAGGATGCCAAGGCCAAGCTTCATCATCTGCAAACCCCAGGGCTAGATGCCTCCATCCTTCTTGCCCATGTTCTTTCGATAAATAATCCCCAGCAACTTGCCTTGATGGGCAGTAATAAACTTTCTGATAAGCAGATACAAGAATTCAACGGTTTGATAGAACGCAGGATAAAACTTGAACCGGTGGCCTTGATCACAGGATATAAAGAATTCTGGAGCCTCGATTTCAAAGTGACGGCAGACACCCTTATCCCCCGCCCTGAAACAGAGTTAATAATAGAGTCAGTTTTGCGCCTTTTCCCTAATGGGGGATATAATATATTAGATCTTGGAACTGGCTCTGGCTGCCTGATAGTCACCCTGCTGCATGAATATGGAAGCAGTCATGGGATTGCCGTTGATTTATCGGATAAAGCCTTGGATGTTGCAAAGCACAACGCCATTAAGCATGATGTTATTGGCAGGGTGGGGCTGATCCAGTCTGACTGGCTGGATAACATCCCTGCGCAAAAATTTGATATCATTGTCTCTAACCCCCCTTATATCAGCTTGGACGAGATGGCTGGATTGCAAGCTAATGTAACAGAATTTGAACCACACACAGCCCTGACCGACTTTGCAGATGGCTTGGCTCATTACAGATCCATTTTCAATTATTTGCATAAATACACCCATCCAGAAACAATATGTTTTATAGAGCACGGGATGAACCAAGGTGACTCCATTGCCATGTTGCTTGAAAAGCATAATTACTCCGTCCTGCAACGGAAGAAAGACCTTGCTGGAATCGAGCGCTGCATCATTTTTAAACCTGGAAATATCGATTAAACAATAGATTACCCTTGTGTAACTCAACAACATGAGTAAGCTATAATAAAGTTTGCAAAACCATAATATGTTAGAGATTAAGGCCAAACAATGAGACAAGTTATAGCGCTCTTGATATTGTTAATAAGCTGCACAGCCAACATAGCCCATTCTGGCCTTTATGGCCAATGCATCACGGGGTATAACTTTGGCAACAAAAATGTGGAGGCCTTCAATCTATATCCAATAAACAGCGATTGCTTTAATCAGTGCGACAGTGGTTGTAAAGAAGTTTTCTCCCAGACGGACAGCGTGGGAAATCAGCTTAATGCTGATGTAATCAACAGGTGTAAATCTTTCTGCCAATCATCTGCATCCTTTTCAAGCTATTACAGATCACCATTCGGCACGCTTATGGGCCCTGCTTCCGGGCCGGCCAGCCCTGGAAGCTGCGCTTCTGACCAAGTTTGGAACAGGGTTTATAAGGCAAACAGCACCTTTAAAGTTGGTGATGTTTTTTCGGTTACGATGCTTAACACCGACCCCAACACCAATAATAAGATCTATGGTTGCGGCCAAGACACCATCCAGATAAAATCTATATTCTCCGACAACCACTCTGCAAACTGGCCTTCAATCAACCCATGGCCACCGATATCTTCATCTACTGTAACTGGTGATTCTCAACAAGCACTGTGGACGGACACCACCCAACACTATTGTTTAAATTCCACCACTGATATAAATTCCACAACCACTATCTCGCAACTATATAAAAGCCAGCTGCTAAAAGGTTTGAACTATTCCCTGATCAACACCAATTTGCTTCCTGCGCAGCCCATACCATATATCGACTCTCCAACATCCACCGCATCCAACCCATTGCCGGCTTACAGGCAGCCCAGCGACATGCTGAGTTGGTATCAAGCTTCCAATGGCCCCTGCATGTTCAGCGCCAGGTCTAGCGGCGTTTCAACTGGCCTTTATGTGCAAGATGGCGATGAACTGACAATTTCATGGTCGGGCAATTATTCTGCATATCCTAGCTACTCCAGCCCCTTGACCCCATCAGGCAGCACCACAGCCACTGGTATTCCGCTTGGTCTTCCTTTGGATCAATCGATAATGTGCGCGCGCAATGCGGCAATTAACCCGAACTACACCGTCTCAACCGACTGGGGGAATAACATAGCCACCAATGCAAACTATTGCCAGCAATGGGCCAATATGCAAAGCAATCTGCGAGTGAGTTTTAATGATTCTAACGCTAACCTTGATATTGATTTAAATGGAGAAAGTGCAAGAACCGATCCAATTTTCACCAAAGGAAAGTTATCACCTACCAAAATAAACGTAAAAGGATTGCAGGGAAGCGTGCATGATGATCCAAATCCAATACTCAATAACCCATATGGCGGCGCCCTTTCATGCACTGCTTATTGGCAAGGAGGGGCATGCCCCGACGGCAGCATCAATTGCAGCTCTTGTTCTTACATCAATGGAAGTAACAGCTTGGGGGTTAATGGCACCAGTGTGATTGGCGACATCGCCTATAGCACCTATAATTATCAGGGTGTTTTGAAAGGGGCCGCTGCAACAAGAAAAATGTTAAGCATTGGTATGGTTGATTCACCAGGAGCTCATACTGACAATGTGGGTGGGGTTGACGCCACCATAACCTGGGGTGGATGCCCAACGACGCCAAGCAGCACCGACTCCACCGGCAAACCAAATGCGATGCAATATCTCGTCGCCGATTGCAACCTCGATCCCAATCAAATGTATGATAGTGCTGGTTATATACTTAACACCACCACCGCAGTGCCATACACTTGGACTTCCATCCCCCTCAACACGCAAACCCCTCCAGCTGCCAACACACAGATAAGAATCTCCAATAACGGCGCCTGCACTGGTGCAACATGCTGTGTTTATCTTCGTGTTCAAGACCCATATATAAGCCAAGATCAAAATGGAAGCGTTTCTTTAAGCAGCACCGCCCCTGCTGGCAATTCATTCCCGCCATTGTGGGGCTCGAGCAAGGTTGGTTTGCAAAACCTATATGGCAACCCTGGCAATCGCTATGGTTATTACTCATTGGCATTAGGAACCCCTAGCTCGAGTTTTTCACTGCCTTCAGTTAATTTGCCTGCAAATGGCACCTCTGGAGGCCCTCTGCAAGGAATGGTGCAATATGTTAACAAAACGATAATTGGCACCATGAGCAAGGGATACAGCGACGGTGTTCTTAAGACATTTTATGAGAATGTGATTCGCGGTAAGGGATACCAATCATTCGTTATGGCCCTGCTGAGCCTTTATATGTCGTTCCTTGGCCTGGGATTTATAATGGGGACGGTTAAGATTGACCTGCGAGAGATGGTGACTCGCATGGTCAAAGTTGCCTTTGTGATCGCCCTTATTTCCGACACCAGCTGGACAATGTTCTCAACCTATATATTACCCGCTGTTGTTAATGGCGCAGCTGAGTTGGCCTCAAGCTTTGTTATTAATGTGGCGCAATCCACCAATATGTCTAGCAACTTCCCTGCTGGATATGCGAATGCCATCGCGACAGACCCGTCTGTTATAATCGCTCTAATGGTGGAGCAGCCATTGCAATACATCTGGGGTAGCCATATTTTATGGCTGAAAGTGGGGGCTATTATGCTCTCCGCCTGGTGGGGTTTTTTATTTTGCATCATGCTTATTGTCTCAATAATTGTATACAGCATTGGCTTGATAAAAATAGTGATGATCTATTGCCTCACTTTAATAGGGGTTGGGGTTATGATATTTATCGCCCCACTTGTTATCCCTATGATCTTATTCAAGTTCACAGAGAGCGTTTTTGACAAATGGTGGAAAATGTTGTTATCCTATGCAATGCAACCAGTTTTGTTGTTTGCTGGAGTTTCGATATTGAACTTCCTGACGCTTGCGGTTTTCTATGCTTCGCTTAGCTATACGATATGCCCTTATTGCATATTATCCTTCCCATTCTTTGGCACTAATGGATGTTTATTAACAATTTACGTGATGCTGGATTCTTTACATTCTCCTTCATCAATAAATGGCTTTATTCCAAGTGGGTTGATCACCAGCTCAACCTTGTTTTTATTGTTATCATATGCAATGTTTGAAATGCCTTCTGTGTTCACAGGCATGGCCACAAAACTAATAACAGGCAGCAGTATCGGGAACGTGGGTGATTCATCTAATACTTCTTTCAACAGGGTTGGTTTGGGAAGCGCAAGCCAACTGCCTGGCACTGCTGTCTCTGCTGCAGGTAACATTATGTATGCTGCAAACGCGGCTGCAATAGTTGGCTCTGCTGCTAACAGGTTTGTCAATGATCTGTCGGGGGATGGCAGAGCCCGTCCTCCTATAGCGCCTGTTGCTCCTGCGGCTGATCCAGTTCCTGCTGCAGTTCAAAGGGCTATGGATGAAGGGCGCGGGCAAACCAACGAAATGCCAAAGAGTTTGGCAGAATTAGGTGGGCCTAAAAAAGCAAGTGCTGCACCAAGTTTACTTGCCATAGCAGAAGAGGATAAAATACATTCAACAGAAAGGGCTCCCACATCTCCATCCCCTAGCGCATCAAAGGCAAGTGCGGCGCCAAGCCTATCTAGCATAGCAGAGGGTGATGAGGATGAAGAAGATTAAGAAAAAACATAAGGTAATATAAATGAAAAATTTATTAAAACATCAATTGATAACCATCATGATAACCGCGGTTATCGTTATCGCAATGTTTATGGGTGGAATGAAAGCCTCGTGTGAAGGTGCATCCTACATGCAAAGTTTAATCACCAAATCCCCTATAGTGATGGTGAAGGTCGGCAATTTTAGCATGATCACTGACACAAGGGACAGCCAGATCAGTCATGATCTGGAAAGTTTAAACGGCTCTAAAATTGTTGAATTAATAAAGAACATTTTGCGCCCCGGCGATAAAGTGTTGGAAGTTAGCGCCGGCATCGGCCAATATTCATTAATATTCGGCGACGCCATCGGCCCGAATGGTAAATTATTCATCTTTGAACCTAATGATAATTCCTTGTTATTACTGAGTTCTAATTTAAAAATAAACGACCTATGGAGCAGAGCCCTTGTCATCAACAAGATGCCATATAACAACAATTCGACCGTCACACTGGAAAAATATCCAGACAGTGTGCAGCGCTATAGGGTGTTATATAAAAAAGAAAATCATTCTTCAGATGAGAAAAACATTATCGACATAAGATCAGTGAAAATAGACACAGCTTTAGGCGCCAAGCCTTTAAATTTCATAAAGCTCAACTGCTATGGAACGGAACTGCAGGTGCTTTCTGGGGCAGAAAAAACCTTGCAGAACTCGCCTAACATATCCATATTAACACCATGGAGCCCCAAGTTAATGGGGGTTTATAACGATGTACCATCATTTGTTAATAATATGGTGCATGCAGGGTTTGAATTTTGGAGCATATCTGTGGATGGCTCTAAAGAATTAATCACCAAAAATAGATTAACAAAAGAAAGTTTTGATAATATGCTTATTACAAGAAATATCATTTGAGGGGGAAGAATATGAAATTCACTGATAAAAATTCATTGTCTGCAAAAAAACAGCTGCAGGTTGGTTCTAAAAATTACACATACTTCGATCTGCATACAGCTGCAGAAAAGCTCGGGTTTAAGCTGGATCTTTTGCCGTGCTCTATGAAGGTGCTTTTGGAAAACCTTCTTCGATTTGAAGATGGGGTCACGGTTAAGCATGACGATATGAAGGCAATTGCATCTTGGTTGCAGCAACGCACTTCACAACAGGAAATCGCCTTCAGGCCGGCAAGGGTTCTTATGCAGGATTTTACCGGCGTACCCGCTGTGGTTGACCTTGCCGCCATGCGCGACGCTACCATAAAGATTGGTGGCAACCCTGACTTGATCAACCCGATGATCCCTGTGGACCTAGTGATAGACCACTCGGTGCAGGTTGATAAATATGGCAGCAGCACCGCTTTAGAGCAAAACGTCGCCATAGAAATGAAACGAAACTTAGAAAGATATCAATTCTTACGTTGGGGCCAAACGTCCCTAAAAAACTTCAGGCTGGTGCCACCGGGCACTGGCATATGCCACCAGGTTAACCTTGAATATTTGGCCAAGGTCGTGTGGACTTCTGAGCACAATCAAGAAACCTATGCCTATCCCGACACCGTTCTTGGCACCGACAGTCACACCACCATGATTAACTCGCTGTCAGTTCTTGGTTGGGGCGTTGGTGGCATTGAAGCAGAAGCTGCCATGCTTGGGCAGCCAACCTCGATGCTGTTGCCAGAAATAATTGGCTTCAAGCTTACAGGAAAATTGCCCGAAGGCGCAACAGCAACAGACTTGGTTTTGACCGTCACCCAAATGCTGCGCGAAAAAGGAGTGGTTGGCAAATTTGTGGAATTTTATGGCGATGGGTTAATAGGCCTAGCCTTGGCAGACAGGGCGACCATAAGCAATATGGCACCAGAATATGGCGCCACCTGCGGGTTTTTCCCCATCGATGAAGAAACCATTAAATATATGCAACTGTCTGGCCGCAATGCTGAAACAATAGCATTGGTTGAGGCCTATGCAAGAAAGCAAGGGTTGTGGAGATCTGACGCGGCAACCATGATGTTTACTGGTTCGTTAGAGCTGGACCTTTCCTCCGTATCGCCTTCATTATCTGGCCCTAAGCGCCCGCAAGACAAGGTGACTTTAAACCTGATGGCGGAGAACTTTAAAGATGCATTGCCGGATTTAAACACCGATTCCAGCAACCTTGATAAACAATTCGCTGTGCCCGGTAAAAACTATACACTCGAAAACGGCACTGTTGTTATCGCCGCAATAACCAGCTGCACCAACACCTCTAACCCATTTGTGATGATAGGCGCTGGCCTGCTTGCAAGAAAAGCCAGGGCACTTGGCCTTAAAAGCAAGCCATGGGTGAAAACTTCTCTGGCCCCTGGTTCTAAAGTTGTCACAGAATATTACACAAAATCAGGGTTGCAAGAAGACCTGGATGCCTTGGGCTTCAATTTGGTTGGCTATGGTTGTACCACCTGTATTGGTAACTCTGGACCATTGCCAGAAGAAATTGACGCAACCATAAAACAAAACAATTTGGTGGTGGCAGCAGTTCTTTCGGGAAACAGAAACTTTGAAGGAAGGGTTCACCCGGCAGTGCGCGCCAACTATCTCGCTTCCCCTCCATTATGCGTGGCCTATGCCATTGCTGGCACAGTTAATATTGATCTAAGTAAAGACCCCATCGGGCAGGACAGCGCCGGCAAAAATGTTTATCTCAAAGACATATGGCCAAGTTCAGATGAGATTAATGCAATAATTAAATCTTGCGTTTCTCCTGAGATGTTCATCAGCAAATATGCAGAAGTGTTCCAAGGTGATGCTATATGGCAGGAGATATCGGTCAGTAAGGGCGTGGCATATTCATGGGATAATTCCAGCACCTATATAAAAAACCCGCCATATTTTCAAGAAATGAGCGATGTGATTCCTGGCGTTAAGGATATCAAGGCGGCTAAGATATTGGCAATTTTTGGCGACAGCATAACCACTGACCACATAAGCCCGGCCGGTAATATTGCTAAAAACAGCCCCGCCGCAACATACTTGATGCATAATAATGTGCAGCCATCCGATTTCAACTCTTATGGCGCCAGAAGAGGGAATCATGAAGTGATGATGCGCGGCACCTTCGCCAACATTCGCATTAAAAACGAGATGCTTCCAGGCGTTGAAGGTGGCTACAGCAAGTATATGAGCGAGCAGCTTAGCATATATGACACCGCCATGCGCTATAAAGAGCAGCAGGTGCCCTTGGTGGTGATCGCTGGGAAAGAATATGGCACTGGCTCTTCCCGTGATTGGGCCGCAAAGGGAACGAACCTGCTTGGGGTTAAAGCTGTTATTGCAGAAAGCTTTGAACGCATCCACCGCTCCAACCTTGTTGGCATGAGCGTTATTCCCTTGGTGTTTGCTGATAACATGACAAGGAAAGATCTGCAACTGCTCGGGGATGAGGAAATCACCATCGAAGGGTTGAATCAATTGCAGCCTGGTAAAAAGCTGACCTGCACCATTGCTCGCAATGGAGCTGCCATTAAGCAATTTCAGGTTATTTGCCGCGTTGACACAGAAATTGAGGTCGAATATGTTAAGCATGGCGGAATTCTGCATTATGTTCTGCGCAATTTAGTGAAATAATCATTGAGCAGTGAAGCAACGGAGGTTGCTGTGGAATTTATTCTATCAGCAAAATCAACTTGTCAAAGACTGAGAATGGCTTTACCATATAGCGCATATCATAACTGTATAATAAGACAATGTGGGATAACAAATCTTTAGCCAGCGCTTTATCAATTGCCATTGAAGGTGAATTCAATGCAACGTCTGTTGTTATAGACAGCAGGAAGGTGCAACAGGGCTCGATATTTATGGCGATTGTTGGCCCTAATCAAGATGGCCATA